>Ga0157369_10000728_pt1 | contig 42411 bp, 38 predicted proteins | sample C25metaG_FD_113461 | JGI IMG/M metagenome (GOLD analysis project Ga0157369, IMG submission 113461) | Corn rhizosphere microbial communities from Kellogg Biological Station, Michigan, USA - C2-5 metaG | ecosystem: Host-associated > Plants > Roots > Rhizosphere > Soil | place: USA: Michigan... | reverse complement strand
AGATGTTCGGTACGCAGCCGTTCGTTTCGGCGATGGAGCACGTCACGGATCTGACTCGCTATCTGTACGACGTCGTCTCCGCGTCGTCCGATTTCGAGGCGATGCACATTCCGGTGTTCAACATCTTCTGCTTCCGCCATCGCAGTGACGACGCGACGAATGCCGCGCTGCGCGAACGGTTGATTCGATCCGGGCAGGCGTGGATCACGTCGACGGTACTGAAAGGGCAGCGCGTGCTGCGCGTGACGATGATCAATCCGCGCACGGAGCGGGGCGATGTCGATCGGATGCTGGCGGCGCTGCGAAGGTTCGCTCCGTCCGCGCGTGAATGAACGGGGATACGGGTTCACGCTGAGACGCGGAGGAGCGGAGAAAAGAAGCTCCGCGCTCTCCGCGGCTCCGCGTGAAATGGTTCCTTGGAGCCACTGCCACGCCGCGGGATAAACTCGAAGAGACCATGCCCTTACGCATCGTTTTAGTCGAGCCGCGCGAAGCGGGGAACGTCGGTGCCGCGGCGCGCGTGATGAAGAACTTCGGATTCGATGATCTCTGGATCGTCGGAAAACATCCGAATTTGCATCCGCTCGCGGGTTGGTGGGCGAGCGGCGCGGACGACGTCGTCGAGCACGCCCACTTCGCGCCGACGCTGCATCACGCCGTGGCCGATGCGCACATCACCGTCGCCACGACCTCCGATCGCGAGCGCACCACACCGGTCGATCTGACTCCGGTCGAAGTCGCGCAGAAATTTGCGGCCATTGGCGAACAGACGCTGGCTCTCGTCTTCGGCCGCGAGGACAAAGGCCTCACGCGCGAGGAAGTCGTGCAATGTCAGCACACCGCCGTCATTCCGACCTCGCCAGCGTTTCCGACGATGAACCTTGCGCAGTCGGTCGGCGTTTTCTGCTACGAGCTATCGACGACCTCGCGCGAAACGGAACCTCGCGAGCTCGCTACGGCGGCGCGGATCGAGCGATTGCACGAGCGCGTTCAGGCGCTGCTCGTCGAAGTCGGATTTCTGCACGGCGACAATCCGTATCGCGTGTACGACGAGCTGCGCGCCATCTCCGCGCGCGCCAATCTCGACGGCCGCGAGGCCACCATCCTCCTCGGCATCATCCGGCAGATCGAGTGGAAGCTCGCTCAGGCGGGCGGCAACACGCCGTGACCGTCGTGCGATCCTTCGAGACACTCGCCGATCATCTCGATGAACTTCTCGAGGTCGAACGGTTTGAGGATGGAGTTGCAGACCGCGTTCGGCGGGATCTTCTCGACGCCGCGCTTGCCGGCCGCGGTGAAGACGATGATGTGCGGCCGCTGATCGGGGTAATCCTGCGTGACGCGATCGATGAATTCGTAGCCGTTCACGCGCGGCATCATCAGATCGAGGAGAATCAGGTCGTACGAGCCGTCATGCTTCAACTTGTCCAGCCCGACCTGCCCGTCTTCCGCCAGCTCCACGGTGAACTTCATCCGCTTGAGCACCGCCTGCAGAAGGACGCGAATGGCAAGGTCGTCGTCGATGACCAATATCCGTCGGCCGCTACCGTCGATTTTTCCAGTCATGAAGTTGTGTCGATACCCGGTTTCACAAGGTCATTATGCGAAACGCATACCGGCCTCAGGCTTAGTGGTTTCAATAGATTACGGCATCACTCCTCGACTGGCAATGACTGTCGTATCTGAGACTTACGCGTTCCGGCCGTGGGTGCGCCGGGCGGGCCTGTCGATCGTCCTCGTTGCGGCGGGCGTAACGGCGGCGATCGCGATTGCGCTGATCGCAAATCCTGCCGCGCGCTACGGCTGGATCGGCGAGCGCGCGGTCTGGGCGTACATCGCCACGCTCTGGATCGGCGGCCTGAAGGTCTGGCTCGGCACGCGGCGCGCGGTGGCCGAGGTGGGGGAGGAGACGCTGACGCTGCGGCCGCTGCATCAGTTTCGCTCGCGAACGCTGCGATGGAGCGACATCAGCGGCACGGAACAGATGATCGGCGGCGACCGGATGATCGTCTACTACGACACCGCGCGCGGCATGCGTTTCGTGGCCATGAATTTGAACCTGATCAAAGGGCGGCGCACGTTTCTGGCGACGATCGACGGACGCCTGCGTTCGATGGGATTCGTGGAGAAAATCGTGGAGAGGTCGCGGTATCTTTCCAGGCCGCAATGACGCCCAAGAAAGAGATCGAGAAACTGCGCGCGGAGCTGGAGCGGCACAACCGGCTTTACTACATCGAGGCATCGCCGGAGATCAGCGACTTCGAGTTCGACCAGCGGCTGAAGCGGTTGCAGGAGCTGGAGGCGGCGCATCCGGAGTTTGCCGATCCGAACTCGCCTACGCAGCGCGTCGGCGGCGCGCCGATGACCGGCGATTTCGCCACGGTCATCCACGAGCCGCCGATGTTGTCGATCGAGAACGCCTACACGATCGAGGAGTTGCACGAGTGGGATGCGCGCGTGAAGAAAGGCCTCGGCGTCGAGGAAGTCGAGTACGAAGCGGAGCTGAAGATCGATGGCGTATCGATCGATCTCCTCTACGAAAACGGCGCGCTGGCTCGTGCTGCGACCCGAGGCGACGGCGTGCGCGGCGACGACGTGACGGTGAACGTGCGCACGGTCCGCGCGCTGCCGCTGAAGATCGATACGAAGTACAAGCGCGTCGAAGTGCGCGGCGAGATTTACATCTCCGCGGCCGATTTCGCCATTCTCAACACGCAGCTCGAAGAAGCGGGCCAGCCGGTGCTCGCCAATCCGCGCAACGCCGCGGCGGGATCGCTGCGGCAGAAGGATCCGAAGTTAGTCGCGGCGCGGCGGCTCAGCGCGTTCGTCTATCACCTTGTTGCGGCCGACGACGTTCGCGTGACGTCGCAATCCGAGGCGTATGAGCTGCTGGCGAAGATGGGCTTCCCGCTGAATCCGAAGCGCGGCGTTTTTCCGAGTTTGTCCGCGGTCGAAGGGTTCATCGAAACGATTCGCGAGCAGCGCCACGAGTTGACCTTCGACATCGACGGTATCGTCATCAAGGTCAACCGGCGCGCGCAGCAGCAGGAAGTCGGCGCGACGTCGAAAGCGCCGCGCTGGGCGATCGCGTTCAAATATCCGCCCGAGGCGGCGGAGACGGTCGTGCGCGCGATCAACCTGTACGTGGGACGCACCGGCGCGGTCACGCCGGTCGCGGAGTTCGATCCGGTGCATATCGGCGGGACGAAAGTCGTCAACGCGTCGCTGCACAACTTCGATGAGGTCGCGCGCAAGGATGTGCGCGTGGGCGATCACATCGTCGTCGAGAAAGGCGGCGACATCATCCCGAAAGTCGTCGACGTGCTGATCGCGAAACGTCCCGAGGGAACCGAGCCGGTGGCGTTGCCGACGGAGTGCCCGGCCTGTCACGAGCCGCTGCATCGCTTCGAAGGGGAAGTCGCGATCCGCTGCATCAATCAAGGTTGCCCGGCTATCGTGCGCGAGTCGCTCTTCCACTTCGGCGCGCGCAAGGCGATGGACATCGAAGGCCTCGGCTATCAAACCATCACGCAGCTCCTCGATGCGAACCTGATCACCGACTACGCGTCGCTCTACGAACTGCGCGAAGAGGACGTGGCGAAGCTGCCCGGCAAGGGGGAGTTGTCCGCGCGCAAGTTGCACGAAGGGATCGAGAAGTCGAAGACGGCGGAGTTGTCGCGCCTGATCTTCGCGATCGGAATCCGCATGGTCGGCGAACGCGCGGCGAAGCTGCTGGCCGACCGCTTCGGATCGATCGAAGCGCTGATGAATGCGACGACCGAGGAGCTGGTGGAAGTCGCGGAGATCGGACCGAAAGTGGCCGAGGCGATCACGTTTTACTTCTCCGTTCCGGCCAATCGCGAACGGATCGAGAAGATGTTGCGACTCGGCGTCGCGCCACGCCACGTTTCCGCGGTGACCGGCGATCGCCTTGCTGGGAAGACGCTGGTCGTCACCGGAACGCTGGCGCGTTTTTCGCGCGACGAGATTCACAAGCTGATCGAGCGCGAAGGCGGCAAGCCGTCGGGATCCGTTTCGGCGAAGACGTCGTACCTCGTCGCCGGCGAAGCAGCCGGCTCGAAGCTCGAAAAGGCGAAGTCGCTCAACGTGCCGGTGCTGACCGAGGATGAGTTCCTGGCGCTGATCGGCGATGCGTAGGACGCTGGCGGCGATCGTCGCCGTCGTTTCCGCCGCGCAATTGTGGCTGGCCTGGCGCTACTACGGATTCCTGACCGGCGACGACGTCGAGGTGCTGTCCGAGGCGTTCCGTCGCGCGCGCGGGCTGGCGTACACGCCGTGGGACATCCGCAATCTGTTCGTGCCGGATGTGGTCGTGGCCCCGGTGCTGTTTCTCTCGCGCGGCGTTTCCACGCGGACAACGATCTTTGTCGCATCGCTTCCGTTTATCGCGCTGTCGTCGCTAACGATTTGGCTGGTTTATCGCCTCGCATTGCGCTGGTGCGACGAACGCGCCGCAATCGTCGCCGCGCTGCTCTTCGCAACGCATTGGATTCCGCTGAGTTTCGGGAGCACGGTGTATCCGCGGACGCTGGCCGCGGCGTGCGTCGTGGCCGCGGCGTTGATCGTCGATCGATCGTCGTTCGCGGCGGGGCTGTTGATCGGACTGGCGTTCGCGGATCGCTTCAGCGAGATTGTGTTTCTTGCTCCGGTTCTGCTCGTCTTCACAATGCACAGACAAGAGTGTCTGTGCCACATTGGCCGCTCGCGAGAATGTCCAGTTCATGCGCAGGCTGGTGTGGCACAGACACTCTTGTCTGTGCGGCTGATGCAGGCACTGAAGGTGATGCTCGGAGCAGCAGTCGCAATCGCGATCACCGTAGGCGTCTACGACTGGCTGACCTGGGGCACGCCCTTCTCGAGCATCATCAAATTCGCGCATCTCACACTCGTTGAGCCCGATTTCGCATCGCGTGTGAAGTACCAGGCGCCGTGGTGGTATCTCGCGAACATCGTCCGCTGGTGCTCGCCGGCGCTGCTGCCGCTGCTCTGGTTTGCGCGCCGCAGCCGCGCGATCTGGTTCATCGTCATTCCACTCATCGCGTTTTCGGCGATCAAGCACAAGGAGCTGCGCTACCTGCAGGTGATGATTCCGTTTCTCTGCATCGCGGCCGCGATCGGGTTCGCGCGCCTGGGAACGCGGGCATCTTGCCCGCCGGACTTGGCAGGACCGGAGCGTGATCGAGAGCGGGCGAGACGCCCGCGTTCCCGGGTCGCTGTCGCTCTTGTTGTCATCTCCATCGTGTGGGATCTGCACGGACTGCGCTACCTCGAGCGAAAATCGCAACCGTCCGTGATGGCGGCGCAGTGGATTGCGTCGAATCCTTCCATCCATTCCATCGCCGCCTCCCAACTCTGGTCCTACGGCGACAAGCTCTACCTCGGCGACACGATGGCGATGTCGGACGTCGGCACGCCGCCGGAGAAATTGTCCGAGGTGAACGCGGATGCGGTGGCGTTGTACGAGACCGATCTCGACGTTCCCTCGCGGGTGGACGCGCTTCGCGCTAACGGCTATGCGCCGGTGCGCACGTTCCGCGACGATCCCGCGCGGGCGGTGGTGGTGTTCATGAAATGACGGAAAAGCGCCAGCGAGCCGCTGGCGGTCCAGCCGCCGGGCCGGCGGCGCTACGTAGGCGCGCTACGTCGCTACATCTCTTTGCGGTATTTCGGATCGAGGGCGTCGATGAGGCCGTCGCCTAGGAAGTTGAGGCCCATGACGGCGAGCATGATGGCTACGCCGGGCCAGATGGCGAGGTGGTTCGCGAGGCCGAGGTAGCGGCGGCCGGAGGTCAGCATCGCGCCCCAGGATGGCGTCGGAGGTTGAACGCCGAGGCCGAGGAATGACAGGGCGGCTTCGGAGAGGATCGCGCCGGCGAGGCCGAGGGTGGCCATCACGATCACGGGGTTGATCACGTTCGGCAGGACGTGCAGGACGATCACGCGCGGCGAGCGGGCGCCGAGCGCTTTCGCGGCGGTGACGTACTCCATCTCGCGCACTTTCAGCACCTGTCCGCGCACGAGGCGCGCGTAACCGACCCATCCGATCGTCGCCAGCGCGAGCACGACATTGTTGAGACTCGGTCCGAGGACGGCCACGAGCGCGATGGCGAGGAGGATGCCGGGGAAGGCGAGGAGGATGTCGGTGATGCGCATGATCAGCGTGTCGAGCCAGCCGCCGAAATAGCCGGCCATCGCGCCGAGGGTGATGCCGACCAGCGAGGCCAGGATGACCACGCTGAAGCCGACACGCAAGGAGACGCGGGCACCGTAGAGAATGCGCGAGAGGACGTCGCGACCGAGGTCGTCGAGGCCGAGGGGATGCTGGTGCGACGGCGGCTCGAGGCGCCGGATCGTGTCCTGCGCGTTCGGATCGAACGGCGCCAGCAGCGGCGCGGCGATGGCGACGAGCACCAGCGCTACGGTCAGCAGCAGGCCGGCGGTGAAGGCGAAGTTTTTCAGAAGGCGTTTCATTGGGTGTCGGCTGTCGGGTGTCGGGCTCTTTAGCTCTTAGCTGGTGTTGTCGGTTGTTGGTTCTCGGTTTTCCCGACAGCCGAGAGCCGACAGCCGACAGCCCTCATTCCAATTTAATTCGCGGATCCACAACTCCATACAGCAGATCGCTGGCAAAGTTCACGAGGATGTACGTCAACGCGATGACGAGGATCGAAGCCTGGACCTGCGGGTAGTCGCGCGTCGAAATCGACGTCAGCAGCAGGCGGCCCAGCCCAGGCCAGGAAAAAATCTGCTCGGTGATGATGGCGCCGGTGAGGAGCGATCCGAACTGCAGCGCGAGCACGGTGATGACCGGGATCAGCGCGTTTTTCAGGGCGTGGCGGAAGATGGCCCGCGCGCGCGTGACGCCTTTGGCGACGGCGGTCGTGACGTAGAGTTGTGTCAGTTCGTCGGCGAGCGAGACGCGGATCATGCGCGTGAGGATCGCGGACAACGCCAGCCCCATCGTCAGCGACGGCAGGACGAGCGATTTCAATCCTTCCTCGCGGCCGGAGACGGGGAACCATTCGTGGTTGATGGCGAAGGCGATGATGAGCAGCGGTCCGAACCAGAAGCTGGGCATGGAGACGCCGATGAGCGCGAAGAATCGCGCCACGTTGTCGATCCAGGAGTTTCGATAAATCGCGGAGATGATGCCGAGCGGGAAGGCCACGAGCAGCGCCACCAGCATCGATCCCATGGCCAGTTCGATCGTGGCCGGATAGCGTTGCTTGATCTGATCGGCCACGCTGAGATTCGTCTGGAACGATGTCCCGAAATCGCCGCGGATCACGTGCGTGACGTAGTGAACGTACTGCGTCCAGAGCGGCTGATCAAGCCCGAGCGCTTTGCGCACCGCCGCCACATCCTCGGGGCGCGCCCCTTCGCCCGCGATCTGTACCGCCGGGTCGCCCGGGATCATGTGGATCAGCGAAAAGACGAGCGTCAGGATCCCGAAGGTAATCGGAATCATCTGCAGGAATCGGCGAAGGATGTACTGAGACATGAAGCGTCAGGTGTTGCGGAGCGAGGGTTGTGCCAGTGGAACTTTCAGGCTTTCTCCTGCTTGCCCGTAAAGTTCCACTCTGCAATCTTCAGAACCGGCGCGATCGTACCGCCGAAGTGGTTGTACCAGGTGGCCACACGGCGGCGTTCGCGGGTCAGCCCTTCGATTCGGGAGAACGCCTCCACGATCGATTGCGTCCAGCGCAGGTTCGGCAGTCGGGCCACGACCTCGCCGTCGCGGATCAGGAAGGTGCCGTCGCGCGTGGTGCCGGTCATCAACGCGGTCTTCGGCTCGAGCAGGCCGTTGACGTAGTTGAAGCGCGTGACCCAGATGCCATGCTTCGTGGAGCGGATGAGCTCTTCGCGGGTGGCGTCGCCGCCGTCGATCGACAGATGAAACGCCGAGCCGTGCTCGGCGCCGCCGAGGTTCCAGCAGGTGGCGGTTGGGGGGAAGTGGAGGCGGTCGGCGTAGACCTTGTCGATGGCAGGCGTGCGCACGATGCCGCGCTCGATCATCGCTACGCGGCGTTTCGGGAGGCCTTCCAGGTCGAACGGAAAGGGGAGGAAGTCGGGATCGAGCGCGTCGTCGGCGAGCGTGAAGTTCGTGCCGACGACCTGCTTGCCGACGTTGTTGACGAAGAACGACGAGCCGTCGTCGTACGCGGAGCCGCTGAGCGTGATCATGTTCATCCAGTCGACCACTTCCGCGGTTGCGGGCGGCTCGAGGATGACGTCGTAGGAGCCGGGCTCGATGTCCTCGACGCGGTCGGCACACAGCGTCGCTTTGTACGTGGCCTCGTCGCCGAGGGCGACGACGTCGACGTTCGAGCGATCGAGCGCGGTGGCATAGCCGGAACCATTCGCGCCGATGGCGATGACGGTGGCGTCGGAGGACGTCACCGTGCAGTAGCGGCGGATGCCGTGCGAGTTGGCGACGGCGATCGACGACGCGCCGGTGCCGTATGCGCCGGCGAACTGGATGTTCGATTTCGCACCGCGGTCGAACATCTCCCGCAGCGCGCGCGCTTTCGCCGCCGGCGCGATCGCGGCCGTGGCCTCATCGAATGTGCGCACATCCGGCAGCGGCTCGTTGGCGCGATACAGACCGCTGAAGTTCTGCAGCGCGTCGGAATGCTTCGCCGCCTCGCGCGCGAGCGCAGCGGTGCGCGCAATCTCGTCGGAGTCGAACACCGTCGTCGACGCCACGCCCATCGCGTCATCGACGATCACGCGCAACGTCAGCTCCGCGCTGACCTCGGACATGTTCTGGTGCAGATTCGAATTCGCGAATCGGCTTACGTTCTGATCGGTAGATTCGAACACCGCGTCGGCTTCGGTCGCACCCCCGTCCTTCGCGGCGTTCAGCGCGGCGTCGAGGATGGCGAACGAGTCGTCGTTTGAGCGCATGTTAGAAAGGCGAAATGTTGAATGTTGAATGTTGAATGTTGAATGAAAATCGAGAGATCGAACTGACGCAGCCATTCAACATTGAACATTCAACATTCAACATTGAGCTTCTGTCTCCTTACCCCATCTCCACATTCCGAAACCGCGCCGCCGGCGCGCCGTGCGCCACGCGCATCGTCTGCAGCGGATCGCCCTTCCCGCAATTCGGCAGGCCCCAGACCTGCCAACTGGCGCGGTCGGCGACGGCGTCGCACGAGCGCCAGAACTCCGGCGTGATGCCGGTGTAGAGCGGATTTTTCAGCATCCTGCCGAGGCGGCCGTTTTCGATTTCGTAAGCGACCTCGCAGCCGAACTGGAAATTGAGACGCAGATCGTCGATCGACCACGACTTGTTCGTCTCAACGAAAATGCCGCGCTTCGTGTCGGCGATGATGTCCGCCAGCGGCGTCGTGCCCGGCTCGAGATTGATGTTGGTCATGCGGATGATCGGGATGCGCGCCGCCGTCTCCGCGCGGACGGTGCCGTTCGATTTGCGGCCGATCGCCGGCGCCGTATCGCGGCTGGTCAGGTATCCGACGAACATCCCCTTGTCGATCAGGTGAAAACGCTGCGCGGGAACGCCATCGTCGTCGAAGCCGAACGACCCGATCGAGCCGGGGATGGTGGCGTCGCCGACGATGTTGACGAGCTCGGAGCCGTAGCGGAAGTTGCCGAGCATCGACGGCTGCAGGAACGAGCCGCCGGCCAGCGAAATCTCCAGCCCCATGGCCCGATCGAGCTCGGTCGGATGGCCGCACGACTCGTGAACCTGCAGCGCGAGCTGCGCCGATCCGATGATGAGATCCGTGCGCCCGGCCGGAGCCTTCGGCGCGACCAATAGCGCGAGGGCCTCGTCGCGGATGTCGAGCGCCTTCTTCGGCAGATCGAGCCGCTGGATGAACTCCCATCCCGCGGCCTGAAAGTCGCCGCCGAACGGATTGGGATACGTGCGCCGCTGGAATTCGCTGCCGTCGATGGCCACCGCCTCCACGCCGCCGCCCATTTCGGTCGTGGTCTGCTCGATGTAGCTGCCGGCGGTCGACGCAAAAATTTTCTCCTGGCGGTAGCAGGAGATGTCGCCGGAAACCTGATGGATGCGGTCATCGCCGCGCATCGGGTCGGTCGAAGCCAGCAGATGCTCGATCTTCTTTTCGATCGGAATCGACCACGGATCGATCTCGTACGTCGACGCCCACGTCGCCACATGCGGTTCGACGTCGCTCAACACGACGCGCTGCGTTGAGGCGATGTTGCTCGCCGCCGCCACCTCCACCGCCCGCCGCGCCGTCCTCCGGATCGACTCCTCGGACGTATCGCTGTTCGCCGCGAATCCCCATCCATCGCCGACCAGCACGCGCACGCCGATGGCCCGATCGATGGTCGACGACAGCGTCTCCACTTCGCCATTGCGAACGCGCACGTGCTGCTCATGCGTCGCCGTCCACCGAATGTCCGCATAGCGAAGCCCCGGATCGCGAAGCGAAGCGAGGACATCTTCCAGTTGAGAACGAGTGGGCTTCATCGAAGGGGGGCGCGATTATAGCGGCGCGCGCCGCTGGAGCTACTCAATCACGGACGCTCGCCTCGGCAAGACCGTCATTTCCGCGGCGTGGTTGCGAGAGCAGCGACACGAGGGCGCTTCCCGCCGCACCGATGACCAGCATGGCTGCAAGCGGACCGACGACGTTGCGAAGCGTCGAAGGACGCAGGACGTGTGGATCCACGAAGCCGCTGATGTAGAGCCAGATGATCGCGGTGGCAACGGCATAGGCAGTGACCGCGATACCGAAACGGCCGCTGAAGGAATTAAGCGAAAGCCTTCGAATATACAAAATGCAGGCGGCCGCAAGACCAAGGTATGGCAGGTACATGAGCAAGCCGTTTCTGGACGACACCGTAATGAGTATGAGGAGGGCGCCGCACGGCTCCGGCCACGATTGAGAAGAGTGTGCGGTTGGTCATGACTGGCTTTCGGCGGATGTCGGTGTCACCTTGGCAACGACGGCACCCAATGCGGAGCCGATCAAGAGAAAGACACCCAGCGGCCAGATCTTATGCCATAGAGGAGTGTGCAGGGCGGCTGGATTCACGATCACGATCGTATAGGCCTGCAGGATAATCGTGGCAATCATAAACGCGCCCAGGGAGGCGTTGAAACGGATACCGAACGAATCGATGCGCCGCCAGTAGAGATACAACGCGACAGCGACGGTCAGAGCGGCATAAGGCAGGAAAATCATCGGGCCGCGGCGCGTCAGGAGCGTGGTCGCGATTAACGCACTCCCGCCGACGACTCCGGCCAAAATCACGAATAGGACGGGATTGGCATAGCGAGCGTTGGTCATGAGGTCATCGTCCGTAGCTGCATTTGCTGTCGCAGGCATGAGTCCATCCTGTACCGCAGCCATCCGGACTGTAGTAACAGGTTACGCCGCCAATGCCGCAAGTTGAGAAACCCCAACACCAATCAGACTCTACCGAGCAACTACATTCCGATGGGAGTAAGGGGACCGGTATGAGTCTTCGGTCGATTCCTTCGGCCTGGCGCGACTGAGAAGTACCGATGGTCGCGGTACCGACGATGATCGCATTGATATCGCCCGGGCCTAGTTGAGCAAACGCCTCGATGGCGAGATCGCGAGGAAAGAGCGCTCTGGCCTTTTCATCGAACTCGCGCAACGGGATACGCACCTGACTTTCCCATTTTGGATTTCGTTGGTCAATCGAATAGAACTCCGGCGTAAGAAGCAGAATTGCCTGCCCCACCAGTGCCTTTTGATCGCCGGACAAGGCGTGGTCCTGGGCAAACCTTTCCAGGTGAATCGCCCATAGTGCCGCTTTCGCTTTGGGAGCCAAGCCGTGAAACACGACTTTCCTCTCTGCCATAGGCATCGTCGACAGGACGCTGTAGAGCGATTCCATGCTTTCGCGTTCTTCCGTGCGGGTGAGGTCTCCGCCAGGCGTCACGCCGTTTAATGCGGCTGTCACAACAAGCATGACCAGAACAATAATGCTTCGGCGCATTTCTCTCCTCCGCCGTCGCTGCCTGTGTAATCACTCGGCGACGAAACGCATCGCGGTATCTTTCTTAAGATTTGTGATCCAATCTAGGCGATATGAGGACGGAAGTCAATAAGTGCCGTCTGATTGCTCAGCAGGCAGTCGGTTTAAGACACTGATGAGTGACCGGACAGAACAAACTGCTTGGGCTCTACGACACCGGCGCGCCGGCGCGGCCGACGACGATGCCGATCAGTTCGAAGTCGGCGCGGTCGCGGACTTCGATCGGGCTGTGGCGTTCGTTGCGGCTCAATAGGCGGATGTGGCCGTTGCGGATGTCGAGCTGCTTGACGTATTCGTCGCCGCCGAGGCGGCAGACGACGATGCGCCGCATGGCTTCGGCAGTATTTTTTGTCGGCTTGACGAACAGCAGATCGCGGTCGGCGATCGCGGCACCGATCATCGAATCGCCGGCGGCCTCGTAAATGACGCGGGCGCCTAGCGCGGCGAATGCACGCGGGATTTCGCGATTCGCGGCGACCGCGATGGCGTTCGACTCCGGACGCACCGTTCGGCGCCGGCTGGCGCTGCGCAGCGACGCTTCGAGGACGCGAACGGCGTCGTGCAACTTCCGTTGATCGTCCGCGGAGAGATAGAAGGTCGGCTCATCGAGAAGCCAGCCGACGCTCTCGTTCAACGCCTTCGCGATCCGTACGATCGTGTCGAGCGTTGGCCGCTCGTGCGCGGCGGTGAGAATCCGACTGAGGGTGGCCGGAGTGATGCCGGCGTCGGCGGCGATAGCGCTGTGCTTCTTGCCGCTTCTGTCGATCGCCATCCGCAGTCGGTCGCGCCATAACACTAGCGGCAATACTCTCTGCCGCGGGAAGAGGAGCCGATAACCGGGGATGGCGTCCACGTCACCGAGGGTACCTCGGCAATGCCGTCGAATATAACGCTCGCCAGCGATTCTTTCGATCGCGCGCGCGGGATCACATGCAGTAACGTATGCGTGTCTTAAATCTCCCCCGCGTCAGGACTTGATGGCTACCCGCAAATCGAAAGAACAGACTTCCTTCACTCCTCCGCCGCCTACCATCCCCGAGGTCGAACATCAGGCCGTGGCCGACTTCGCGCGGAAGGCGTACCTCGACTATTCGATGTACGTCATCCTCGACCGCGCGCTGCCGCACGTCGCCGACGGTCTGAAGCCTGTGCAGCGCCGCATCGTCTACGCGATGTCGGAGCTGGGGCTCGGTCCGAACGCCAAGCCGAAGAAATCGGCGCGCACGGTGGGCGACGTCATCGGCAAGTTTCATCCGCACGGCGACACGGCCTGCTACGACGCCATGGTGCTGATGGCGCAGCCGTTTTCGATGCGCTATCCGCTCGTGGAAGGGCAGGGGAACTTCGGCTCGCCCGACGAACCGAAAGAGTTCGCGGCGATGCGCTATACCGAGGCCAAGCTGTCGAGGTTCGCGCAGTCGCTGCTGTCGGAGCTGGAGCAGGGCACCGTCGACTGGGGGCAGAACTTCGACGGGACGCTGCGCGAGCCGAAGCTGCTGCCGTCGCGCCTTCCTCACGTGCTGCTCAACGGCGCGTCGGGCATCGCGGTCGGCATGGCCACGGACATTCCGTCGCACAACGTGCGCGAAGTGGTCGGCGCGTGCCTGGAGCTGCTCGACAATCCCGACGCCACGATCGCGCAGCTCACGAAACACATCAAAGGTCCCGACTTTCCGACCGAGGCCGAGATCATCACGCCGGTCGCTGAGATCCGCGAGATGTACAAGACCGGCAACGGCTCGATCCGCCAGCGCGCGAAGTGGGAGATCGAGAACGGCGACATCGTCATCAGCGCGCTGCCGTTCATGGTCTCCGGCAACAAGGTGCAGCAGCAGATCGCGGCGCAGATGAACGCGAAGAAGCTACCGATGATCGAGGCGCTGAACGATGAGTCGGATCACGAGGACCCGACGCGCATCGTGCTCGTGCCGCGCTCGAATCGCGTCGACCTCGACGAGGTGATGGCGCACCTCTTCGCCACGACCGACCTCGAACGCACGTACCGCGTGAACATGAACATGATCGGCCTCAACGGCCGGCCGCGCCTCTTCGCGCTCAAGGAGCTGCTGAGCGAGTGGCTGGAGTTCCGGATCGAGACGGTGCGCCGCCGCCTGCAGCATCGCTACGATCACGTCAACGCGCGCATCCACATCCTCGACGGCTATCTCGTCGCGTATCTCAATGTCGACGAGGTGATCCGCATCATCCGCCGCGAGGACGAGCCGAAGCCGGTGCTGATGGCGCGCTTCAAACTTTCCGACTTGCAGGCCGAGGCCATTCTCGAACTGAAACTGCGTTTCCTGAACAAGCTGCAAGAAGTGGAGATCCGCGGCGAGCAGGCCAAGCTCCAGGCCGAGCGGGCGGACCTCGAGAAAATCCTCGGATCGAAGGCGCGGCTGCGCAAGCAGGTGCGCGACGAGCTGGAAAAAGACGGCGCCGAATTCGGCGACCGCCGCCGCTCGCCGATCGTGGAGCGCACGGCCGCGAAGGCGCTCGACGCCGCGGCGCTGATTCCGTCCGAGGCCGTGACGGTGGTGCTGTCGGAGCGGGGATGGGTTCGGTCGGGGAAAGGACACGATCTTGATCCGACCACGCTGCAGTACAAGTCGGGCGATGCCTTTCTGCACGCGGCGCGCGGACGCAGCAATCAGCTGGCAGTATTCATCGACTCGATGGGCCGCACGTATTCGCTGCCGGCGCACGAGCTGCCGTCGGCGAAAGGGCACGGCGAGCCCTTGACGGCGTTCACATCGCCTGCACCCGGCGCGACGTTCGTGTCGGTAATGATGGGCGACGCCGACGATTTGTGGCTGCTGTCCACGGACGACGGATACGGATTCGTGGCGCGCCTCGAAGATCTGCAGACCGACCGCAAGGCCGGCAAGGCGGTCGTCAACGTGAACGACGGCGCGACAGTGCTCCGTCCGCAGCGCGTGACGACGATCGAGACCGATCGAGTGGCCGCGGCGACGACGAGCGGCAAGCTGCTTCTCTTCGATGCCGTCGAGCTGCCGCTGCTCGCCCGCGGCAAAGGCGTGCAGACGATCAAGCTGCACAAGACGGAGCTGTTCCCGGAGAAAGTCGTCGGCATCGCAGTGGTCGCGTCGGACGGAACGCTGGTCGTGCAGGCCGGCAAACGCCACACGAATCTGAAGGGCGCTGATCTGGAGCCATACATCGGCAAACGCGCGCAGCGAGGTCTGAAGCTGCCGCGCGGATTCCAGAACGTGACGACGATCCGGCCATGGTCCGATCGGGAAGTGAGGACAGTCGAGCCAGTGATGTAGCTGCGCTGCGCAGGCGGCGCCTCAATTCGGCAGGTCAGCCCCTCGGTTGCGCGCGGCAACGTGAAGTTCCAGCACCTGGGAGAGAAGGAGCAGGATTGCCTCTCCGCTGTACGGCTTGGTCAGAAACGTCGTGGCGCCGGCATTGGTGACACGCGACATCTGATTGGCGTCGATGTGGCCGCTCACGGCGATGATCGGCACATCCCTGTTGATCCGGCGCAGCGCGGTGATGAACGCGGCGCCGTCCATGACCGGCATGATCATGTCGGTCATCACCATGGCGATCGTTTTCTCTTCCCGGCGATAGATTTCGATCGCTTCCGCTCCATTGGTCGCGGTCCGCACGGCATAGCCGGACTTTTCGAGAATCTGCCTGGTGATTTCGACGATGGGTGCTTCGTCGTCTACGACGAGGATCACTTCTCCGGCGCCGCGGGGTGCGGGCACGGCATCCGGCTCTTCCACGGCGGCTGCGACTACCGTATGTGCGGGGAGGGAGACGCGGAACGTGCTCCCGATTCCGAGGTCGCTGGAGGCGTCGATGAAACCGCCGTGGCTGCGCAGGACGCCCTGTACGGTGGAGAGGCCGAGCCCTGTTCCGGCGCCCACGCCTTTGGTCGTGAAAAACGGCTCGAAGATGCGCTCGATGATCTCCTGAGGGATGCCGAGGCCATCGTCGGCGACTTCGAGGACGACATAGTTCCTTGTCCTCGATCCTCCGCGCATGACCGCATAGTTCTCATCGATTTCGCAGTTCGTTGCCGTAATCCTGATATGCCCGCCGTCGCGCAGGGCATCGCGCGCATTGAGGGTGAGATTCAATACGACCTGGACCAATTGTGTCTGATCACCGAGAACGCTGCACAGTTCGCCGGCGACAGACGTAGCGATCGAGATGTTTTTCGGAAAGGTGCTTTCGACGATTGCGCGCACCTCGGCCACGATCGTACCGAGATCCACCGCCTTGCGGCATTCACTCGTGCCGCTGGCGAACAGCAGCACCCGGTTGACGAGGTCCGCCCCGCGCTTCGCGCAGCGATCGATGTTGTCGATCACTTTCTCATTCGATTCCTTCATATCGGATCCTCGAAGGAGGCTGACGCCGAGGCGAATGGGCATCAGGAGATTGTTCAGATCGTGCGCAATCCCGCCGGCGAGCGTGCCAAGGCTGTCGAGGCGTTGGTTGCGAAGGGCTTGCAGTTCGTAAACCCGTCGCTCCGTAATGTCCGTATCGATGCTGAAGATGGCCTTCGGCTGTCCGTTGTCGTCGCGGAGAAGCGTCCACCTGCTGTCGACGATGACGGCGGAGCCGGCCGCGGTGGTCTTGCTGATCTCCGCGCTCCCGGCACCGTCCGCGGCAGCCGCGATCATCGCCCTGTTGTTGTACTGAACGGGATCCACCTGCAGGAGCTCACCGAAGCGGCTGCCGAACGCGTCAGCGGCACTCCAGCCATACATCCGCTCCGCTCCTTTGCTCCAGAACGTGATCCTGTCGTCGAGGTCGCGGACGACCATCGCATCATGTGCCTGGTCGATCAGTGCAGCCTGGTCGCGGATCCGTTCCTCGGCGACCCTTCGATCCGTGATGTCCTCCCCGATGCTTGCCGAGCCGACGACCTCGCCGGCGCTCGACCGCAGGACAGCATTGCTCCATTGAATGAGACGCCGCTGTCCTTGTTTCGTAAAAATCTCGTTGGTGTTATGCCACGCTTCCGGTCTGTCCTCGGCCAGCATCGAGAAGCACTCGCGCAAGGCAGAACGATGATCGGTTGGAAAGAAGCTCTCCCATTGAGAACCGATTACCTCATCGCGACTCCAGCCGGTCAGCCGCAGAAAGTAGTCGTTGCAATACGTCAGATGACCGTCGCAGTCGAGCATGACCGAGGCGACTCTGAGGTTGTTGAGCATTTCGCTGAACCGGCGCTCTCCTTCCCGCGAGACGTTCTGGGCTTGTCTGCGCTCGGTGACGTCTGTCCAGGCGCCGGCCAATGAGGACCGCGTTCCGGTGGCGTCCTGCACGAGGCGTTGATTGTCGTCAATCCACAGGTAGGTGCCGTTCTTATGACGCACGCGGTATTCCGTGCGGCTCGTACCATTCGCCAGCGTCTCCGAAACCCCTGCCTCGGCTTTGGAACGGTCATCGGGATGAATCAGGTCGCTCCACCATTCGGCGTTCAGTGTTTCCGCGGGTGAAAACCCGAGGAGGCGCATGACGTTCTCGCTGACGGCGCGAGGCGCGACCGTTTCCGGACCGGCTGTCATCGAGTAAAGCACCGAGGGGCTGTGCGCCATCAGCTCATTGAGCTGATGGTGGGCCTCCTGCATGTTTTTGGCGGCGACTTCCAGTGCCTGGCTTTGCACCCCGAGCCGTGTGAAGGCGTTGCCCAGTTCCACTTCCATGAGATTCCGTTCGATCGCATAACGCATGGCGCGCCACAGCGCCCGCGTTTCGATCTGCCCCTTCACCAGATAGTCCTGAGCTCCTTGCTGCAACGAGTGAAGGGCCAGCGTTTCGTCGTCTCGTCCTGTCAATACGACGAGAGGGATGCTGGACGCCGCGGCGCGCGCTCGCCGTACTGCCTCGAGGCCCTGGGCGTCGGGCAGGCCGAGGTCGAGCAGGATGATGTCGACCTTGTGATCGGCCAGATGCTTCTCCGCGTCCCCGAGGCTCGGCACGATCACGAGCTTCGTCTTATTGACGCCCTGCTCATTGAGCATCTCGCGGAGCAGGCGAGCGTCTCCGGGATTGTCTTCGATGAGAAGAAGCGAAACGGCCGAGGTTGCGCTCATTGAATTATTGCCGGGGCAACTTGGCTTTGGTGAGCCAGAAATCATTGATGCTCTTGACGAGACTTTCGAATGCATCCAGTTGCACCGGCTTGCTGAGGTAGCAATTGGCCTGAAGCTGGTAGCTCTTGACGATGTCCGCTTCAGCCACAGACGTCGTGAGGACCACCGTCGGGATCGTCTTGAGATGCTCATCCGCCTTGATGAGCGTAAGAACCTCGCGCCCGTCCATTCTGGGAAGATTCAGATCCAGCAGGATGAAATCGGGGCGGGGAGCGTTTTCATGGACGCCTTCTCTTCGCAGAAACGCCATCGCTTCGACGCCGTCCGACGCCACGTGCAGGTGGATTGCTTCATTGGCGTCGCGGAACGCTTCCCGCGTCAGACGCACATCACCGGGACTATCCTCAACTAACAACACTTCCAGGCTCATACGGCCTCCTTCAGTTCGTTTTGATGTTCTGTAACGGGCATCAGGGCGAACCGGAAGGTCGATCCTTCGCCCGGTTCCGACTCGACGGAGATCGTTCCGCCATGCCGCTCGACGATCTTCTTGCAGATGGCCAGACCGATCCCTGTGCCGGAGAACTCTTCTCTCTTATGGAGACGCTGGAACATTCCGAAAATCCTGCCGAAGTACTTGGGATCGATCCCCAGTCCATTGTCTTTTACGGAAAAACTCCATTTGCCGGCGTCGTCCATCGTTGCCGAGACATCCACGCGCGGAACTCCCGGACGCTGGTATTTGATGGCGTTGCCGACGAGGTTCTGAAACAGCTGGACCAATTGCGATTCGTCCGCGAGGACGGCCGGGAGCTTCTCGTGCACGACCACCGCGGCGCTTTCCTCGATCGCGCGCCCGAGATTCGAGAGCGCCTGCGTCAAGGCAGCCTCGCTGGACGTCTCCAACAGCTCCCGTCCCTGCGTGCCGACGCGCGAATAGAGGAGCAGGTCCTGAATCAACCCCTGCATGCGATTCGCGCCATCGACCGCGAATGCAATGAACTCATCCGCGTCCGAGTCGAGCTTTCCTTTGTAACGGCGGGCGAGGAGTTGCGTGTAGCTGGCAACCATTCGCAACGGTTCCTGCAGATCGTGCGAGGCGATGTACGCGAATTGTTCGAGCTCCTCATTCGAGCGTTTCAGCTCCTCGACCTTCTGCAGCAGATGCATCGCGGCTTCGTTGCGCGCGGAAATGTCGCGGATGGCGGCGGTGATGAGGATGCCGCCGGTGCCGGCCAGCGGGCTGAGCATGATCTCGATCGGGAAGCCGCCGCCGTCTTTGCGCCGGCCCGTCAGCTCGATACCTGTTCCGATCTCCTGCGCCAGCGCCTCCGCCGCGGATCGCAAACCGTCGGCGATGAGGCGCTCGGCGAACCCTTCCGGAATGATGCGCTCCACGCGCTGTCCCAATAATTCGTCGCGAACGTATCCGAACTGTTCCTCGGCACGGGCATTGAGCAGGACGATTTCACCGCGCTGGTCGACGACGACCATGGCATCGGGAGCCGCTTCGAGCAGTCCGCGGTATTGCGCCTCCATCTCCACGAGATGCGTCTCCGCGGCCTTGCGCCGCGTGATGTCGCGAATGGCGGCGGTGACCAGAATCCCTTCTCTGCTTTCGAGAGGGCTCAACATGATTTCGATCGGTAAGCCACTGCCATTGCGCCGCAGTCCCATGAGCTCGATCCCGGTGCCGATCTGCTGCGCAAGGGCATCGGCCGCGGAGCGGAGTCCGTCCGCGATCAGCCGTTCCGCAAACCCCTCGGGAATGATGTTCGTCACCGGCTGTCCGAGAAGCTCGTCGCGCCGGTAGCCGAATTGCTCTTCCGCACGGACGTTGAGAAGCACGATCTCGCCGCGCTGGTTCACGACCACCATCGCGTCCGGTGCCGCTTCCAGAAGGCCGCGATACCGTCCCTCCATCTGCGCGAGGTGAACCTCCGCGGCTTTGCGCACGGTGATGTTCCGGATCGCCGCGGTGACCAGGATTCCCTCGGCACTCTCGAGGGGGCTGAGCATGATCTCGATCGGGAACTCGCTGCCGTCTTTTCGGCGTCCGGAAAGCTCGATCCCGGTGCCGATCTGTTGTGCCAGCGCTTCGGCCGCGCTTCGCGCTCCGTCGGCCGTCAACCGCTCCGCGAACCCGACCGGAATGATCGTGGTCACGTGCTGCCCGAGGAGCTCATCGCGGCGGTAACCAAACTGATTTTCGGCCTGGACGTTCAGGAGAACGATTGAACCGTCCTCACCGACGACGACCATGGCATCGGGTGCTGCTTCGAGCAGGCCTCGGTATCGCGCTTCCGACGCTTTGCTCTCGCCCGCGTCCGCGCGGATCATGAAAGGGGGATGATTCCTGGTTGGGTGTCCCTGTGGGCCATCGAAGATCCTTCGCGAATCAACCACTCCGGGAGTGGGAATCTAAGGGGGATAAGTCCAGAGGATCTGACTTAGCTCAGAAGGACTGAAGGGCCGGAGACGTTTCACCGGCGAACCTGTACGATACGCCGATTCGCCGCGAAAGTCATCATTCCTTAAGTATTACCGACTGCGAGCGATCTCCCGAAAGCTAATGACGATCCAAAGACGCTTGATGCTGGCGGCGATCATCGCGCTCACCATCGCCCTCGACCAGGGCGCGAAGGCGCTCGTGCGCCGAACGCTCATGAACTCGTATCCGATTCGCGCGGGCATCCTCACGCTCCTCCACACCGAGAACGCCGGCGCTTTCCTCTCCCTCGGCGCCGATCTTCCGCCGAAGGTGCGCCACCTCATCTTCGACGGACTCGTGTCGATCGGATTGCTCGCCGCGGCCTTCGTCCTCTTCACCGGCCACATGCAGCCAGGGCCAGATGACGTCGCCATCGCCTTCATCATCGGCGGCGGCGTCGGCAATCTCATCGACCGCTTCCGCCTCGGCGGGCGCGTGACGGACTTCATCTACCTCGCCGCCGGCCCCGTGCACACCGGCGTCTTCAACGTCGCCGACATGGCCATCACCGGCGGGGTACTCTGGCTGGCGATCTCGTGGATGTTCCGAAAGAACCGGCATGAGTGACGCTTCGCCGTATCTCACCTTCGATCGCGACGCGTGGGCGGCGCTGCGCGGCGGCACGCCGATGACGCTGACGCCCGACGACGTGGCGGAGCTCAGCGGCATCAACGAAGAGTTGTCGATGACCGAGGTGGAAGAGGTCTACCTGCCGTTATCGCGATTGGTGAATCTCCACGTCAGCGCCGTCCGCCAGCTTCACCGCGTCTCGTCGCAGTTTCTGAACACGCACGAAGCGAAGGTCCCGTACGTCGTGGCCATCGGCGGCAGCGTGTCGGCGGGAAAGAGCACTACCGCGCGCGTCCTGCGCACGCTGCTCGCGCGCGGCGCCGATCATCCGCGCGTCGACCTCGTCACGACCGACGGCTTTCTCTTTCCCAACGCGGTCCTCGAAGAGCGCGGCATCATGCAGCGCAAAGGCTTCCCCGAAAGCTACGACCGCGCACGGCTGATCGAATTCGTATCGAATCTGAAGTCGGGCCTCTCGCCGCTGGAAGTTCCGGTCTACTCGCACTTCGAGTACGACATCGTCGCCGAGCGCCAGACGATCGATCATCCCGACATCGTCATCCTCGAAGGTCTGAATGTGCTTCAGACCGGCTCGGTCCACGCGGTCTTCGTCTCCGACTTTGTCGATTTCTCGATCTACGTCGACGCCTCGGAAGCCGATCTCCTGACCTGGTTCCTGGAGCGCTTCCGCAAATTGCGCGAGACCGCTTTCCGCGATCCGGCGTCGTTCTTTCACCAGTTCGCGGCGATGCCGGAAGAAGAAGCGATGGCGCTGGCGGCGTCGATCTGGGAGCGGATCAACCTGGCGAACCTGCGCGAGAACATCCTTCCGACGCGGGAGCGCGCGAAATTGATCCTTGGTAAGGGCGCGAGCCACGTCGTCGAGCGCGTTCTGCTTCGACGGACGTAGTGCGGACGTCTCGTCTGCATCCGCCGGGCGTCTCGCCCGGCGGGGGTTTTCGTGATGCTTGCGCAGCCGTCGAGGAATCTCAGAAACCACCGTCGGGCGAGACGCCACGACGGATGCAGGCGAGACGCCCGCACTACGCAGTCCGATTCGCGAAATACCGTTTCAACCACGCCGACAGCCCATCAAGCCCCGGAAACAGCACGCGCTCGGTGATGTTGGCCTGATCGAGTTTGTCGCGCACTTCCCACTTCAGCGATGCGGGGATGATGATGCGGCGATAGGTAGCCTCGCGGCGCTTGAGCAGGTCTTCGAGCTGCAGATCGGGCGATGACGGCAGCGAGAAGAGCGCGAACTGATTGACGATCCGGTCGTCGAGCGATGGCGGCTCGAAGAAGAGGACGAAGTCGCGCTTCGACAATGCATCGAATGCTGCCACCGACGGCGCCACGCGATTGAGCAATTCGGCGGTGAAGATGTTGACGTCTTCATCCGCGAGCAGTTTGCGCAGCGGACGCGGAAGGAGCGCATTCGTGCGGCCGTAATCGACGCACCAGATCGCGGCATCCTCGTCGTAATCCTTCAGCGTCGCGAAGTGCATGGCCACGAACGGCGAATAGCTCCAGTCGAGCAATCGCGTGGGCAGGCCGTGATGCTTGGCCAGCGACATCCAGTTCCAGACCCAGTCGCCATGCACGGCGTTGCGCAGCGCGTACTTGCGGAAGCTGCTCAGCAGATGGCGTTCGTGCGGAACGTAGCCGCCGGTCTGCAGGCTCGTATGCAGCGAATCCGACTCGCGTGACACACCGCGAAAAACGAATCCCGAGCGAAAGCGATTGATCCCTTCGCGATACGAGTCGGCGAAGACGGCTTCCTGCAGCTCGGTCCAGGTTTTCACTCGCACATCCATGCGGTTTGGCGTTTTGCAAAAGTAGTGCTCCGATACAATCCAGTGATGCGTAAGTTGTTGACGTTTCTTCTCTTCGCCCTCACTACCGCCGCGCTCGCCGCTCCTGTGCGGCACGACGTCGAAGTGATGGTGCAAAACGCGAAGGCGGCCGAGGTGAAGAAGTGAAGAAGATTGTGCTGGTTTGTCTGCTGGTTTTCGCCGCATGCGGTCGCGAGGAGACGTCGAATACCGCCACTACCGCCGCGCCGCCATCACCAGTTCCTACAACTTCGATTCCTGCTCCGACAACGGCGGCTCCGCGCGCCGTGAATCGATCCACTCCGCAGAAATGCGCCGGCGACGGAAGTTACGAACAGGCCCTCGACTGCTTCCGCATGAGCAGCGGATTCCATTTCACCTTCGACGGCCTTCGCGGCGAGATGACCCGTCCGACCCTCGGACTCGAGCGCGTGCAATTCAAGTCCGCGGACGGCGTCACCTGGGTCGGCGAAGCGAAACATCAGGGCGTGGTCTGGAGCCGCAACGGCGCGCACGAGCTGTCGCCGCCCGATGTCGCCAACCAGCTCTGGCAGCGCACGACGATGGTCCTCGATCCGCAGAAAACCGAAGGATCGCCGCAGCTCGCCGGGACGGAAACGATCGCCGGCGAACCGACGAACCACTACCACTTCACCAACGCCAACACCGGCGACGCGAACGACGTCTGGGTCAGCACCCGCGACGGCCGCATCGTGAAGTGGAAGGTGGGGAAGTCGGTGTTGGAGATGCGGTGATGGTCTGGGTCGCGGTGATTCTCTTCACCGCCGTCGGGATCATTTTCATCGCCCGGCGCACTGATCTGGCCCGCGCGCAGTCGCTCGTCGCCGGCGGCCGACTCGGCGCAGGATGCGCAATCGCCGAGGGGATTTTGTTTCTGTTGATGGCGCTGGCGGCCGCGCTGATGCATCGCTATGGTTGGTTCGACTGACGGGTGCTTACAATCGCGCAGCATGGCTGGCTACTCGGGAACGCCACTGGCGAAGAAGCTCGGCATCAACGCGGATGCCAAAGTTTTCGCCGACGGTGCGCCATCCGACTACGCGTCGCTACTCGCTCCGCTGCCGGATGGCGTGACATTTGTCAACAAGTTGACTAATTCTGTCGACGTCGTCCATCTCTTCACCAAATCGGCATCCGAGCTCGACGCGAAACTGCGCCGTTGGCGCGAGGCGATCAAGCCCGACGCCTCCATCTGGATTTCCTGGCCGAAGAAAGCATCGAAAGTTCCAACCGACATCACCGAGGACGTCATCCGCGAAATCGCGCTGCCGATGGGATACGTCGATGTGAAAGTCTGCGCGGTGGATGAGACGTGGTCGGGATTGAAGCTGGTGATTCGCAAGGAATTGAGAGTGTAGTGCGGACGTCTCGTCTGCATCCGTCGCGGCGTCCCGCCCGACGGGGGTTTCTGTGACTTCAAACTAGCGCGAGCATCGCAGACATCACCGCCGGGCGAGACGCCCAGCGGATGCAGGCGAGACGCCCGCACTACGGCCGACGCAACACCCTCCCGCCCAGCCGCCCGGTCATCTTCCCGTCCTGCAGTACCGGCACGCCGTTCACGATCACGTTCGAGATCCCCTCGGAGAAGTGGTGCGGATCTTCGTACGTTGACACGTCGCGGATCGTGGCGGGATTGAAGACGACGACATCCGCCCGCATGCCGGGACGCAGCGTCCCTCGGTCGGCGAACTTCGCGCGCGACGCGGCCAGCGACGTCACCTTGCGTACCGCTTCTTCGAGCGTGAACAGGTGCTCGTCGCGAACGTAATGGCCGAGGATGCGGGGGAAGGTGCCGTAGGCGCGGGGGTGCGCGCCGAACTGGCGCATCGGACCGACGACGGCGCCGGAGTCGGAGCCGACCGCGACCCACGGCTGTTTCATGGCCAGCTTCAGATCGTCCTCGCTCAGTCCGAAAAAGATCGCGATCGGCGATGAGTTGCTCGCTTCGAAGATCCGCAGCGCGGCCTCGGCGGGATCGGTGTTCATGCTCTTCGCGATCTCGTCGAGGCGCTTGCGCTCGAACGCTTTGATCTTCGGATCGGTCGACTGGATGCCGCGCACGAGGATGCCGTTGCCGCCCTGGCTGATGTAGTTGCCGCTGCGCATCTCGGTGGCGATGCGCGCGCGCGTGGCCGGATCCTTCAGCCGCGCCACGAATTGCAGATAGCCGCCGTCGAGCGCCCACGCGGAGACGACCGAGGTGAGGTCCGTGGACGTGGCCGTGTACGGATAAATTTGCGAAGCGACATCGAGTCCGCTCGCGCGCGCCGCGTCGATCTTCGCGATGATCTCCGCCATATGCCCGCGCATCTTGCCGCCGGCCTTCAGATGAAAGATGTTGATTGGCAGCTTCGCCTCACGGCCGATGCGAAACGCTTCGTCGAGCGCGGGCTCTATGCGATCCGCCTCGTTGCGCAGATGCGTCCAGTAGCTGCCGTGGTATTTGCTGACGACCTTGCCCATCGCGATCAACTCATCGGTCGTCGCGAACCGCCCCGGCGGATAAATGAGCGCCGTCGACATCCCCACCGCGCCCGCGCGCATCGACTCGTCGACGAGCGTCTCCATCTTCGCCAGTTCCGCCGCCGTCGGCGCGCGATCGGCCGTGCCGAGGACGATCTCGCGCGGATTCGCGGCTCCGATGTAGAACGCAAAGTTGATGGCCGAGCCGTGCTTCTCGACGACGCGCGTGAAATCGTCGAGCGATCGCCACGTCGCATCTGGATAGCCGGGCAACCGCGTGCGATTGATCTCCGCCGCCATCGCATCGTTGATCGGCCCCGGCGAATGCCCTTCCCCCGTGACCTCGGTGGTCACGCCCTGCCGGATCTTCCCCTCGAGCTCCGGATCGAGCAGCACGGATCCCTCGGAATGCCCGAGGAGATCGATGAACCCCGGCGTGACGACCTGATTCGTGGCGTCGATGGTGATCGCCGAGGTTGCATTGGACAGATCGCCGATCGCCGCAATCGCATCGCTGCGGATTCCGACGTCGGCGCGATATCGCGCCTTGCCCGTGCCGTCGATGACGTCGCCGTGGAGGATGCGGATGTTGTAGGTGACGTTGCTTCGTTTCGGTGTGACCGACGAAGTCGTCTCCGCGGATGTGCAGGTGAGGGCGAGGAGAATGGCGAAGACCGAGCGCATTTGCAATTGATGTGCGAGTGCCTGGGAACGCGGGCGTCCCGCCCGCAGTCCGGCACGATCCTGCCAAGCACGGCGGGCGAGACGCCCGCGTTCCCAGGAGCCTACTGCGGATACACGAAGAACAGCTCGTTCTTCCGCACGAAGGCGTTGCGCAGCAGGAAGACGTACGGGCGCTGGCTCTTGTACGTCATCAGCACGTCGGTCTTCGTCTTCTGCACGGCGGTGGTCAGGCCGTATGTCGCCCACGAAAACGCCTGCATGCGCGCGGGCGGGAGCAGCGCGCGCGTCGGCATCTTCACGAATGCCGTGCGGATGCGGCTGCCGGTCGTGTGCACGAGGTAGCCGAGGCGTTGCGGATGGAGTTGCAGCTCGTCGAGGGCCACGTCGGTGATCTCCGCGGCCGCGCTGTGATCGGGATGCAGATCGAACGGCACCGGCGCGATGACCGTGGTTGGCTGCACCTGTTTGATCACCTTCTCGATGTCGCTCATCAGGCTGAAATAGCTGTATTCGGCGTGCGGCGAAACGGCGTCCGCGTACGGCACGCTGCTCTCGCGCGTCGCACGCGAGCGAACGATGGCGCCGGGATTGTTGACCATCGTGCGCAGGCCGCCGTCGGGATAGCCGAGGACGAAATAGTGATCGCGCGGGATGCCGAGGAGGTGCATGGCCGCGCGCGCCTCGCTGATGCGCGCGTTGCCGACGCCGAGGTAGTTCGACGCGGTCGGACCGAGCGTCTTGTACATCAGGCGCGCCGAGAAGCGATTGCAATCGCCGGCGGTCAGGAAGACGACGTAGACGTCCGCGCCGTTCGCCAGCGCGTCGATGGCATAACCGCCGGCACCGATCGACTCATCGTCGATGTGCGGAGCGATGATGAGGACGCGGTCCTTCTGCGCCGCCGCATGGAGGCGCGGATACCGCTGAACTTTCGCGTCGTGGGTGCGCGCAGGATTGAGCAATAGCATCGTTGCGAAGGCTACAAACGTGACAAACATGGGGAACCGGTCGCGGATTATACGGTGAGATTGGATTTGTCATCCTGAGCCGCCGGAGGCGTTGGAGCGCGAAGCGCGGAACGCCGCAGGACGGCGAAGGATCTCAAGATGCGCAACTCGTGCTGAACCGCAGGGATTCAACGCAGCTTGGGAAGCTTGAGATCCTTCGCCGTCCTACGCCATCTCCGCGCGTCGCGCTCCGTGGCTTCGGCAGCCTCAGGATGACAGCAACAGCACCTCAAAACCCGTATCGCACTTCCGCCGTCACCGACCGTCCGTCCGTCTTCGGACTGAATCCCGACTGCTGCGCGGCGGCGCGCGATCCCGTCACCTGCGCGAACTCCGCGCCGAGGCGGACGTGGGGAGTGAGATCGTGCATCCACGCCAGCACCCACGAGTGCCCATGCTCCGAATTGTCCTCGGCCACATGATCGCGATCGGTCGTGGAAAAGGCGTCGAAGCGGATCGAGTAGCGATCGTTGCCGCGCTTGTACGACGTCAGCACGTACCACGTCGCGAAATCCATCTGCACGAAATGCGGAGGATGCCCCATCCCGGTCGCGCCCCAGCAGTACTCCGCGGCGACGGTAGCGGGGGAGATGAGTCCAACCTGCGCCGCGGCGATGTTGAAGTGCGTCTGCCACGCGTACTCGCCGCGATACAGCTCGCGATCGCCGCGATTGTCGACGCGCGTGAGCTGCATCATGGCGCGCTCGGGAAGTTGCAATCGGACGCGCGCGGAGACGCCGGTCCGTCCATCGAGATCTCGTTCAAAGGCAACAGTCCCGTCATGCCGCTGCCCCGCGAAATCGGTCGGCAGCGAAAACAGGGGCGGCAGAGGCAGCACCTCGTTGTACACGCTCAACCGATTCCCGACCGACCACCCGCGCCACGCCAGCAACGCTCCCATCGAGTCGTTGTTCCGAAACGCAGTTGCTCCCGCGGTGACGTAGAAATTCGGCCGCCAGGCCAGATCGACGCCGACCGGCCGGAACTCTTCCCCGATCCACGAATTCAACGGCGAAAAGCTGACGGTGTACGGCGACGTCCAAAGCGGATCGATGTTCTCGCGCGACGTCCCCAGAAAAAACTGTCCCGCGCGAACCTGGAAATGCTCCGAATGCAGATCGACATACGCCTCGACGACGCCGGCCCTCTTCCCTCCCGCTCCCGACTGATCCCGCCGCGCCACCCCATGCGCATGCAGATCAATCCACGACGCCGGCGCCCACTCCGCCCCAATCTGCGCGACGCCCAGCGCCAGCATGCGATGCTCGTTCACATCCGCCGCGCCGGCATCCAACCGCCCGAAACCGCCCTGCAACCAGGAAGGTTGTCCGCTCGTGTAGATGCCTCTCGCGGACACGAAGCCGTGGAGCTGAAAGGAGGATTGGGCAAGGGCGGAGGCGGTGAGGGCGAGGGTTAGGAAGGTGAGGCGAAGCGAAAGCATAGGGTGATTGTAAGGGGACGTTGTCGAAGATGGCAGCGTTGTTGGTCACCGCGAGATCTAGGGCTCCAATTCGAGGGGTTCTGACCTCCAGAAGTTATGGATTCGTCGTCGAAGAGTCGCATAGATACCATCTGTCGCAAACAATGCTTCGCTCGCGTAGTTCGGGGCTTCGACCAAGGCGAAATGATTAAGAGCGTCTGATGTGGACGCGATTACCTTTTGGACAGAGATCGGGTTGGGCGTTGTCTTAGAATCCGCGTCAATGTCAATGATGTAGATCCACGCCGGAACCTCATTTGGTAGGGGCTCACCGGGCTTGGTGAGCTCAAATATGCCGTCGGGACGTTCGTGCAGTTGCGGTTGAGCGAGGAATGGCTGCCAACTATCCCAAACCGACACGGGAAGGATTAGCGCAGTCCCCGCGCACCGGGGATTCCTGCCGAAACTGAATTTGAAGAGCATTTGCCAGAATGTGCGTTTGACGACATTCGCGATGTTGGGGCCCTCGATTCGCTCGGCGGCCCACTCAGGATGCTTCCGCAGCTCCAGATGGTAGGTGTCTGGATAGAGTGTTGTCGCCATCTTCAATTTTGTAACAGCGTGAGCATAAGAACCATGAAAGTCCATGGTTTGCGCTTCAATAATTCCGAACTTGCCGAGGGCTAGACGATTACCGGATTTCATGAACTCAACCAAAGTCAAATCGAACGACATCTCGGGAGACCTCGACGTTGCTCGAAGAGAGATCTCGCCGCCCAACTTCTGATCGAAATAAACAAGCACTCGACCACCGGAGGCAATGTGCCTACGAATCGACTTTTGCACTTCAACGCGCTGAAGCGTCGGTGCAGCATGCATATGCAGAAGGCTCGGGTCGCTAATACCATATAGGCGAGCAGCGACGGCGTCAAAAAGTGATGGTTCAAAAATGCGGTACGGACACACTACCCAGTCTTGGCGCTCGCCATTGCTTGTCGAACTGATTGTGCAGACACCTCTCGATGTTTCTTTCTTCACGCAAGGCTCAGGCTCAACCTCGACGCGGGAGAGGAACGGACAGACTGCCGATGTTTGATCGGCGATCGTGCGTTTGCCGAGGCGCACGTGCGGGAAAATCCGGTGACCAAACCATTCGGCAACCAAGTTGTTGAGCGGAGTAGGTCTACGTAGTGGAGTCGTCACTCAGACTCCGCGAGTAGGTTGTCGGCTATAGCAGCGTATTTTTCTGAAATCTCGAAGCCGATTGCGTTCATGCCGTTCTTGGCCGCGACCAACACTGCTCGTCCAGTTCCTGCGAACGGATCGAGGACAGTACCCCCGGGAGGGCAAGAAGTCAAAATTCTGGGCAAAATCAACTGCTCTGGAAAAGTAGCGGAATGGTCGGCCGCGCCACGACGGACAAAACAACTAACAACATCATTGCCGTGTCGCTCAGATTGGCTTAAGTCGTAATAGTAGCGGGCGCGGCCTTGCTTCGGTCGATGTACGAAATGAAAGAAGTGTTCATGCGCAAGCCTGAGACGATCTTTTTCGGGCCTGGGCGGAACATTTGGTTTGTGCCAGATGAGATCATTTCTCAAAATCCAGCGATCCTCTTGCATTGCAATCGCGAACCTGGAAGGAATAAGCAACAATTGTTTTTCCTGTCGATAGCCGCCCATGGGTACTTTGCGGCGAGCACGCGGATGTCCACCCAGGCCTTGCCTGCCCTTGTCACGTATGCTCGCCCATCGAGCAAAATACGTGTCGCCGATGTTTACCCAGATGCTCCCGGATGGTTTAACGACATCGCGCGCGAGGTGAAAGAATTCAGTAAGGTGTGCTACATACCATTCTGGTGTTGGCTCAAGTCCGAGAATTCCGCCATTGGAGCTGTACCAGTTGTAATCTGGAATTTGCGCTCTCTTCTCTTCGTCGGTTGCCCATTCGCGGAAGATGTCCCAGTTGTGGTCAACGCTATACGTTCTAAGGCCCCAATATGGTGGACTGGTAATGAGGAGATCGACGCTATGCCTGGGCAACGTTCGGATCAAGTCGAACGAATCTCCGCGGAGGAGGGAAGCTGTCGGCGCCCGCGAAGTGTCTGGCTGAGGTTCCGCTGTTTGGAAGCTTTGCTGCATGGCGCCATGATAAACCGAGGGTCCTCATTCCGTGCGATTCTCTACAGAATGTAGATGCCGACGATCGCGCTACGCGTAAAAACACGCCCTTCGCGCCCGAAGAAGACCCGTACGAGCTTCAAAAGTCGCCGACCTCCCCAACGGGAAAAGATGACATCCTCCGCGGCGAGTGTTTGACCTGCGCTGTCTACAACGTCACCAACTCCAGATGCTCGATCTCCCTCTCCAAAAACTCCCCGGCAATCCTGCGAAACCGTTCCTCGGCATCAGTGACGAGGAACGTGTGTTTCGCGGCACCGTTTGAGGATGAGCCGATCGCCGCGAGGACCGACGCGGCGGTGGTTTCGGCGCTGTCGACGATCGACAATTTGTCACCGACTACCTGTTCGATCGTTCCGCGGAGGATGGGGTAGTGGGTGCAGCCCAGGACTAACGTGTCGATGTTGGCGTCCAACAGCGGGGAGAGGTAGATCTCGGCGACTTCGCGCGCGACGTGCGTGTTTGCCCATCCTTCCTCGGCCAACGAGACGAAGAGTGGGGCGGCGGATTCGATCACTTCGATGTTCGGATTGAGGTTGTGAATCGCTCGCGTGTACGCCTTTGAACGCACCGTCCCCTCGGTGGCGATGACGCCGACCCGTCCTCGGGTGCATTCGACGGCGGCGCGGGCGCCGGGCTCGACGACGCCGATGACCGGGATCTTCAGTGTCGATTGCAGCGACGGGAGGGCGGCGGCGGTGGCGGTGTTGCAGGCCACCACCAGCATGCCGATGCCGCGGTCGAGGAGATGCGCCGCGGCCTGGAGCGTGTAGCGCGTCACGGTCTCGGCGGACTTTGTTCCGTACGGGACGCGCGCCGAATCACCGAGGTAGATGAGCGGGTGGTGGGGAAGTGCGCGGGCGATTTCGCGGAAGACTGTGAGTCCGCCGACTCCGGAGTCGAAGATGACGATTGGTGAGGCAGGGACGAGGGGCGAGGGACGAGGGGAGCGGGTTCGCGTAGCCATAGCACTAGCGGTTCGCAGGGGCAGGCGCTGCAACTTGCGAAAGCACAGACAGGAGTGTCTGTGCCACACCGGCCTTCGCCGGTATCAGCATGCTGGCGAGCTTGGCAGGGTCAATGTGGCACAGACACTCTTGTCTGTACGGGTGAGGCTCGGAAGGACTGAGAACATCGACGCGCCGGCGAGCCCCCGGCGGTCCAGCCGCCGAGCCGGCGGCGCTACGTGGCTCGGGACTTTTCCCTCGTCCCTCGTCCCTCATCCCTGCTTCTCACCCTCATCCCGGTCGCTCGCTGCCATTGCGCCGCCGCCTTCGCGCTTGATGTTGTATTGCTCGATCTTCTTGTACAGGTTCGAGCGCGGCGTATCGATGGCCTCGGCGGTCTTGGAGACGTTCCAGCCGTTCTCGCGGAGCTTGGCGAGGATGAAGGCCTTCTCGGCCTCGTCCTTGAAATCCTGCAGCGTGGCCAGGCGCATCGCCGAAGAGATGATGTCGGCGGCGGCGCGGAAAAATTCGGCGGGGAGGTCGGTGATGTCGATCGTGTCGGACGGCACCATGATCACCAGCCGCTCGATCATGTTGCGCAGCTCGCGCACGTTGCCGCGCCAGGCCGCGTCCTGCAGCGCTTTTTGTGCGGCCGTTGCGAACTTCTTCGCAGGGCGGTTGTACTGCGCGGAAAAGAGCGTCGCGAAATGCTGCGCGAGGAGCGGGATGTCGTCTTTCCGTTCACGCAGCGGCGGTGTGCGGACGGGGATGACGTTCAGTCGATAGAAGAGGTCTTCGCGGAAACGGCCGGCGCGGATTTCTTCGGTGAGATCCTTGTTCGTTGCGGCGATCACGCGCACGTCGACTTTGATGACGGTGGCCGAACCGACCGGCTCGACTTCGCCTTCCTGCAGCACGCGCAGCACCTTGGCCTGCGTGCGCAGCGACATGTCGCCAATCTCGTCGAGGAAGATCGTGCCGCCATCCGCCGCCACGAACTTGCCGGTCTGTTTGCGGACCGCGCCGGTGAACGATCCCTTCTCGTGCCCGAACAGCTCCGACTCGATCAGCTCCTCGGGGATGGCCGCGCAGTTGACCTGGATGAACGGCTGCGCGGCGCGGGAGGAGCGGCGATGGATCTCGCGCGCCACGAGCTCCTTGCCGGTGCCCGATTCGCCGGTGATGAGAACCGTCGCTTTCGTCGGAGCGGCGAGCTCGATCTGCGACTTCAGCTCCTTCATCGAAGCCGACTCGCCGACGAGCTGGTAGTCACGCGCCTCGCGTTCGCGCAGCTCGCCGACTTCTTCTTCGAGCTTTTGCTGACGGACGGCGTTGCGGACGGAGAGCAGCAGCTTGTCGCGGTTCAGCGGCTTCTCGAGGAAGTCGAACGCGCCGCGCTTCGTGCACTCGACGGCAGTGGAGATGTCGCCGTGTCCGGAGACCATGATCACCGGCGACGGCACGTGCTGTTCTTTCAGATTCTCGAGGACTTCGATGCCGTCGAGCACGGGCATCTTGATGTCGAGGAGGATGGCGTCGTACGGCGCCGCGGTGCGCGTGGCTTTGTCGATGCCATCCTGCCCGGACCGCGCCTCATCGATGCGATAGCCCTCGTACTCCAGCGTCATCCGGATCGCCTCGCGGATCGCCGTTTCATCATCGATGACAAGAATTCGGAACGCCATTCAAGTACCTCGCTCGTGCATGAGTCCGGCCAATTGTATGGGGGATGCCGAGGTATCCTCGGCGGATGCAGTTCACCGAGGTGCTGACGACGTTCGCCCAGTTCTTCGAGCGCGAGAAGATTCGTTGGGCGATCGCCGGCGGCCTCGCGGTCGGCGCATGGGGATTTCAGCGGTACACGGACGACATCGACTTTGTTGTCGGCGGTTCGGAGCGGGAGAAGGTCGTCGCGTTTGCGGAATCGCTCGGGTATGAGACTACTCACGCGTCCGAGGGCTTTTCGAATCACATTCATCCAAACGAGGACTTCGGCCATATCGACGTGCTTTACCTGTACGACCGTACTGAGACGGAGCTATTCGCGGCTGCAACGAGCCGCGTCGTTTTGCCCGGATTGGCCGCTCTGGTGATTAGCCCAGAGCACATCGCGATGATGAAGGCTGCGGCGATTCGGGACCGACCGGAGAGGAGCTTCGGTGACGCGCGTGATGTGGAGTACCTCCTCACTCTGCCGACGATCGATCGAGAGAAGGTCCGGGCATACTTTGAGCGAATGGGCTTGTTGAGAATTTTCGATGCGATCGACCATCAACGAAAACAATGACGAGTTTGATCTCGAACGCGGCCTCAGGCTGACCCCCGCGGACCTCGAGGCGCTCGCTCGTGCGCGGCAAGTGCGACCGCGGAGTTTCGAAAAGTACTTGTTATGGCTCAGCGAAATCACAGCGGGTGTACCAGCGCGGCGTGATATCTCCGGACCGGAGACCCCCTTCGAGCTTTAGTTCCTCAAGTACAATCCGCGCCGCTATGGACGTCACCATTACTCGGGAACCGAAGGTTGCGAAGGCGGATCATCTTTTTGTGTTGATCGCCGAGGGGAGTAAGCCGGATGTTGCGGTTGCGGCGAAGGCGATGCAGGCGATTGCGGCGGCGGGATTTGCGGGACGCGCGGACGAAACGCTGAGCACTGTCGCGGGCGAGCCGAAAAAGATCACGCTCGTCGGCGTCGGCAAGGCGGAGTCGTTCACGATCCGCGGACTGCGCACCGCGATTTACAGCATCGCCAAGATGGCGAAGAAGGGACGCGACGCGAACATCATCGTCGTGCTGCCGATCGCCGTTCCGAAACTCGGCGCCGAGGAGACCACGCGCGTTGCTGCCGAAGCGCTGGCCGCATCCGACTACAAATACGACGTCTACATCACGAAGTCCGACGACAAGCCGATGCCGATCCGCGCGTCGCTCGTTCCGCCGGACAGCGTCGATGCGAAGCGCGCGAAACAGCTCGATGACGAAGCGAAAGCGATCGCTACCGGCGTGCGCACCGTGCGCGACCTCGGCAACGGTCCCGGCAATCTCGTCACGCCCACATTCATCGGCCAGCGCGCCGAGGAAGTGGCGAAAGGCGCCGGGATCAAGTGCACCGTTTATGGGCGGCGCGAGATCGAGAAGATGAAGATGGGCGGTCTGCTTGCCGTCAATCGCGGATCGATCGAAGAGCCGCGTTTCATCGTCCTCGAATACGCGCCGCGCAAGGCGAAGAAGCACGTGGCGCTGGTCGGCAAAGGCATCACCTTCGACTCCGGCGGCATCTCCATCAAGCCGTCCGAAAAGATGGAGGAGATGAAGTTCGACATGTGCGGCGCCGCGGCCGTGATCGGCACGATTCAGGCCGCGGCCATGCTGGCGCTGCCGGTGCGCGTGACAGGCATCGTCGCGTCGACCGACAACCTGCCGAGCGGCAGCGCGTACAAGCCGGGCGACATCATCACCACGAGCAGCGGCAAGACTGTCGAAGTCGTGAATACCGATGCCGAGGGGCGCATGATTCTGAGCGACGCGCTGCATTACGCGTCGGAACTGAAGCCCGATCACATCATCGATTACGCCACGCTGACCGGCGCGTGTGTCGTCGCGCTCGGCAGCGAGGCGGCGGGGCTGTTCAGCAACAATGACGAGCTGGCTCAAAAGTTGATTGAGTGTGGGGAGCGCGTCGGCGAGCGCCTCTGGAGACTGCCCGAGTGGGACGAATACAAGGAATTGATCCGCAGCGACTGGGCGGACATGAAAAACTCGGGCGGCCGTTGGGGCGGCGCGATCACGGCGGCATTGTTTCTGAAGGAGTTCGTCAATTGTCCATCGTGGGCGCATCTGGATATCGCCGGCACGGCGTACGCGGAGCACGAGACGGCGCGCGAGGCGCGTGGAGCGACCGGCGCGGGCGTGCGCGTGACCATCGCCTTTCTGGAATCGCTCTCGCGTTCCTGATCGCGACTCTTGCCGCGTGCGACGGCAAGCGTCCGGCGCAGGTGCGCATCGCGCCGCCGCCGCGCAATGAGGTCAACTTCGCGACCGTCGATTCGCCGAGCCTGCAGTTTCTGCCGCGCCAGCAGGAGGCGCAGATCTGGAAGCTGGACGAAGATCCTATCGTCATTCCCGGCGATCATCTGAACACGTACCTCGGCCCCGTCGACGCGCCGCAGTTCGCGCGCTACGAGACGCTCGATCTGGCCATCGGCAAGTACAGCACGCCCGGCGGCAACGGCTTCGCAACGGTGGAGATCTACCGCTTCCCCGATTTCGTGAAGGCGTTCGGGGCGTACTCGAAACAGAAAAACGGCAACCTGCGCTTTCTCGACATTCCGAACGAATCGTTCGCGAAGGCGCATTCGATTCACGTGTGGCGCGGTCCGTTTTACGTTCGCATCACCGGTGCGAGCGACGGCGACAAAGTGCTGCGCCTGGCCACGTTCGTCGCGGACAAGATGCCGCCCGCGCCGAGCAAGCCGGCGGTGTTCGCGTTCCTGCCGGACAAGCAGCGCGTTCCCGGTAGCGAGCGCTACTCGGCCGATTCGGCCTTCGGCCAACGCTTCCTGGCGAATTCGTTTCAGTCGACGTTCAACGTCGACAACGATCTGATCGACGGCATCGTCATTCCTGCTGCGAACAAGCAGGCGGCGGGCAACATCCTCGATCAGTACAAGATGCTCTATCTCCACAACGGCAAGCTCCTCGACCCGATCCCGAACCTCGGCGAAGACAATTTCACCGCCGAGGATCGCTACCTTGGCCGCGTGGTTGCGTTTCGCATCGATCGATTCGTGATCGCCTTCAACGGCTACCGTGACCGGCAGCATCTGGTCGACCTCGCCACCGCCGCCGATCAGCGCATCCTCGGCACGATCCGCAAGCAGCTCGTCACCGCCGACAAGCAAGCCGAGAACGCCGGGAACGGCAACACGTCAACCGTGCCGGCGTGGATGCAGAACAAACATTAGGCTGGGAACGCGGGCGTCTCGCCCGCCGGTCTCGCGAAAAATGCGGGCGAGACGCCCGCGCTCCCAGGCGATTAGCTGATCCGCACGACGACGAGCGTGACGTCATCTTCCTGCGGTTCGCTGCCGCGGAATGATTCGACGTCGCGCAACACGGCGTCGCGAACTTCCTCGGCGGTGCCATCGCATGCGGCGACGATGCGTGCGAGGCGATCGAGTCCGTATTCGTCGCCGGATGCATTCACCGTTTCGTAGATGCCGTCGCTGTGCAGGACGAATGTGTCGCCGCTCGCGAACGGCACGATGCGCTGCGGAACGGTGGCGCCGAGGCGCGCACCGAGCGGCGGCGCGAAGAGCTCGATCAGCTGCGTTTCGCGCGAGTCTCCTCGGACGTGGAGCAGCGGCGGATGACCGGCCGAGGCGATCGTGGCCTGATGCGTTTCATGATCGAGGAGCAGGACGGAAATCGTGACCATCATTCGCCGCCGGCTGCTGTGCGTGACTACTTCCTGCAGACGGTCGAGAACGCGCGCGGGATCGAGCAGTTGATCGCGCAACAGCGTGAATCCGCTGCGCAGCGCGGAGAGCGTGATGCCGCTGGCGAGACCGTGACCGGCGACGTCGCCGCAGATGATCGCCAGCCGTCCATCGACGACGTAGTAGTCGTAGTAGTCGCCGCCGACTTCGCTGGCCGGCAGCGAAACGCCGGAGATGTCTGCCCACGGAAGCTGCGGCGGCGCTTCCGGCAGCATGCTGATCTGCACCTCGCGCGCGAAGCGGAGCTCGTCGCGAATGCGCAATTGTTCTCGCGCTTCATCGCGGCTGCGCAAACCGTCTTCGATCGAGGTTCTCCGCAGATTGCGGCTGGTGAGCGCGCCGACCGCGAAGCAGAAGGCGTTGACGGTGACCAGTGAGACGTAGAGAGCGGTGGGGTATTTGCCTTTGCGCGGCGTCGGCGCGATCAGTACGGCGGCGACGACGATGCCGAGCATCACGACGTTGAGAACGATCCGCTGCCGCAGCAGAAGCCGCAGGGCCATCGTCGAAGCCGGAAAAAGAAGCGCCCAGGCGATCCAGCCTCCGTTATCGGCCAGCGCGAAGTAGATGAGCGTGGCGAACTTGACGATGTACGCCGTCACCAGCCAACCGGCGAGGTTGCGGCCCACGATCCGCGCGTATGCGCGTGTTTCCCGTCCCGTCCGCCGCCGCGCGCGCCGCAGCTCCGTCATCGCAGCGATCATGAAAACCGTCAGCGCGGCGTCCGCGAGCGCCATACAAACGTGCACGGCCGGCAGCAGTTTGGCCATGAACGAGAACGGAATGAGAAGGAACGACGTGAATGCGAAGAGCCAGCAGACGACGTAGGCCCAGCCGAGATTCTGCTCGTCGAAGCGCGCCCGCACCATCTGCGTCTCGGTGGTCTGGGCGAGTTGTTCGAGGGAGACGCGTTCCATCGGCGGCATTGTCGCCGATGGATACGAAAGATGGTTGCCGAGGTTCAAAACACCGGCACGATCGAAGTGCGATCGAGCCGGCGCCGTGAGATCGGTTTAATGAGGAACGGTGACGAGCACGTTCTTCGTGGTCGTGTGGCCGCCGCCGTCGGTGCAGGTGATGGTGATGGTGTAAACGCGGCCAATGTCTGTGCCGCCACGTTCGGCGCGCAGGTTGACGTGATGCGCATCGACGATCGTCCAGTCGGGCGAGGCATCGCCGTCGCCGAGGGCGTCGATCGGCTCGTTGCTGGTGACGGACGTGATCGAGCAGACGCCCGTGCCGCAGCCGCCGGTGATGCCGTAGGCGACGGTGACCGGGATCATCTTGTGGTTCGGCGGCCAGAGCGAATTCGGATTCGCCGTTCCGCCGGTGATGACGAGCGGCGGCGCGGTGACGGTGATGGTCTGCGTGTCGCTGGCGCTGTTGTTCGCGGCGTCGGTGGCCGTCCAGGTGATCGTGGTCGTGCCGAGCGGGAACGGCGCGCCGAGCGGCTGGCCATCGCTGCGAACGGTGGTGACGGTGACGCCGGTGCACGGTCCCGAGGTGACCGGCGAGCCGGGATCGACGAGCGCCGTGCAGCTCGCGCCGGCGGTGACGGTGATGTCGTCCGGCGCGGTGATCGCGGGCGGATTGCTGTCCGTCACGGTCACATGCTGGATGGCGGCGGCGCTGTTGCCGTGCCCGTCGTTGGCGGTGTAGGTGACGTTGGTCGTGCCGACGGGGAAGACGTTGCCGGCCGGAACGCCGGTGCGGGTGATGACGACGCAGTTGCTGCAGTTGTCGGTGGCGGTGGCGTGGCCGAGCTGCGCGTCGCTGACGGCGGCGTTGCACGACGGGCCGGCGGCGACGGTCACGTTCGCGGGCGCGGTGACGACGGGCGCGGTCGTATCGGACGCGCCGGCGGTGAGGAGCACGCTGGTGAAGGACGTGTTCATGTTCGGCACGATCAGGTCGGCGGCGCCGTCGCAATTGAGATCGACGGCGGCGATGGCGTTCGGCTGCCAGTGCGAGTTCAGACAGGTCGGACCGTAGCCGACGCTGATCGGCAGGATCGCGCCGAAGGTTCCGTCGCCGTTGCCGGGACGCGCGCTGAGGTTGCTGCCGTCCGGCGTGCAGCCGGACTGGTTCGCGGTGACGATGTCGACGTTGCCGTCGCCGTCGAGATCGGCGAGCGCGACGAAGACCGGATTCGTGACGACGCTGTTGATCTGGAAGCGAGTGCGCGTGAACGTGGCGTCGCCGTTGTTGCGAAGCACGGTGACGCCGCGCAGCCAGTTGCCGGCGGTGGTGACGACGTCGATGTCGCCGTCGTGGTCGATGTCAGCAGCCGCGAGGTGCGCGGCGCCGTCCGCGCCTTCGACCGGATCGGGATAAAGAATGTAGCTCGGCGCTCCGAACGTGCCGTTGCCGGCGCCGAGGAAGATCGCGGTCGCGTCGCCGGCGGCGACGGCGAGATCGAGGTGATGATCGCCATTCAGATCGACGGCGACGACGGCGAGCGGCGAATGCGTGTCGGTAGAGATGACCGTGGCCGCGGCGAAGTGGCCGGTGCCATCGCCGAGGTAGAGGCGGACGCCGTTGGGGAAGGTGTTGGAGTCGACGGCGAGGAGATCGAGATTGCCGTCTTCGTTCACGTCCGCGGCGACGAGGCGCGACACGAAGCCGTTGGTGGCGGGACTGTTGGCTGTCGGCGCGGCCGTGAAGGTGCCGGTGCCGTTGTTGTTGTTTAGCAGGATGGAAATGATGTGGCCGACCGGATCGACGCTGAATCCGGCGGTGTTGCCGACGGCCAGATCGGGCGCGCCGTCGTTGTTGAAGTCGCCCGCGACGATGGCCTGCGGCGTAACGAAGCCGGTGATCGTGGCCAGAGTCGGGAACGAGCCGCCGCCGCTTCCGAATCGGACGGTGACGCTGCTCCCGAACTGATCGGCGGTAGCGAAATCCTCCGCGCAGTCATTGTTGAAATCCGCGACCGCGATCGCGAATGGCCCCGAGCCACCGGTGAGGATAGTCGGAGGAGGATAGGAAATCGCCGCGACGAGGGGCGCGGAAATGAGGAGGGCACAGAGGGCGACCATTGATCGGCGCATGGGTTCTCCTTTTTTGTTAAGCCGCTCCTGCCGAGGAAGCGGCGGTGTCGGATGAGAGAGAGTGGGAATCTATGTTCCCGTCGCGACGCGCGGTGTGACGGGACGCACGTCGTCACGCGGAGGCGCGGAGACGCGGAGACGCGGAGACTGGCGACTGTTGCGCATATGTCTGTTCTGACATATGCTGATCGGCTGATGACAGTGTCGAAGACGCTGGTCTGGCTGCGTGGCGAGATTAAGACGCCGCCGTTTTCACGCAGCGCACGCGTCGAAGCCGGCTTTCTGCTTCGGCGCCTGCAGGACGGCGAGTTGTTGGGGATGCCCGCGTCTCGGCCTCTCCCGGAGATCGGCGCGAACTGCCATGAGTTGCGTGTCGTCGATCGCGATGTGACGTGGCGCATCGTCTACCACGTCGCCGACGACGCGATCGTTCTGCTCGATGTCTTCAGCAAAAAAACGCGGACGCTGCCCGCAAGAGTTGCTGCCGCCGCCAAACGGCGATTGAGAGAGTACCTGCGAATTACTCGGGAGGATTGAAATGAAGCCACTGAAAAAGAAGAAGCTCGAAGCGGCCGGCTGGACTGTTGGCGATGCGCGCGAGTTTCTCGAGCTAACGGCGGATGAAGCGGAGTTCGTTGAGATCAAACTCGCGCTCGCCCGGCGGCTGCGCGCGCTGCGGGAACAACGTCATTGGACGCAGGCGGAGCTGGCGAAACACGTCGGATCGAGCCAATCGCGGGTGGCGAAGATGGAAGCGGCCGACCGGACGGTGAGCGTCGATCTCCTCGTCCGCTCCCTGCTCGCCGCGGGAGCAAACCGTCGTGACCTTGGGCGCGTGGTGGGGGAGAAGAGTCGTCAGTAGTCCGCCATCGCTAACTTCCCACCCTCCCAAACCCGCCCGAATTCGGCACTGACTGAGGCGGCGTCTTTCTTTTGCGCGCGGAGGGCGACGGCGAGGGCGAAGAGGGAGCGGGGGTTGTGGGGGTTGCGGGTCAGGTCGGCGCGGAGGACCTTCTCGGCGTCGGCTGGGCGGTGGGCGCGGAGCAGGGCGGCGCCGAGGGTTTCGCGGGTGGGGTAGAACCAGTCGGTGGGCTCGTCGTAGTCGAGGGTGTCTTCCTGCGCCACGGCTTTCGTGTAATCGGCCATCGCCTCGGACATTTTGCCGCGGGCCTCGGCGATGCGGCCGGCGAGGACGTGCGCGGCCACTTCGGCGACCGCTTTCTCCGAATTCTGGAAGAGGCCGGGATCGTCGGGGACGTTGGCGCGCGCGGCTTCGAAGGCTTTCTGTTCCGACTCGGCGCCGGCGACGTTGCCCAACTTTGCGAACGCCGAGCCGCGGGCGAAATGGGAGAAGGTCGTCGATAGCGGTCCGACGTCGACCGGCTTCGCTTTCAGCACGTCGTTCCAGCGGCCGAAGCGGACCAGGAGCAGGAGCGCGCTCGCGGCCGCGTATTCGGCCGGCGGCATCTCCTTCGCCATCATCGTGGCGTTCGATGCGAACTCGTCGGCCATCGTTTTCGCCTCGTTGAAGCGGCCGGACATCGCATACGACGCGAGGCCGAACTGAAGGTTGTGGTTGTAGTACATCGCCGCGTAGATGCCTTCGCCGCCGTGATTCTTGATGAAGATGCGATCGGTGGCGGCGGCGTTCGCGTTGGCGCGCGCGGCGCCGGCGTAGTTGCCGGTGCGCTGGTAGATATGCGCGGGCATGTGCACGAGGTGGCCGGACATCGGCGCGAGCGTCTTCAGGCGATTGGCGCTGGCGAGGGCGCGCTCGGGATGCGGCGACGCTTCGATGGCGTGAACGTAGTAGTGATTCGCGCCGAGGTGATTCGGATTACGGCGGAGGACGGATTCGAGCGTGGAGACGATCTCGGTCGTCCCTTCGTTCGGCTTGCCGTCGTGCGACCAGAACTTCCACGGATGGAGATCCATGAGGCTTTCCGCGTAAAGCGTGGCGACGTCGAGATCGTCGGGATATTTTTTGGTGAGCGACTTCATGGCCACGCTGTAATCGCGGCCGAGCGCTTTCAGATCCGCTTTCGGATCGTTGCTGTATCTCTTTGCTAGCGCCGCGATGAGGGCGCGCTCTTTCGCCGACGCGTGCGACTCGTGCGCCATCGCGGCGTGGACGCTTTCGT
>Ga0157369_10000725_pt1 | contig 42448 bp, 64 predicted proteins | sample C25metaG_FD_113461 | JGI IMG/M metagenome (GOLD analysis project Ga0157369, IMG submission 113461) | Corn rhizosphere microbial communities from Kellogg Biological Station, Michigan, USA - C2-5 metaG | ecosystem: Host-associated > Plants > Roots > Rhizosphere > Soil | place: USA: Michigan... | reverse complement strand
TTGGTTGACGATTCCTCGCTTGACATCGCTTCGATGATTGCTGAGGATGCCGGTATTGAGTTGGGTCGTCTTGCTGCGACTAACGCTATGACGGCCCTCTTGGCTGGTGCCCCTCTCGGTGGCCCCTTCGCCGGTGCGGCTGCCATTACGGCTGACGACTTGCTCACCGCTTATCACTCGCTCGTTTCCTCCTACCGTAACAACGGTACGTGGATTGCGAACGACTCGACGGCCCTTTTGCTTCGTAAGTCGCTGAAGGACTCGCAGGGTCGTTACATGTGGCAGGACGCTACCCTCTCGGGTGGCTACGCCGATTCGCTGTTGGCGCGTCCGTTCAAGACGGATTATAACATGCCTGCCGCGACGACTGGCCTTAAGTCGGTCCTCTTCGGTGACCTGTCCAAGTTCATCATTCGTCAGGTTGGCGACGTTCGCGTTACCCGCTCTGACGAGTACGGCTTTGACCGCGACGTTGTGGCCTTCAAGGTCAACTGGCGTGGTGGCTTCCTCTTGTCTGACGTTGCTGCGGTTAAGCACTTCAAGCAGGCGTGAGCCTAACTGATTGTTGCCCCTCGCTCTGGCCTAACGGCTGGGCGGGGGGCGCTTTCGGTGTGTCGAAAGGGTCACCATGATTAAGGCTTCACGGGGCGTGCCTAACACGATCCCCATAACGTTTGACGGTGAGGACGGCCCGCTCACTCTGGCCGCTGCGCCTAGCGTCGCCGTGAGTGGCCCTGACGGCCTCTCTGTGACCACGGGAGCGGCAACCGGTACGGCTGGCGCCTACACCTATTCCATGCCCGCACAGACCCGCCTAGGCGTCTACACGGTCACGGCTACTGGCACGCTCGCCGGTTCCCCCATCACTACGGCTGTGCTGGTCGAGATGTCTGCCGGGTGGCTGTATGGCGTGCCCGCTTTCCGTGCGTCTGACGACGTGCTCACCGATGCTGCGCGGTTCACCCCGGCTGAGATTAAGGACGTTCGCGGCGCTGTCGAGGACGAGTTTTACATGATTACCCGTAGGGCGTTTACACTACGCGGCACCATTGAGACGCTTCCTGTATTCGCCGGCCGATTCTATCTAGATAAGGTTGAGCCTTACCGCATTGTCGCTGCCTATCTGAATGGTTCGACTACGGCGCTTGACGTGTCCACGATCGGATATGAGTTCAGCGGTGAATGCGTCATCGCGGATAGCGCTTCAGTCAATGGCACTATCACTGTGGAATATGAGTACGGCATGACGGCTGTTCCTTCAGACGTTAAGCGCGTCGCTCTTATCCGTGGTCGCACGCTGATCCTAGAGCGTGACTCGGGCATCCCTGACCGCGCTACTTCCTTCCAGTCCGCGGAAGGCGGTAACTATCAGTTGGCTACGGCTGGCCGTGCAGGGTTTGAGACTGGCATCCCTGAGGTTGACGCGACGCTTAAGCGTTACTCAATCAATCCTCCGGGCGTGGCCTAATGGGAACTAAGGCGCTGACCGCTAAGACGCGCATTAAGGCTCTCATCGACACGGCTCTAACGGGTACGCCCGTCGGGGTCACGTATGGCCCTGTGCGCTCCCCTGAGGCTGCGTGGTGCATGGTCGGTCGTATCGCTTACGACAAGACGGAATGGGCTGCCATTGGGGCGCGTAGGCGCTCCGAGACATTCACTGTCGCTGTCCTAGTCAACTATAAGGCTTCGGGGCGTTCCTGCCCTGAGGCTGAGGCTGCTGTTATTGATTGGGTCAATCTGATCGAGGATGCCCTCAGGGCTGACGTTTCCCTTGGCGGTTTGACTGTTGCCGGTGTCGCCTTGATTCCGACAAGCCTTAATTCCCAACCCCTCCCCGATGCGTCAGAAGCGCAATGGGAAGGCGTTATACGCGTTAGCGATGTGAGGATTTAATGACCGTTTTCTACTGCGGGCCTTTCGAGTCGGTGAGCCTGCCTAGCGGTTTGGCTTTCCCGAACGGTGAGCCTGTCGAGGTTTCTGAAGAGTTGGGTTTGTCTCTCACTGCCCGCGACGATTTCTCTACCTCCGAGAAGGGGAGTGAGTAATGGCTACAATCTTTGACGGTTACTTCGGTGCCGTTGACGAGGTTGCTTATGGAACGGGCCTCCCGGTCACTAAGTTCTATGAGTTGACCAAGGAAAGCATTAATGGCAAGTATGAGCGTATCGAGTCCGCGGGACTCCGTAATGGCACATACGCTGCGCGTGCTGACCGCTTCGTCCCTAACCCTAAGGGTGCTGCCGGGGACATGGAGTCTGAGGTTATCAATCAGGGCTATGCGTTCTGGCTGAAGCATATGCTCGGCACTGTCACTCCCACGGGTACTTCGCCTAAGACGTATGCCGCGACTGTCGGCCCGCTTAAGGGTAAGTCGTTCACCGCTCAGGCTAACCGCGTGGACTCCACCGGCCTTGACAACGTTTACACGTATGAGGGTGGCAAGGTCGCATCGTGGGAGTTGAGCAACGCTGTTGACGGCTTGCTTATGCTCGCGCTTACGTTCGACTTCGCCAAGGAGACTATCGGTGCGGGTGCTGGCGCTTACGCCAAGGCAACTGTCGTCTATCCGACGACTGGTGTTTTGCTCTCGTTCGTCGGTGCGACTGTCACTGTCGGTGGCACTCCGTTTGACGCTAAGGACGTTTCCGTTAAGTGCGACAACGGATTGAAGGTTGACCGTTACGGCATTCGTGCTAACGGCACAACTAAGTTGGAGCCTCTAGAGGATGCGCTTCGTAATGTCGAGGTTTCCTTTAACGGTGAGTTCCAGTCGGTCGCGCACGAGCAGAGGGTTGCATCCCTTACCGCTTCGGGTGTCCTCGCTGTTGTGTCGATGAAGTGGCAGACCCCGGACACGCTGCATTCCGTGCAGGTCGATGTGCCCGCGTGCCGTTTCGATGACGCAACCGTGAACATCGGTGGTCAGGGAATGCTAGAGCAGAAAATGACCGGTAAGGGCCTCACGCCCGCTGCCGGGGGTTCCCCTGTCACGGTCACGATTATCACCCCTGACGCGACTGCCTGAGCATGTCTAATTCGGTGGCGTCTGAAGACTTGGCCCGATTCATGAAGTCGATTCGGAAGGCGTCACCGGAACTAGATAAGCAGGTTAAGCAGGCGAACTTTGAGATTGCTTCACAGTTTGTCGAGAAGGCACAGGGCAAGGCGTCCGGGGTTGGTAGGCAGGCGGCTAAAGCGTCTGCCTCCCTCCGGGCGTCCAAGTCTGTTAACTCTGCTGCCCTTATTGGTGGCGCACGAACCGCGTTCTTCTACGGCGCTGAGTTCGGGTCTAAGCGTTACGGACAGTTCAAGGAATGGCGCGGTAACGCTTCCGCTGACCCATTCTCGGGTGGGGCGGGTTACTTCGTCTACCCCACGATTAGGGAAAATAAGGCCCTAGTCGAAGAGGATTACGTGGACGCAATCATGAAGTCTGTTCAAGACGCATTTAACTGAGAGAGAGAAAAGAAACCATGAGCACTGACAAGTTTATTCTTACCGTTGACGAAGACGAGTTCACCATTGGTGACCTTGAGGATTTCGAGACTGTCGCTGGCGTCTCGTTCGTTAGCGCGTTGAAGCATACCGTCGTTAAGGACGACGAGGGTAAGACTGTGTTTGACGCTGAGGGACGACCGGAGAAAGAGGTCAACCTTTCGCCTAAGGCGCTTAAGGCTCTCATCTGGATTAGCAAGCGTCGCACCGATCCTTCGTTCACCGTCGATGACGCACGTAACGTCAAGGTGTCCGCTATCGAAATGGCTGAGAGCGATAACGGCTCTGACCCAAAAGAGACGAGCGGCTGAGGACTTACGCGCACCTTTGCCGGTTCTACTCATTCACGCTCAGTGACGTTAAGTCGCTGACGCTTGCGGAGTATCGCATATTCCTAATCGTGATGAGTGAAAGTAGGCGGGACGATGGGTAGTGGAAACACCACTCTTAAGGTCACGATCGTTGGCGACTCGAAGAGTGGTCAGAAAGCCTTTAAGGACACCGGCTCTGCCGCTGACGGGCTTGCTGGCAAGATGGGCAAGTTGGGTAAGGGTATCGGCCTTGCGCTCGGTGTGGGCGCTGTGGGCGGCATTGTCGCTGTCGGCGCTGCCATGGTCACGGGCGTTAAGGATGCTGCCGCGTATCAGACGCTAGGGCTTAAGACTGCTGCGGTGCTGAAGTCTACGGGCAACGTGGCGCACCAGTCAGTGTCCGGTATTCAGGCTAGGGCGGGTGCCCTAGAGTCGCTGTCCGGTGTCGATGAGACTCTAATCATTAACGGTCAGAACGTCCTAGCGACGTTCACGAAGATTCGTGATGAGCAGGGCAAGGGTAATGACATCTTCAATCAGGCGACTAAAGCGTCTTTGAACCTGTCTACCGCTCTCGGCACTGACTTGCAGGGCGCAACCACCATGGTTGGCAAGGCGCTTAATGATCCTGTCAAGGGTCTAACGGCTATGGGCAAGGCGGGCATTCAGTTCACCGATGCACAGAAAAAGTCGATTAAGGCCATGGTCAAGTCTGGCGACACTATGGGCGCACAGAAGATCATCCTTAAGGAACTAGAGACACAGTTTGGCGGGGCTGCTAAGGCGGCTGGTGGCGGCTTTGCCGGGTCTATGGCCCGTGCTGAGGATTCCGTTATGGACACGCTGCGTTCCTTGGGGACGATGCTACTTCCGGTGCTAACTAAGGTGGCTGACTTTTTCGCTACCAAGATTGGCCCGGCTGTGCAGAACTTCGTTACTGAGTTCCAAAAGGGAACGGGTGCGGGTGGCAAGTTGCGCACGATGATTACGAACGTGGTTGGCGCTGTTCAGAACTTTGTGACTGAGTTCCAGAACGGGACTGGCGCGGGAGGTACGTTCAAGGCTGTTCTTATCACAATCAAGGATGCCCTTGTGACGATGTGGAACACGGGCGTATCTGTCACGGGTTGGCTTAACGAACATCGCACGGCTGTTGTCGCTGCCGGTGTTGCGGTGGGCGTGCTAATGGCTGTCACTAAGGCTCACGCTGTAGTGATGAACGTGCAAGCGGCCGGCGGTCTAATGAAGATGATTAGTAGCACCAAGATTGTTACGGCTATGACTAAGACTTGGGCGGCTGTTCAGTGGATTATGAATGCTGCCCTTTCGGCTAACCCTATCGGGCTGGTCGTTCTCGCTGTCGGGCTGTTGGTTGGCGCTATCGTCATCATTGCCACTAAGACTACGTGGTTCCAGTCTCTTTGGAAGATCATGGTTAGTTCCCTCGCGGCCACTTGGCGTTGGCTGTGGAATAGCATCATTGCCCCGATTATCCGATGGATCGTTGGCGGCTTCGCCTCCATCGCTGGCGGTATCGCATCCTTCCTTCGCGGCCTGTCCGATATCCCCGGCTTCGGCTGGGCTAAGACTGCTGCGGATAAGATGCAGAGCGCGGCCGATAAGGCTAACAAGCTAGCGAACAACATTCGGGATATCCCCGATACTACTGTCGTCGTCACCACTAAGTTTACTTACCCCGGATACTCGGCGGTTAAGGCACGTAGTGTAAACGGGCAGAACGCTATCGCTGACATTCGCGGTAACGCGGGTGGTGGCCGTAACCTTGCTGCCGGTCTGTCATGGGTCGGTGAGGAAGGGCCAGAGTTGATGTTCGTGCCCGGTGGGTCTGACATCTACACCGCTCGGGACTCGGCCCGTATGGCTGCCTCTGGCGGCGCTGTGCGCCCGTCTAAGGGCATGGGGGCGGGTGGCGGTAACTCCGGTGGGGTCAACGTCTACGTGACCGTACAGGGCAACGTGACGGCTGAGCGCGACCTAGCGCGGGCTATCGCTGGTCCTGTCCGTGATGAGTTGGTCAAGATTGGTCGGCGTAACGGCGGGTCTATCTTCCCCAAGTAAGCAACAAGGTTTGGGCGGGCGTCTTCGGACGCTCGCCCTTTCCTATACCTAGAGAGAGCAATAATGGCTGAGCCTGTTGTTAAGGTCGAGATTGCTTTCGACTCCCCCGCCTTCAGCGCGTCCCCTACTTGGGTTGACGTGACCGATTGGGTTCGTGCCATTGATACCGGGCGCGGGCGCAATATGGAAAATGCCGATTTCGAGGCAGGCATTATGACTGTCACGCTAGATAACGCTGACGGTCGATTCACTCCCCGTGTCACACCGCGCGGCGGTGAGCCTCAGTTAAAGCCTAGGCGCAACGTTCGCGTTACTGCCACGTATGCCTCTGTCACCTATCCTCTCGGGTATGGCGTCATTGAACGCTGGCCCGCAACGGTGGGCGATAGTGATGTGATGGTGAGCGTCCAAGCGACTGACGCTTTCTCCGTGCTAACGAGCACAACCTTTCCAGAGTCCGACACTGGCGCTCTGACGAAACTTAAGCCGATTAACTATTGGCCTCTACAGGAAACGTCTATCGCTCCGGTGTGGCCGTTCCTTGACGTTGTGGGCGGTCGTAACGGCTTCATCTTTTGGTCCGGCTCTGACGGTCGGCCCGCTGGTGCTCCGGTCGCTGTGGCGGGCGCTTCGTCTAACTTGCCTTCCGGGGCTGGGAACGCGCTTGACCTGAGGGGCTATTACCAAGACACGGCCTCAGGCAACTATGGCGCTAACGCGTTTGCCTGTAACCCGGTGTTCGCTTTCGGTTCGGGTGTCCCATTCACGGCCACTATGCAGTGCATCATTCCGGCTCTTACTCGCGGTGACGGCACGTATCCGGTGCTGCTATCTACGGCTTCAGCGTCTACCGCTATAACGCGTGACATCATCATCGTTAAGTCTGACGGCACCGTAAATGTCTTGGGTAAGGACATCACCCCGGCTGGCGCTTTCAACACGTACACGAACTATCGAGTAACCGTTTCCTTTCAGCGTCTCTCTGTTGGCCCGACGATTAACCGTGTCATCTTGACGCTTAACGGTGACCAATGGACGTTGGACTCTTCGGCGTTCCTGTTCGATCCTTCCGGGGATTATCTGACGTTCGGTGGTCGTGGGAACACGGATGGTGGCGGCACGGGTGGCCGATGGTCACACCTTGCCTTGTGGGATAGGGCGCTCACTGCTGCTGAGTGTTCGACTCTGTGGTCTGACAATCTGTGCGCTCCGGGGCTGACTGCTAGTACCCGCATTAACCGCGCTCTGGATATTGTCGGCTGGCCTGCTGCGGCTCGCGCTATTCAGGCTGGCGTGTCAACGCTGGTCCGTGACTCGTGGTCCGATAACACGTCGCTACTGACGTTGTTCAGGAAGTGGGCACAGGCTGACGGGGGTGATATCTATATCGGTCCTGACGGTGCCATTAACTTTAAGAATCGATATAGCCGTATCAGCGGCCCGTTTACACCTGTCGCCACATTCGATTGCCTGTCAGACACGGGTGTTGAGGCAGGGCTTGAATGGGTGATGGATGAGGCAGACATCGTTAACGTCGTGAACCTTAATGTTTCTTACGGGCTTAAGACTCAGATTCGTAACGAGGCGTCTGTGGCTGAGTTTGGCGAGAAGGCGCGTGACTTGGCGCTAGATGTTCAGTCTTCGGCTGCTGGCCTTGACGCCGCGGATTACATGCTGGCCCGTTACGCCCAACCCACTATCCGGCTCTCTACGGTCGTGCTCAACCCTGCGGCTGTCGCTGCTGGGTCGCTGTGGGTTGCTGCGCTCAGCGTGGACATTGGCAAGGTGGTTCGGCTAACGAACCTGCCGGTTACCGCTCCCGGTACGACTCTGGATTACATGGTGGAATCCGTTAGGCATTCCATTGTGCGTGACGGTGCGAACTTGCTTTGGTCTACGCGTTTCGACGTGTCGCCACTCCCGCTTACTGCGTGGGTGCTGAATGACACAACTAATTCCGTGCTCGGGTCAACTACCCGGCTCGCCTACTAACGCACGATGAGAGACAAACAAAATGGTTACTAGCATTGGCGGCATTCTTGCTGTCATCGCCGGCTGTGTTGCACTTGCTGCGCTATTGGGTGTGATGTATGCGCGGTTTATTAGTTCTAAGGGTGAGACGACTACTCAGATTTGGAAAGATGAGGCCGCGGCCTATAAGGCTAAGTCTGAGCGGGAGTCAATCGCGCTGCGAGAGTTGACGGCATCATTCACGTTGCTGTCCGCTCGTGTCACTAAGGTAGAGGCTGAGAATACGCTACTGCGTGAACTGGTCACTGCTAAGCATGAGATTAACGAGTTGTCCGCTCGCGTCGATGAGGGCTTCAACGGGCTTCGTCACATGCTTGGTGGCACCGTTCCGGGCGTCACTGTTTCGGTGGCTGGTCACTGATGGGCGCTCTAGACGTTACTCCCCGCGACTGGACTGCTGGCGAGGTTGTTACCGCTGCCATGCTTAACGCTGAGATTCGGGATAAGTGGTTGGCGACTCAGGCTGTGTGGACTCCGTATACGCCTGTCCTCACGGCTGCCACCACTAACCCGGTTCTCGGGACTGGCTCTCAGGCTTCCTCTGACTTCATTCAGATTGGGAAGACTGTCCATTACAAGGGCGTCATTAAGTTCGGCACTTCGGGCGCGACGTTCGGGTCTGGCAACTACTCGATTTCCATTCCGGTTAACGCTACGGGTCAGACTGCCCTAGGGACTATCTGGGCCTCCCCCGCTGGCGGCACTGTGTGGCCCGGTGTGCTGCGTGGATTCAGCGCGTCTGCGGGCGTCTACGCGTCCGCTTCGGCTACCGCTCCCGCTCTCGCTGCCGTGTCTAACACGGGTGTTGGCGGCACCGCTTGGGCTGCCTCTGGCTATTTCTGGTGGTCAATCACTTATCAGGCTGCCTGATACTAAGGTTTGTAGGAAGGTTTCATTATGGGCGGCTCAACCGTTCCCACTGTCTTTTACTTTCGTGGCATCTACACGGACGCTAAGACGTATGCCGCGCTTAAGGAAGTTGCGCGGATTGTCGGAGACGACATCTACCTTCAGCCCATTAAGGGCTGTGGTTCCTTTCAGGGTCACACCGTTACGTGCGATGGGAAGACGTTTACACTAGGCAGCACCGCTGCTAGTGCATCGACGCACACGGGAGAGGGCGCTGTCGATATCGACTGCTCGGCCCTGTCTGACGCTCAGGCGCGGCGTGTAGAAACGGCTATGCGCAAGGTTGGTTTTGCTGCGTGGTTCCGGCCTAAGTATTCCCCTTACACGGGTAACGCTTACGGCTGGCAGCGTCACTGTCACGGGCTGCTGATTGGGACGGCCCTTAGCGGGTCTGCGCTCACTCAGGTTACGGCCTATATCAACGGCTGGGATGGGCTGGCGGTTGCTCACCGCGACACGGGTACGCGGCTGTATGTGAAGGTCCGGTGGGCGACGTATCGCGCTCCGGGCGCTGCTGCCCCTGTAACGGCCTCAAAGTGGAAGACGGTCACAATCCCTCGCGGTGGCACGTTGGGGGCTGTGGCGGCCCTGCTGGGCGTCTCTGTGGCTGCGCTGGCGGCATTCAACGGAATCAGCAACCCGAACGTCGTTACTCCGGGCACTGTCGTCACGTCTCCCCCGCGTGGCTACGTCGTCCCTACGGCCAAGGCGGCTACTGCTGCCCCGCTCACGGCGGCTCAGGTCAAGGCACGGGCTGACGCTCGCGCTAAGGCGCTGAAGGCGGCTCAGGCTAAGGCTGCTGCTGTCAAGGCCGCTAAGGCTCGTGCTGCCGCTAAGGCGCTAGCGAACCGGACGGTTTACCGTGCGGTGCTAAAGCCTACCCGGTCGAACGTCTCCGTTAAGCGACTCGAAATGATGTTGCAGCGTAAGGGGTTCCTGCCCTATCGCTACGTCGATTTGTATTACGGCACGTCCACTAAGACGGCTGTTAATCGCTATTACGGCGCTCTCGGCATTAAGACGAATCGCACCATTCCTGGCCCGGTCATGCTCCGGGCACTCAACCTTTACGCACGATGAAAGGCTAGACATGTCCCCCGCGCTTAAGGCGTTTCTCGATTCCCTCTTGCAGACCGTTAGGGAGAATCCCGTTGTCGTCACTCAGGTTGCGGCTGCTGCTCTGTCGCTCGCTGTGGCTCTGGGCTTCGCTCTCCCTGTGGGTGCGACCGCTGCTGTCATGGCTGTTGCTCAGTTGGTAGCGGCTTTGGTCGGTCGCTCTCAGGTTGTCCCGCTCGCTAAGGCGTCTGCGGTCACTGAGGACCACTAGGTTTAAACGCTTCCCCCTGTCCTCTCTCTCCGGGGGGATAACAGAAACGCCCCGCTCGCTTCCCTTACGGGTTGCAGGCGGGGCGTTTTTTTGTGTCTCAGGCGGAGACAATCAGGAAGTTGTCAAGGCCAAGGCTCTCAGCCATGAAGCGGGCACCACCGGAAGTAAGGAACGTGCGGCGGTAGGCGCGGCGGTCGGCGGTGGCGGGGGCGGTAAGAACGAACATGGGGTGATCCTTCGTTAGTGCGTTTCTTGCTGACACCTGAAGTATTACACACCCAAGGAACAGAGTCAACCCCTCCCACTAGCCGGGAACTTTCACCCGTAGCCGCTACGCGTGCGCGGTGGCTTAGCGCTGAGCGCTGCCGTCTTACTGTGGTCCGAACGGGGTAAGGGTGGCGGGGTTTCCCCCGCCTTCCCTCAGTGACCGCTAGCGCGGTAAAACGCCTGCTCGTCGCTCTCGGCGTCTTCGTCGGCCTGCGTGAAGTCTGCCCCGCAATCGTCGCAGTTCCACGCGGTGCCACCCATGCACGTTGCGTTGCCGTGGTTGCACTGGCGGTAGTTGTCCGCGATGTGCGCGACCGCTTCGTTAATGCTGTAGAACGTCGTCCCGTAACCGTACTTCGTCCACGCGCAAATGCTGCCGTAGTGGTGGTCGATGGTGAACGAACCTAGGTGCTCGGTGATGTCCTCCGGGCAACCCTGCTCGCAGTCAACGTCGCTAGCGAACGTCTCACGGTCAAGCATCACGCGGAACGCGTGGTGAAACGAGTCCTGCGGGGCGAGGTTGAAAATCTGGCCGTTGTGCCGGATGGGGAGGAACATGGTGTGAGCCTTTCCTAGCGGGCTTTCCTGCTGACAAGACAGAGCATGACACACCTTAGGTTCCGCTGTCAACCCTCAGGGCGCGGTGATCTTCCATGGGTTATCGCTGAACACCCCATCGACTCCCCGCGCTGTCTGTCCGTCTAGGTCCGTCTTCGTGTTGACGCTGTAGGCGACGACCGTAAAGCCTTGGCGCTTCAGGTAGCCAACGTCCCACGATCCCATATCCCTAGCGACTCCCAGATACTTGATACCGGCTGCCTTGACATCTGCGAGCGGCATCGTCCAATGCTTACCCATGAGAAGCATTGTGGTTAGGCCAGACTTTGAAAAGGCTTTCGCGTCAGTGAAACTGAAGGATTGAATCATTGTCGTTCGCACGGTGTTTAAACCGCGCGCCTTGACGTATGCCGTTAGCGCTGAGACTGACCCGCCTTTGTGCTCTAGCACAATGATGTTCCGGCCATTGTCGTAACGGGTCATAAACCCGCCTAGCGTCGCCGGCCGATCTGTGGTGTATGCGCCGTTAGGGGCGGGACGCAAATAGCCTCCCATGAATTGCGCGAGAGTGAGTGCGCTAACGTCCCCGGTAATTCCGCGTATGGTCCTGTCCACCGTCGCATCGTGAAGCAATACCCACCGTCCATCTTTCGTCTGGCGCACGTCCAATTCGAGAGCGAACCGCGACAGGGAAGACGCGTTATAGCCTCGGTAACCTTCCTCCGGGTAGAGCGCATCCCCTCCCCGGTGCGCGATAACCCAACGGTTAGGGTCGAGAGCGAAAGGGCTTGACGCGGTGGGGGAAGGCTGATACGTCACTGCGTGACCCGCTGTCGCTGACGCAAGGATGATGAGGGGCGTAGCCGCTAGGGCTGCCCCGATTCGCTTAAGCATTAGGTCTATCCGCTCATCTTCGTTCGGGTGCTGAATGTGTCACGCGGGTAACTCTTGGTTGCGCCGTGGAACGGGATGAGTTCACCGTCAGCCCGTGCGACCGTCACTACGGCTGCTGTGAGGGCTGTCACGCGGTGTAGGACACCGAGCATGAGGAATCCCTGCCCTACGGCAATCGGGGCGCTCACAGGGGCGCTCACGACTTGTCCTCGGTCACCCATGAGGGCGGAACCTTCACGCTAGTTCCACGGAGCGGCCCGGTTAGAAACGTGATGTAGGTAAAGCCGTGTCGGTGGCCCAAGATTTCAACCTTGCTGCCGTCGCTATAGGTTCCGGTGGGGATGCTCTCTGTGCTCATAGGGAGAGTGTTACACACCTAACCACGACGTGTCAACACCTAAGTTTGGGCAAAAGAAAAAGCCACACCCGGCAAGGGGTGCGGCTTCGTCTCTGTCTCTCTCAGCGGACCCAGAGCGAGCGCTTCAGGTCTGCGTTTGCCTTGCTGGCGCGAATCTCTGCCAGTCGAGCGGCCCGCTCCGGGGTGTCGTTGTAAGTCGCGGTCTGGACGACTGCGGTTCGGTTGCTGTTCCAAACCAAACGACCGGCTGCAAGGTCCGCGTTCGTCTCGGCGATTTCGCGGCTCATGTCTTTACCGTGCATGATGTGCTCTTTTCAGTTGTGGTGTTCCTTGCTGACAACTGAATTGTTGCACACCTTAGTTACCCGTGTCAACACGGCTACTGCTTCGGCTTCCTGTTCGGGCACTCGCGCTTGTGTGCCCCGCTGCTGCCACAGTGGACACAACCCCTTCTCCCTGCCCCGGTTCGGGGTTTGAGGGCGGGAGACGGGCGCACAGGCGCACCCTTGGGGGTCTGCGGGGTTACGGGCTGCGGTGTGCTGCGGTCGAACGGCTCAGGATCGGCCTCGGGGTCAGGCGGTGCCTGCCCTGCGAACATCATCACTATCGCTCTCACGGCTTCCTCTCCACTCGGGGTGCAAGGGCACGAGCAACGCCACGGCATCCCGCCTCCCGGTGTCGCATGCGCCCACCTATCAGCCTCACACCCGTTGTGCCTCTCGGGGTGACCGGGCAGGCAAACGCCACACTTAGCGTTCACTATGGCTGTTGGGTTAGAGCGCACCGTTTACACACCTTAGGTTTGGGGTCAAAGGCGGGGGAGGAACATGTGGTGTCCCTCCCCCTGCCCTTATGCTACCGGGTTACTCAGTCGCTCACGCGCTGACGGCCTCGGGGTTGGCGGCGTCGTAAGCCTCCACGACAGAGGCGGGAACGCGGCCCTTCTCGTTGACCTCAACGCCATTCTTCGCGGCCCACTCGCGGACCTTCGCGGGCTTGCCGTCGCTGGCCTTGGCGGGGGCCTTGGTGCCCTTGGCGGCCTTGCCACCCTTGACCTTGCGAGCGGCTGCGATGAACGGGGCCAGAGCGTCGCGGACAGTGGCCGCATTCTTGTCGCTCAGGTCGATCTCATACGCGGTGCCGTCCAGAGCGAACGAGAGCGTGCCGGTGGCCTCGGTGCCGTCGAAGTCATCGACGAACGAAACGATAGTCTGCTGAGCCATGATGGTGTTTCCAATCTGCATTAGGTGGTTTTCTTACAGTGAGTCGTGGTCGTGGGGACGATAGGCGAACCGCACGAGGATTGCTGCTAGTAGGGATATTACGACTAGACCTTGCATTAGGTCAACGCTTCTAGGCTGCTTCCTCCCGGAGTGTCTCTCGGGGCTGGCGGCGTAGCGCCCGCTCCACTAGGTGAACGCCAAACGCGTGCTGCGCCTGCCCGATGGTGTCCTTATTGCTGGCCTTCCAACCACACTCGCAGTCGCAAGCGAACCGTCGTGCTGCGACCGTATAAACGGGCTGGTGTCGGGGGCGACGCGTCCCCTCGGGGACTAGGCGTGCCGGGGTGATTCGCTCACTCACAATCGTTTCCTTCGCGCTCGTCGTGGTCGTGGTCGGTCATTGCACACCTTACGTTCCGGCCCGCTTAGCGGCGGGGCTTCCTGCGTTACCTTGAGTGTTTCACACCTAAGTTTCGGTGTCAAGTCGGGGTGTCTCACCCGGTGGGGCGGGGTTTCCCCCGCCACTCCCCCGGCTACTTGCTGCGGGCTGCAACCTCACGGGCGACGATGACGGCCTCAACCTCGCGGGCTTCCTTCAGCGTCGCAACCTCAGTAACGGTGTTGTGTCCGTTGTCGTCCTTCGGGCCTGACCAATCGTTAATGAGGTAGGCCATGCCGTGAGTCTCGCGGTAGTTCTTCGGCAGGGTGACCCGGACGCAAACGACGGCCCCGGCAATCTGAGTGTGCAGGACGTTCCGTCCGTAGTCGTCGCGCTGCGTGTAGGTGATGACCTTCGGGGCTGTGGGCTGAGACATTTTCGGGCCTTCCGTTCGGGCTGTTCCTTGCTGACTCCGTAATTGAACCATAGGTGTGTAACCCGTGTCAACCCCAACGGGAGAGCGGGTTTCCCCGCTCCCCCGCTAGGTCACTCGGCGGTCATAACCTCACCGCACGGGCAGGAAGGAAGGCCCATAGCCAACCACTTAGCCGTGGTGCGGACCGTGTAACCGTCCTCCGGGCAGACCACCTTAAGCATGCGCGTCGTCTGCTTTCCCGGCCCGGAGTGGGTGGGGATTTCCTTACCGTCAGGGCCAACCGGAACGGTGGTCGGAACCTTAGCGGAAGCGTTCAAACGCCCGTGGGGGTAGTTACCGAGCGACGCTGCAAGGCAGAGCATTTCGGCTGCGAGTTCGACGCTAGCCGTGGTGGCGGTCATCTTGCCAGTCAGACCGAGACGCGTAGCGGCCTCAGCGAAAGCGCCTTTGTGGCCGCTCTTGCAGTCATCGGCGGCGTGGATGAGTTCGTGAATGAGAACGTCCAGAACGCGTGCCGTGTCGTCCAGTTCGGGTGACAGGAAGATGTGATTGTTGCCGTCCTCGCTGGCACGGCCTGCCCAGCACTGACCGAGCACCGTAGCGGACTCGCGCTTAGCGCCGTAGCCGAAACCCACGCTAACGTGAATCGTCTTGGGGAGAGGCATTCCAACCTCAGTGAAACGGTCACGCAGGGACTCGATAGCGGCGTGCAACCATGCTTCGCGGGTCATCGTCTGGGTCTTCATGGTGTGGCCTTCCGTAGTGCCCCGGTGGGGCGTTTCCTGCTGACAAGATGAATCATTGCACACCTAAGTTTGACCTGTCAAGCGTGTAAACCACACGGGTTTTCAGGGGTACTCATGTCCTCTCCCACGCACGCGTATACGTGCGGGCGCGAACCTGTCAAGTAGGCACCGGCCCGAAACTCGTTTGGCGTAGGGGTTGCACACCCAACCTAAGGTGTGTAATGTCGGGGTTACCGGAAGGGCGCAACGCCTCTCCACTTCCCGAAAGGGGGCCAATCATGGCTCTTTCCTTCTCCACCGCTCGCACGGTCGCTCAGGTTGACCTGTCCGCGTTCGATGCGGTTGAGGTTCGGGGTGGCGCTGTGCTGGTCGTCCAGTACGCAGACGCAACCGGTGTGACGTTTTACGACGACTACACCGGGCACAAGTCCTTCATTGAGGGCAACCGTGCATGGACGGTCGTTGGCCGCGACGAGTGAGCGCGAGCGCCTTTCGGGGCGCTCCCCACCCGCCCTTCTCCCCATCACGTTTACACGCGAAAGGCTCTGCCATGGAAGAATATTGGAAGTCGATTGACGATGCTCCGGAGTACCTGATTAGCGACCTAGGGCGCGTCGCCCGCATTACGGTTAGCGCGTCAGGCACCGGCTGTATCGGCTCTATCCGCGTGCTGAAGCCCTCCCGCACGAGCAAGGGTTACTGGAAGGTTTGCCTCGGTCGCAAGCGACAGGAATATGTGCATCGTCTAGTGGCTACCGCGTTCCTCGGTACGTGCCCGATTGACGACGACGGGGAGCCGTTCAACGTTGACCACTTGGATTTCGACACCGCGAATAACTCGCTGGTGAATCTCCGGTGGCTTGCGTTTGACGAGAACACCGCTCGCCAACGGCGCTTCGGGTACGCGGCTGCCTGAAGTTGACAGGCTTAGTTAGGTGTGCAACAATCGTCTTAGACGGAAGGGCAACCGGCCCGACCGACTCCCGTTAGGTGGCACTCGTGTTCTTCGTCGTTAATGAGAATGGCAAGGCGCGGTGCCACTTCTACGGTGAGCCTCCCATCATGTTTGACACGGTGGCTGAGGCTGCGGCTTTCGCCCGTGACGGGGAGCCGTACCTAGGCGCATGGCGCGTGTGGGATAGGGCGCGTGAACGCGGCCCGCATGCTCGGAAAGGCTCGTTACCGGGTGGCTTGCTGCCGGGACGACGACACCGGGGCTACACCCGGACACAAGACGCGGTATCGCCGGGCGCACAAGCGCCGTGAGCGCAAGATTTGGAAGACAGAGGTTTCAGCATGAGAGACATTGAGTGGGCATGGTATGTGCCCCCGACCACGCTTCGCGTGCCACGGTTCAACACCCCTAAGGGGACGTGCCTAGCGGACGGCCCTAAGCCTCACAATCTCGTTTGCACACGTCAGAGCGACCACGGGCTGCGGCATCACGCGGCGTCCATTACCGGGCGCGTGCTAGGGGCGTGGGCATGACAGGTGAGGATAAGGCGCACGCACGTAGGGCCGGAAAGGCTGTGCCCTATACAGGTCGGCCGGCGGCTGAGGTTAGGCGGCTGCTACGCGTGCGCGTCATTCGGAATGATCCGAATAAGGGCAGGGTTCCACTTCACAACCTTACGCCCGTTGACCACGGGTAGAGGATCGACAACCACGGCTGCGAACATAGCCGATAGCAACGCACGACGTTGTGCGAGAGACGCGCTTTCCCAATGGGAGGGCGCGTCTACTGCTATGCGCTGCAACTTCTCTCGTGTAAACGCTTCCCCCTGCTCGGCCTCAATCGTCTTCCGCTCTGCTGTCAGGTCGGCACGTAGCGTGAAATAGTCCGCGCTCGGCAGGGTGCCTGCCTTCCACGCTGTGAGGGAATCCGCTAGGAGGGCGTCTAAGGCGCTCAAACGGGGTGAGGCGTCCACGGACACCGGGACAGGGCTAGAGCCTCTTAGAATGGCACCCAGAGCGCTCATCGCTGCCTCTGTGACGATTTCGTCTATGCGCTGACCGCTGCGAGCGACGCCACCACACCCACCCATCACGGGTGGCTGGCACGTATACGAATAGTTACCCCGGCTCAGACTCTTCGTCCCCCGGAGCAACCCACCACAGATACCGCACCGGGCTAGACCCGTGAGCAAGTAGACGAGTCCCCCGTGGCTGCCTCCCTTATAGAGCGCTGTCTTAGCGTCTAGGTGGGCCTGTAGCGCGTCGAACTGCTCAGGGGTAAGGATCGGTGCCCACACCGCTTCTACGGGCTGCCCTGCCGCGTCAGTGACTTGCTCCCACCACCCAGAGCCACGCGGCGGTTTCACGAACCGCGCACGCATCCCCTTAAGGCGCGGGTTCCTCAGTACGGCCCTAAGGCTTCCCGGCTTCCACGGGTTGCCTAGCGTGCTAACGATCCCCGCGTCATTCAGGGTGCGCACGACTTCGGCCATGGTCTTACCCGCTAGCAACTGCTCGCACATTTCGCGTACCGCTTCAGCCTCTCGCGGGTCATGCGTTATGCGGTCGGGCTGAAAGCCGAACGGCCTAGGGCCACCTGCCGGTAACCCTTTCTGCTGATTGTCGGCATGCTTACGCTTCACCCTACGTGCCGTGTCGTCGCTGCTCTTGTTAGCGGCTGCCACCATGACACGCGCCAACATGCGCCCATCGCTAGTAGACAGGTCGATATCGGCTTGCAGGGTGGCGAACACTAACCCCTGCCGCTGCTCATAGATTGTGATGACGCGCTCTAGGTCCATTGGCTGACGCCAAAGCCTGTCAAGGTCATACGCGACAATGCCGCTAACCTTCCCGTCCCTCAAATCGTTAAGCATCTGCTCAAACTGTGGGCGCACGATGTGCCGTTTAAACGCGCTTAAGTCGTTGTCGATGTAAACGGTTGCGGTCATCCCGCGTCGCTCGATGAGCGCTCTAGCGTCCTGTATCTGGCGCTCGACTCCCTGAGCGTCGCCCGCTTGGTCGTCGCTGATTCGGGCATACGCTGCAAGGGTGCTCATGCTCAGACCCTACCATCATTGGCGCAACAACTGCGAGCACATGTTGCACTGAAGAGGGTACAGAAAAAGGCGGGGTGCCGTAGCACACCCGCCCTGCCCTGTCAAGCGATAATGGCAATCAAATAAGTGTCAATCATAAATATGTGGGAGCCTCTGAACCTCTGTGGGTTCACTCTATAGAGGCCGCTGCTCGTGCCCCGCTATCGGCGGTGCTCGTGCCCTGCTGCGCACGGCCCGACCCTCAGGCGGTCGTGTCGAATGAGTCCGGGTACTCACACGCGGGACACTCCCACTGCAAGAGTTCGTCGTCCCCGTAAAGGTCTGACTCGACGTAGTGAGCGGGAATGTGACCCTGCCCGCGAACACCGTTGGAAGGAACAAGCGCCTTAACGGTGCCCTCCACTGTGTCAATCGTGACGTCAATTCGGCACCCGCTGCAATCGGTCTTAATCTTGGACATTGGGGGTTCCTTCCGTGGTGGCTTCCTGCTGACAAGCCAATTGAACCATAGGTGTGTAAACGCTGTCAACCCCTAAGGGTGGGCCGGTTTCCCGGCCCTTCCCTCACCCCTTGCGGTCTGCGTCGATAGCGGCCACGGCCTCATCCCGTGTGGCGTGAATGCCAAGGAACTTCGACTCTCCAATCGGGGTAAGAATGCCGTACTTCCACACGTTGCCGCGCACCCGCTGAGCCGTCCACTGTCCGTCGTTCTGCGCGAACCCCACGTTACGCTGACCGAGCACCCACATAGGCTTACCCTCAGTGTCGTTGGAGTCAAAGCCGAACCACTCATCGTTGTTGTCCACGTAAGCGCCCATTGTCTTGCCTTCCGTCGTGCCGTTTCTTGCTGACAAGACAGAGTATTGCACACCTTAGGTTGGGGTGTCAACCCGTAGCGCGGCACGGACTGCGGCGAGGTTCTGAAACACCGTGGCTTCCTTGCGGGCTTCCTCGCTTAGCCGGCTCGCTGCCCAATAGCAAGCATTAGCGGCTGAGGGCACGCTCGCGCCTATCTCGTCTGCTAGCGCTTCCGCCCTCTCGGACTGAATACCCAATCGGCGTGCGTGCCACCCCACCACCTTTTCGCACCAACGCTTATGGGCACCCATTCCGGTGCATCCCCCGCACGGGTTCGCGGTGCTCATAGCGCACCGCGCATGCTCAGGTTTGCGCGTAGCGTGGACAGGTCGGCTAGGTCCTGCTGGCCCCACCCGGTGCCGCTGTTCTGAAGCGCTGTGAGGGCTGCTGACGCCTCTTCAACGCTGACCTTCCCACCGATACGGATAAGCGCTGCGGTCGCGTGAGCGACCCTGTGAGGGGGCTTAGCGGCTGCCTTCATGGCTGCGCTCGCGTTCCTCATGCGCGGGACCGAATCTCGGTAACTAGCGTGCGGTCGTGGCCGAAATACTCAGGCAACCACTCAGCCTCAGACGCGTTCTCTAGCGCGGCTAGTGCCCGCTTCAGGTCGGCCGTCATGTAAACGCTGCCGTAACCGCGTGCGACTTCCTCCGCGATGTGCACACCTTCAAGCAAAAGCATTCCTGTTGCGGTCATGGCGTAGTCCTTAAGAGTTTGGAGCGGGCTTCCTTCCCCGCTAGGTCGATCATTGCACACCTAACTATGGGCTGTCAACCCGTGTCGGGGTAGCAGAAAACCCCCCCACCCCGTGAAGGGTGAGAGGGCTTCCGCGTGGCCGCACATGCCGCGCCTTACGAAAGGGCACTAGTGTCAGCAAGGGCCTAGCGCGGTACGGGCCAACAAGTCAAACGATAGCACGCCGGGTGAGACATGCGCTCAGCGCACCACACCCCCCGCCTCAGTGAAGAGGATATCTAGCGCCACCTCGCACGCGTTGCCGGGGCTGATTGACTCGTGAACCATGATGTCTAGCGAGCGGCGGCTATGCGTGCCACCCACCCCCACACGCTGACGGGTGTAAACGGTTGTGCTATATCCCGCCTCATACTCCGGCATATATGCTCGGGCGTTACCGCTCATTGCCCCGTCAAAGGTGTTGTTAAAATGCGCCACCCTAACGTCATTGTAAGACGATTCGGGGCGAATGACGGTTCGATTACCATGCTCAGGACCGCCGATAAACAGGATGCCAACATTCTTTTTCATGATTGCTCCAATTCGCATGCATCTAAGCATGTCCAATGCTTCAAGGATGCGCGGGTGTTCCCACGCAAGGTCACTCAATGTGAAACCGCTAATGATGCGTCCACGCAAACGGCCGGCTAGTACCGCCTCAACCGACACAACGTCGCGGGTGGTTAGCGGTAACCCTGACTTACGGGCTACCGCCATACACTCCACTTGATGCCGTGCAACGTGAATCACCGAACCGGGCATGAGCCGTTCGCGCAATCCTCATCTATCGAATCCCCTACGGCCTTAACGATTGCCGCCTCATACTGTGCCGCTGTGATGCGCGTTAGCGGTGCCTGCTCCCGTGTGCCGTCAGGCATAAGGGTTGTGCCCTTCAGGACAGGGAGCCACTTACGGAGCGTGTCACGCACATACTCTGCGGGTAGCGACCCCTCAGGGAAGTTGACCGTAAAGGACACCGCGTTATCCGCGTAGTGACGCTGATACATGGCCTGAAACGCAAGCATTTCATCTAGGCTAATCTCGTCTGCCTGCTGAACCACAGTCGCCGGAAAGCCACGAGACACAACGTCAGCCACTAGGGACTCACGGGTGGGGATAACGACAATCCACGTATTCGGGGCTGCCTTGTCCTTTTCCGTCTGGAACCCCTTAGCCTCAAAGGCTTCTAACTGCGCACGCTGCAATGGGTCAGTGATGCTGAACCGAATCCGCTGCTCAAACTCACGCCCGTAAACGGGGTGGATTCCCTCTTGGTCCCCGGACAACTTCGCAATTGACCCGGTAGGCGCGACCGTAGTTACCTTGATAGGCGCGGGTATACGCAATTCGTGCGCGTAAAGGTTGGCCGTTTCACGGACTTCCTCATACATGCTGGCAAGAATGTCCATCATGGAATCCCCACCGGGAACGCGTGCGCCCTTAGGGGCGTCGCTGTATCGAATCCCCATCTTGGCTAGGAACCCCTGAACCCCAAAGTGCCCCACGCCGATTCGGCGGTTAGCCTTCAGACGCTCAGCCTGCTTAGCGTCGTTAACGTCCCCATAGGTGGCACGGATGAGCATGCGCGTCATAAGGCGGTGAGCCTCAAACATGCGGTCATACGCGACACGGTTAGTGGCCGTGACGAAGTGCGACAGGTTGACGTGCCCAAGGTTGCAATTCTCCCAAGGCTCTAGGACAATCTCACCGCACGGGTTAGTGCAGACAACCTCGTTAACCTCGCCAATCTGGGAAAGGCTGCGGTTCCAATATCCCGGCTCACCATTGGCAAGCATCGCGTCAACCACCTTGCGGTGAATGTCGTTAGCACGCTTAGCCACCATGTCTTCAGGTGACGGAATCATTACGCCCGACCCCTTAACATTCTCCCAATGGTCAAGCGCTGCAATGAAAGCGTCGTCAATGCCAACGCTAATGTTCGTCGTCCAATGCTTAGACCCATCACGTTTACACGCAAGGAACGCGTTAATAGACGGGTCATCCCATTCGACAACCGACATACGCGCTGAGCGACGATTGCCACCACTCACCACACACTCAGCAATGGCATGGTCAATGTCCATAGCGTCAAGCGGGCTGATAACGCCAATGAGGCACGCGCTGTTCATCGTGTCCCCAACGCTGTTAAGCATCTTGGCGAACGGCTCAGGGCCGGAAGCAAACCCACCGAACGTCTTAAGCCGTGACCCGCTCGCACGAACGTTAGTCACGTCATAAACCCGGTCGATATGAGCGGGCTTCTCGGTGCGCGTGTAGGTATCCAGTAGGTCGCACAGGGCATCGGCCCAACCCTCGCGGCTGTCCCCAACCTCATATGCACCGGCCCACTCGGCGCTGAAAGCGTCGCTGAGCACCCCTGCTGCCTTCATGGCGGCATAGTCTGGGTGGGACGGGTCACAGACCACATGGACGCTGAGAGGCCCTGAGGGGGCCGCGTAGCGCTTCAGGAATCGCGTGCTGTAGTTGGCACCGACTCCCCCACCTTCCATGAGGCGTAGGAACGTGAATCGGAAGTGGTCGGACAGATTCTCTGTCCACCCTGAGACGTGACAGTTAAAGAGGTACTGCCTGCCTGCAACGCCTGAGGCCCAAAGGTGACGGCCTGCGGGGATAGCGTCGAAGTCATAGAACAGATTACAGAGAGCGGCATACTCTCCCGGCTCAATGTTCTTCTCGGGGACTAGACCCATGTTGCCGCTAACCACGCGGTTAACAGTCTCGGCCCAATTCTCGCGGGTGCCGTCAGGCTTCGTGCGGCTATAGGTTCGGTCGTAAACGGTTTCCCCGGACGGCCCCCACACCGGAAGGTGTGAAGGCACGAACGGAGCGGAGGGAACGTAGTTCATTACAACCTGTCTGCGGCCTTAGCGGCCCGCTTAAGCGTCTTAGCAAGGCGTCGTGCCTGCTTAGGGGTGAAACCCATTAGGGCGGTGGCCACGCCGTCTGTGGCCTTAAGCCAAATGCGGTCATACTCGGAAACGTGAACGCTTGCCTTATCTCCGTAAGCATCTTTCACGTTCACGGGGCTAACGTGCGGCCCAAACTCAGCGCGTGGCATAGTGCAGATTCCGCGGCTTGCGGCGGTTGTCAAGGGCCACGAACGGGTCATTGGCGATGCGGTCGAGAATCGCGGCCCGCAACTTATAGGCACGAAGCGCGAGGAAGATAACCACGACAAGCCAACCGATGACGACGAGAATGATAATGGTGAGGATTACACACCCAAGGATGAGGAACAAAGACATAATCACTTGCTCGCAATCAGGTAGATAACGGCGAGAAGAACAATGCCCTTCCAGAGCGCAATGCCGATGAGGGCTGCGACACCCCAACCCGTAAGAACGAAGATGATGAGGGCGAAAAGGAACATGATGAAATCCATTAGCGGTTAGCCTTCCTAGACTGCTTCGCAACCTTGCCGCGTGCGCGACGTGCTGCCTTGGTGGTTGTGTGAACGGTGTCCCGGTAAACCGGGGTGCCTGTCGCCTGAAGCGATAGGACTTTCTGCAATCCCTTGACCTGCATTACACACCTTACCTTACGGGGTGAGACATTTCGGCTTGTCGTCGTGCTCGATGAGCACCTTAAACGGCTGCTGCGACGCGGTGTGAAAGACGATGACACCCTCAGCCTTAGGGGCTGTCCCGTTTTCCTTGTTCGCTGCCTCACTACCAAGCATCTTCAGACGCCACAGGGCATCTAGGATCGACTGGTCACGCATAGGACCGACGTAGACGACAGGGACGACACGCAAACCGGGAATGCCTGACTCTCGTGCTGTCATCCCCCAACGCTTGACATTGAACAGGCTAAAGAATCGCTCCGTCTGCTGATAGCCGTGACTGATCCCCTTACCCCACCACTCCCCGTAATGGGCACCCGGACCTAGAAGGTTCGCCAAGTCTTCGGCATTGTCCCACACCCACGCTGCAAACCCGTAGTTGTCATCCCCCGGATAGATGAAGCGGTTACGGCTCTGAGCCTTGACCGTGTAAACGCCTCCATCCTTACCCGTCACATGGATATTCTCGGGGCGGGAAGGCTCAGCGCCTTCCGCGATGATGACACCCGCGTTAGTGCCGTCGATCTTCTCGCTAATCACAACGTCCCGATATAGGCGGGGCGTCTTGCCGTAGGGCCGGAAGTCAACGGTCATGCGGCGTCACTCATAGCCTGCGCCTGAGCGTTGCTCATAGCCTTACGCGCTCCCGGCCCGTCGTGGTCCCCGCGGCGTGCGCTACGGCCCTTGTTGATAGCGAGCGTGAGCCTGTCCACGGCACGGTGCGTAGCACGCGCCTTAGCGGGCGTCAGGTCCGTATCGGTCAGGAACTTCGTCCTAATCAGTTCCTTATCGGCGTCGCTCGCATTGTTAAAGGCTGCCTGAACGTCCATGACACGACACATGATGTCGTCAAAGCGGGACATTAGTTCGGGGATATCCTCAAAGGATGCAAGGAAAGCCTCTCGGTCGAATAGCATACGCTGGCAGAGAGTACGAACCTCAGCGACCGTGTAGTGATATTCGCTGTTGAAGTTATACGCGCTCAGACGCTCAGCGTTAGCGTACTCATTCCCATAGCGCTTGAAGATGTTACCCATAGCGGCAGGGCCATAACCCATACGAACGAATGTGCCCTCATTCTCGGCACACTTGGTAACAATGGCCTGCTCGATATCGTCTGCGTCGATACCGGCATACGAACGCGCAACGGTTCGCGCAATCGCCTTAGCCATGTCGATAGCGGTAGGCCAGTCAAACTCGATTTTCTTCGTCATGGTTGTTTCCTCTCTCTCAGAACTTATAGGTAACGTCGTCAACAACAAAGGCACGGTTAACAACCGGGACCAACTGCGCGTGCGTGCGTCCATTACGGACACGAAGAATGCCAAACCCCTGCTGCCAGTTAGCGGTTCCACCCGGCAGATATCCGGCCTTAGACATATCCATGGCGTGACCAACCTCCATGCCGGTAATGGTTCGGAGACGGTTAGACATGCCTGTCGTCTCGTGCTGCATACCTAGGCGGTGGGTGTGACCACAGACAACGGACATGCCGAACTTCCGTGCAAGGCTTAGCGCGGTGCTACCTGAGACGCGGTTAAGGCTGCCCTCGTGGCCGTGCGCTGCAAGCCAACCGGGAGCGACGCTGAACACGTCGCGGCGGTACTCGATACCGAGAGCGTCTAGTCCGAGTAGGGACACCATGTCGAGAGCGGTGAGGACACCTAGCGCGGGCGCATAGCGCGACACGTAGGCAGCAACGCGCAAGTCGTGGTTACCTTCCTTGATCCAGAATGGGATATCACCGGCTGCCTCACGGAAGCGGCTAAGCAAATCCGTTGTGCCCGTTAGCGATTCCTGAAGGGTGCCCGCATACTCGCCGGCCATTCCCTTATTCCACCTAGACGGTTCGGGCTGGTCGATAAGGTCACCGATCTGGCCTAGTTCGTCGGGCTGGAATGCTGCCACGAAGTCGATTAGCGCGTTAACGAATCGCTTGTCATGATAGGGGTACTGAATGTCGGGGAGGATTACGACCGTCCCGTTCTGGGTCATCACTTGCGGGCTTCCATTCGTTCGATGATGCGGATTGCTCCGGCTAGGGCTGCTGCTAGGTCTTTCAAGTCTCGGGCGTCTACTGCGTCGAGACGGTTGGCGCGGGCCATTCCTTCCCTGACCCATTCCCACCCGTTAGACGGGCGCACAGGGGCTTCAGGCGGGCTGATAGGGGTAGGCGGTAGGTAGTGAACGAACCGGAACGCGCTGTGCCCCCTGCTGGTGTGGGGAGACAGGTAAACGAGCGTGCCCTTCATGGCTAGGCCCGACACGGTGTAAACGGTGCCCCGCATTAGCGGTGCGCCTACTGCGTCAACACAGATGATGCGGTCTCCCACCTGAAACTGATTCACGCGGGCACAGGCACATTCGGGTTATCGGCCAAAATCTCATGCGCCGCAACCGGGATACCGAACAAGCAACCGTTACCATCCGGCTTGTGATAGTCAACGGTGATGGGATGCACCGGGTGATTGTCAACGGCTGTGATGATCCCCGCTCCACCCTTAGGCACGTCATCGGCAAAATCGGTAGCGAACCAAATCTCTTGACCGACCTTAAAGCCTGCGGTCATATCCAAAATCTCGAGGTTTTCGGACTCCGGGTATCCGCCGTCGGCATACGTGCTCGTGGTTTCCTTGCTCATTACACACCTAACCTTTAAGTCTGGGAAATGCCTAGACGCGAAAGCAACGCATCGTGGCCGTGGTCTTTTACATAACTGTTCACGTCGTGCCCGTCAGGCATCGGCGTTATCCGCACATTGTCTAGCCTGTCCGCAATCTCTTCCGCGAACTGTGAGCCTTGGCCCTTATCGTTGTTGTCGGCTAGAACATAGATACATTCGTAACCGTCGAACGGGCGCGTAAACCATTCCTGCCAACTACTGACCCCCGGCATTCCCACTGTGGGTAGCGCTCGTGAGTGAGCGGTCATAGCGTCAATCTCACCCTCACTGATAGCAATGTAAGGCTTGTCGCTAAAGAATGCCTCAGGGTTGAAGATGCGTGCGGCCTGTCGGGGAAGGTTAAGATACTTCGCGTTAGCCTGCCCGGTCTGATCCCTGAACTTCATACCGACTACGCCTGCCCTTGTCACATAAGGGATAACGATTCTGCCCCGGTACATTTCGTGTCCAACGATAGGCTCGTTAACTACGCCTAGCCGAAAATATGCTTGTTTGGCCGCGCTGAGGCCGCGAGTCTGGCTCAAATATGCTTGTGCGTCGTCGTCGTCCTTTAGTTGATCCTGATACCCGGCCAAGGCTGACTCCAAGGATTGCCTCTGCTGCTTGGATAGTGTCAGGGAATGTTCCTGTGTTTTCTCTCCATTCGACGAGAGCATATGAGTCGCCTCCAAAATTGCATGAGTGGCAGCGGAAGCATTCTGCTGACACGTTCACTGACGCTGACGCTGACCTATCACCGTGGAATGGGCACCGCATAGCGGCCCATCCTCTACCGGCATCGGGCACGTTGTCTGCGCCGTAGTGCTCTAACAGGATCTTTATAGGTGGTTTCTCTGCGGTGCTCTTGGGCTTATCAAACCGTCCCATGCTCCCACTCACTACCGTAACCGGCTGCTGCGAGTAGTGCTGCGGCATCCTTGAATGTGAAGATAACCGGCCACTCATCTATGCGCTCAGGGCCATAGCCGTTAGGTCGCCACACCACGAACGGCAAACCCTCACCACGGTTCTTAGTGGCCTGCTTCAGTGAGCCTGTCACGTCACCCGGAATGGCCTTAACCTCAGGGGACAGACCGAGCATGTTCTTAACGTCCACTCCCTGTTCGCCCGCTCCCGTGCTCGTGGCGAATGGGTGGCCGCGTGGCTTAAAGTAATCAGCCACCATGCGCTGAGTGGCGTAGCCGCGATGCTTCCTGCTCTGTGAAGGCATTTCTTTGTCCGTTCGTGTCGGCCTGTATTACACACCTTAGCATGCTAGGTGAGACAGGCTCAGGTTAGGGTCATGCGTGGCATATCGGCTTGCAGGGGTAGTGCCCATGAGCCGGACGCGTCGCCACGTCCACCACGGTTCTTTACCGGGCGCATGTTCATTGTCTGCAATCCATCCATCGTCACCATTTGCGGGTTACGGTCAATGGTGCAAATCATTTCGGGAATCTTGCTAATCTTGTCAATCAGACCCGACATAGGCACAGGCTTTATGCCGTCGTCGTATTCGCCTGTGACGTGGTGGAGAGCAACAACGGCTGCGCCGGTATTGCGAGCGACAACCTTAAGATACTTGCATCGCTCCCCCATCGAAAACTCGCCTTCCTCGCTTGACCCGTAAAGGTCACGCAGGTTGTCAATGACGATGAGTGACGGGTAATCCCCATACGTGCCCGCGAACGCCTGCAAATCCATTTCTAGATCGTGCGTGTCCGGGTCAGGGTTGAACGACCACCGGATATTGTCACTGTGGCTTACGGCTGCCTCAACGGTCCTATAACCGTCCGTGCGGTGCCTGACCGCCTGCTCTACCTTGTCAGTCTCCCACCCCGTTAGCATCGCGCCTATGCGCGTATACATGGTGTGTTCGTCGCTGTCGGCGCTGTAGTAAAGCGATGGGACACCGCTACGGACTGCGAGGGTGACACTGACTAGGGACTTGCCGACACCCGGCCCTGCTGCAAGCAACGTGAGTTGCGAGCGTCGGAAGTGAATGCCGTTAGACGCGAGGATCGGAAAGACTGTCGGTAGCGGTTCCCCCGCGTCGCTGGCCTTATTTCGTGCCCGCTGAAGAGTAAGCATGTAGAACGGTCGCCTTAATGTGATTGCAGGATGGGCACCAAACGCGCACTGCGTCTGTATCGTTTCTCAGCCTGTAGGCGTGACCGCCTAGCAGACTACAGACGAGACGGTTCCACATAGCCGCTAGAGCCACCGGTTAATGACGATGCGTACAGGTTCGCTATGGTCCGCGCAATTGCCGCTGGGATCGACGGCGAAACGGTTAACCACAAGGTGGCAACTACGGCAGATCGTTTCATGCGCTGCGAGAGAGTCCACAAGATAACGCCTTTCAAAGTGTTTGGGTGGTGGGGTTTACGCCCGGTCCCCCACCTGTGTAAACGTGCCCTGTGTTGGGGCGACACGTTGTGTTACGTGGTTACAAACCTAAGTATACGGCCTACGGTGAGACAGTCACTCAGTCCTCAAAATCACCCTGCCAACGGTCAGCGGTAGCCACCTTCGGCTGTCGGTCGCTGAACCACTTAGGACCGGCTGCGGGGTCAGACCACTTACGCCACAGTTTGCCGTTATTCTTATTGATTCCGCGCTTGATAATGGCGGGGCCTCGGGGCGTCATCGGCGCACCGGGAACGTCATACTCCCAATCGTTGCCGAAATTGTCCTTAACGAATCCACCGGCTGCGGGCTGCTGCTGCTGTCCCTGCTGTCCCTGCTGGGGCTGCTGCTGCTGCTGCGGCTGCTGCTGATAGGTCGGCTGCTGCTGCTGTCCCTGCTGAGGGCTCTGTGCGCCCTCTGGAGCGCCGAAACCCGGATTCGTATACGTGGGCTGCTGTCCCTGCTGCGGGGCCTGCTGAGGGGCCTGCTGCGATGTCTGGACAACCTCAGTAACCGGAGCCTGAACCGGGCGAGCGCCAAGCGTCCCACCCGCTGCGGCCCAATTCTTGAAAGCCTCAGAGACACGGCCCACGTCCACGAGCAACCCGGAATGCTCAATCTCGCCTAGGCGGTCGCGCATTTCGTTAGCCGTGTCCGCACCGATGACAACCCATGGGGCGTCATAGCCGGTACCGCTCTTAAGGGTGACCGTGATATTACCGTCAGCCATTGTTTCCATCCTTAGTGATCGTGTAACCGAGTTCCAACGCGAGTCGCTGCAACTTTTCCAACTTACCGAGCGCGGCACGCGCCCGGACAATCTCGATGTCGATAGTGGCCTTTCGCGGCTTGCGCTTAGGAACCATAACCTCTGCGCCCTTCTCGCCCGGAATCGCCTCAAAGACAGGCGGGGTGTCAGCAATCTTGGTTAGGTGAGCGTCCCAAATGCTCACGGTCTGGCCCTTGTCCATGTTGACGAAGTAGTAACCGGCGCTGTGCCGATTGAGCGGGGTAATCATTGAGCGTGCGGTAACGGTGCCCGTCTTGTGCTCATGGAAGTGCCCGGAACCCGTGACCCTCACGCGGTCCCCTACTGCGTGACGCATAGGCGGGGTGACCTTCATAACGTAGTCCTCACGAACGCACCCCTTAAGGCCCGTACCGTCTTCCACGTTAAGCCAATGCGAGGACTCATAGCCGCGCACGGTCACGACGTGTCCGGGCTTGAATCTGTCTCCGGGCGTATTGAGCGCCGTAACCTCTACCCGGTCTCCCTGCTGATACTTATTCATTGCACACCTTAGTATTCGCCACGGTTCGGACCGACTGCTGAGCACCACTGCCAAACATCACAGACGTTGCACATGCTGCCGGGATTGGGGAGGAAAATCTCACGGTCGATAGCGTCATTCAGCGTATGGAACCAATCGGTTACATAGGTGTCGCTGAACATGCGCAAGTCATACGGCTTAGTAACATTCTTGTTCTTCGCCATATAGTAATCACCGACCCACACATTATCAATGCCAAAGCATTTCCGCATAGCCATTGAATACACGCCTAGTTGCACGGTCCAGTCAGGCAACTTAGTTCCGGTCTTCAGGTCACGCGGCCGGATAGCGCCATTGCTGTATTCCACCATTTGGTCGATATACCCGATGATGCGGACCAAATTACCGGGAACGCCTAGGTCCATCTCAAAGCGCTGCTCTAGGCCCTTCTCACCGTTGGGGAGTGTGAGAATACGCCACTTGTCCTTCTCGGACTCGGCCCACTCCATGTAGTCGCTAACTTGCTGCAAACCCTTAGGGTGGCGCTGCTCGATGTCAGCCTTACCGTTTCGCTTAGGCGTACCCGTTAGCCACTGGTCCCAAGCGATGTGGGAAACCTTAGCCTGCTCATCGTCCCACGAATCACAGTAGACGGCATGCACCATGTCAATATCGGGCTTCCGGTCTTCCTTCTCCCAAAACTCGATAGCAGAGTGAAAGGCGATACCCTGCATTAGCCAAGCGGCCGGCTTTCGTGGTGCCTTAGCGATACGGGAGAGCCTGTAAGACTCAGCGCATGAAAGGTAGGAAGTCAACTGCGAGACGGAGCGGTATCCCTTAATGTCAATGACGGGGATATCGGTAACGGTCGTGTCAATGGCTGCGACAGGCTCAGCGAACCATTCTGGCGGTGGCCCATCATTGTGCCACCCTTCCGCAACGTCTGCGGGGCTACACTCAATCAAGCGGAATCACCTTATGCATTGCTTCCTGCTCGGCTTCCTTGGCCTCATCTTCGGGCCATTCGTGGTCAATTGTGGAGAGAGTCTGAGGCACTGCGTTTACACACCTTAGTAAAGGGTCAAGCAAAATGGGAGGGTTTACGCTGCGGCTGAGAGGCGGTGTGATGCTCTCACCCTAACCACGGTTCGGCGGGTAACGCCAAACTTAATGGCTACAATCGTTGCGCTCTGAATCTCGGACGCTGCGTAAATCAGCGCGTCCCGCTCTGCCTTGCTCATAACCACAGGCTCTACACCCTGTCGGTCCCACTCGGTATTCCCACCCCACACTCCGTATTCCTCATGTGCGCCCTTCTCGGCGCACGCTGTCATTAGGGGACAGTCGAAACACATTGTGGCTGCCTTAGCCTGATCTTCGTGAGTCTTACCGAAAAAGAGGCTATCCCTAACAACAGGATCGGCGCATGGGGTGGGAATGATGTTCACGGGGTTTTTACCTTCCGGTGTGTTCGTCGGCTTGTGTTCCAAACCTTAGCATGCCGGTGGGACACCCGCTCACCGTCTCACCCCTTGGACGGCATGTATCCGCGTGGCAGACCCTTACCGGGCTTCGCGTAACGGATGACGTTTACACCATCTTTCTTGGTGCGACGCATGTAGAACCAACCACCCGTGGTCGGGCTGGCAGGGTTCGGACCCATGGCAGGGTCATAGCACACCACGACGTTAGCGGCCTCAATCTCACCTAGCCACTTGTCTAGCATGCGCTCACGGACGGCACTGTTACCGAGTCCCTGATTACGGCGCGACAGTAGACGGAGCATTAGCGCGGGGTGAGTATGCGCGTGCTCAGCCTTGATCGTCCAAGGCATGAGTTCTTTGTGGCTCACCTTACGGTCCTTAGACAGACCGTCAGCCTTCAGGCGTAGGTAAACCGCTGCCTCGGTAACGTCATACTGCTCTGCGATGTCCTTATACGTAGCGCCATTGCGACGAAGACGCTCTAGCGTCGTCTTATCTGGCAACTTGCGTGGTGCGGCCATGTCCCTAGTCTCTTCTCTTGCCCGTGGTCCTATTCGGCGTCCTACCGGCCCCCCGGCCACTTGTTCGCCCCTGTAGTCCAAACCTTAGCGTGTCAACCCTAGGTGTGCAACCACTTTGTAAAGACTTGCCCTGCAAGTTACCCGCAAGGAACCTGCAAGGCGTGCTGAGCGTGGAGGTAGCGCGACTGTCGAACGACTCGTGCTCACGCTTGGTCGTGTCCGGTTTGAGGCGTAGTCTGCGACTCAGCCTCTAGCGCGGACGGCTACCGTACACACCCAACTAGGGACATAGTAGGACACAGGTGCCATACAGGGCAAACACGGAATGGGTCCGTGGTGAGGCTGAGGATGAGGCTGCGCATAGCGTTGTGGCCCTTGACACGGCGCGTAAGGCGTTCACCACAATCCTTCAGGCGCGTATTCTGCTGCTCGCGCTCGTTGGAGTGGCATTACCAAACCACGGAATGTCGCACCGATTTTAACGAGCACAGGCAATTCGGCGGAATGAAACCATAGGTCCATTACGCGGTCATTCTCGGCACGCACCTTAGCGAACCGAGAGAACAATGCAGGGTCGAAGGCGACGAATTGCGGTCGTTCTTCCGTGACTGGCCTATTAAGCATTTCCTCTAATGCTCCCCAATCCTGCCAAGGATAGGGCTGCATTTCGACAGTGAGTGAGTCAGGGGTTCCCTTGACGGCCCACATTAGGGTTACGTCCGTCTCGCCAACTTGCAGGGTTACCGGGTCTTTCTTTACTGCTCGGGCTGCCTGCTCTAACGCGGTCATAGATTCAGACGTTAGGGCGAAACTAACCGTGCCACCGGTTACGTGAGCGGGGATAGAGTCATTCCCTGCCGCGTAACCGTCAGTACCTGACGCTTCGATCGTGTCGGCTTTGATCCGTAGGCATAGCATCTTCAAATCGGCCCGTGCGGGGACGAAAGCGCCTGCATTGGCTAGGACTCGCGCTAGGTCCGTTCCTGCCGTAGAGGCCCGTATGGCGTCGCTCACGGGTACGTCTCGTCTCTGTCGTTGCGTGTGGTGGTGGTCGTGCTGCCCGCATGCTCTGGGCTGTCGTTCCACACCTTACCTTGCCTCTGAGACACGGGGTGAGACAGGCTGCCGGGTGGCAGCGCTACCCTGTGCCTGAGCACAGATTGAGCGTGCCTGAAAGATTCTCAAAGTTTCTTCACCCAACGTGTCCGAACATGCTCCCCGCGACACCTCTTATAAGTTGTATGGGGGAGAGGGAGAAGGGGGACTAGAGGGGGTTGAGGCAGTGGGGGGTCAAGCGAGCATCTAGCGGCTTGAAACTAGCAACTATCTAACTAACTAGCATCTAGTTAGGAAGATACGAAGTATCTTCCCTTACTCTCTATAGTTAAGTAAGTACGCTAACTCTAACTAAGTAACGTTGGGGAACAGTAGTTAAGTACCCACCTTACATACAACCTACTTCATACTATGGCTAATAGAGGAACTTCGTTCCTCTTTACGCTCACTCATTCTTGGTGGGGTTTCAGAGTAACGTTAGGGTTTCGTGGTTGTCCCTAATGCACACTCCCCCACCACGCATTACTCAGTTAGGTAACCACAGTGTATGCATCATGCAAGACGTGTAAACGGATAGCACCTTACGGTGCTACCTACTGTGACCTACATAAGAGGGCCAGTGCTACAGAGCGTGGCTATGACTATGCATGGCAGCAACTAAGCAAGGCCACCATTAAGGCTAAGCCATGGTGCGTGTGGCCTTCATGTGTTAGACGTACTGACCTAACGCTAGACCACATAGACGGTAACACTAACAACCGTTCACCCTCTAACCTTAGAGTCCTATGCCGATCACACAACACGGCACACAGGAACAAAGGTAACCGCACACTAACAGCCCGCTAAGTGTGGCTGCCGTCAAGGCATGCCATACACACGGGAGTAACGCACAACCACTCAAACCCCCACCCCACCCCGTACCTAACACAAGCGCTAACCCGCTATGCATACAGGGAGGGAGGGGGGGCTAGAAGTCTGAGCGATCCCGCACACGCCTTGACCTGCCCGCTCTTTTTGCACGGCTGAGGGTTGGACGGGAACGTATCGCGGGTGGCAGCACGTTAGCCACTGCTCGTTCTGTATCGTTCCCCAACGCCTGAGAGGCGGTGTCTCGTGCCCGGTCCCCCTAAGAAACCCACTGCCCTTAAGTTGCTGGAAGGTAATCCGGGTCAGTACCCGCTACCTCAGAATGAGCCTCAGCCTTTGAAGTTGGGACGCTTCCCCAACGCACCTAAGCGGTTCTCGCCTGAGGCTGTGACTGAGTGGAAGCGTACCGGCCCCGTGCTATTCAAGTGCGGCCTTATCACTAACGCTGATCTTCCCATGTTTGAGGCTTACTGTGAGGCGTGGGGCGGCTACATTATCGCTATGGCTTCCGGTGCTGAAACCCCGTTGGTCGAAGGCCAAAAGGGTAACCTCGTTCGCAATCCTGCTGTGCAGATTGCTCGGGACAATCTCGATAAGGCTATGATTCTTGCCCGTGAGTTTGGCATGACGCCCGCTTCGCGCACGCGTATTGAACTGCCCGCTGGGGCGGTTCCTGCGGCGTCGGGCCTAGAGGCTCACCTAGCGTGATGTCTCACCTAGCGTGATAGATTGATTCTTGTTGGAGCGCACACCTTGCAGTATGGGCGGAAAGCCTCACCCTAATTATTGCTTCGGTCCCATAGTAAGGTGTGCATTCCTCCTAGGTTTAAGGTTGTCGCTGTGAGGCTTGACCCGGCTAGATGGGTTGATGTAAAGGGGTTCCGTTGCTTGCTCCCCTGCCTCACGCGGTTTTGCTGCGCACCGCAAGTCCGAATGTGGCTGCCGCGTAGAAGGGTGGCTAAGGCCGTGACCTAGGGGCGCGTAAGCAAACCGATTAAGACACGTTCCCGGCATTGGCGAGCCGGGGTAATCTGAACGCTGACAAATACGTCGTGCTGGATTTACGGGAGGTGTCCCCCGTCCCAATTGCTTACCTCTATCGGTGAGACTAAGGGTTAATGGATGCATGCGCGAGTGGTGTAAAGGTAGCCACGACGGACTCAAAATCCGTTGCTCGTGAGAGCGTGCGGGTTCGATTCCCGCCTTGCGTACTCTCGACACATAGCATAATGGCTCTACCGTAATGGTGGTGGTGCCTTCCTTATATTGACTGCCCCCCTATGCATAGCGGCTTGGGCACGATACTTACTAAGGCGGGTAAGTGCATAGGCTTTGGTGCCTAAGGTCTGGGTTCGATTCCCGGTGTGTCGGCTAGCGCAACGCGAGAAAATGCGCATTAGAAGTGACTCGCATTATTCGTTCTAGGTCAGGGGTTGGCATGGCTTTCGAGACACGTAAGGTTGCGGCTTCGGCTGCTAAGACTTCCTCCGGTGCTACTGCCGGTGTGGCTGTATCGTCTGCCACCACTACGCTTGGCGTTGACGTTACCGCTTTCGCTGGCACTTCCCCAACCGTCAACTTCGCTGTTGAGTGGTCTTTCGATAACGTCAATTGGGGTGCTGGTGAGTCCCCTATCACGTTCGCTCAGATGACGGGGGCTAAGTCCTCACACGTCACGGTGCAGACACGCGCACCGTTCGTTCGTTTGGTGTGGACGATTGGCGGCACAACCCCTTCCTTCACCTTCGCCGTTTACACGTTCTCATTCTGAGGATTTGCATTCGTTCGTTAGGTGTGTTACGTTCCTCTTAGGCGTCAGTCGCACGGGCTAACGCACCTAACCGAAACGGTGTCTCCCATGGTCAAGCGTCTTATTGCTGCTGTCGCTCTCGCGGTTCCCCTGTTCCTCGGCCCTGCTGTCGCGTCTCAGGCTGCGCCTGCCGGTCACTCTGTCGTGGTCGCTCCGTCGCCTGTCCGCTCGGGCCTGTGCTCGGCGCTGAAGCGTCATCACGCTTCGCCCCGTGCGATCTTCCGTGCATGCACCCCGTTCACGGGTGGGCACGTCGTGCGCTCGGTCGTCCGTTCGTTCTGATCTTCACGGCTTAAGGCCCTTCATACCTAACGGTGTGAGGGGCTTTCTGCTACCCCTTTAGAGAGTTGGCTTACCGATATGGCTTCCGTAACGATGGGCGTTCTGCCGTCCCCGCTCGCTGTGAGGTTGGCACGCTCTATCCCTGCAACGCTAACCGTTGTTCAGGTTGACGCTACGGGCGCTCAGGTTCCTTTTGGTTCGGCCTCTCTTGTCTTTGAGGGCGGCGCTACGTTCGTCGGTTCGGTGTCTGGCGCTACTGCGACGTTCACTCTTACCGGCCCTGACGTTGACACGCTGTGGGCTGCTGGTCATCCCTACGCTAACGGCTCTGCCTCACCTGTCAGGGTGCGGCTTACGGCTGGTGCTGCGGTGCTCGCTGCTGGCACGGTCGAATGGTCTGACGGCTTCACGGCTGGCAGCGCTGCGCAAACGTCCACGGTCGTTGTGTCTAGCAAGGGCATTCCTGGCCTTGTGGTCGTCTCTCACGGCCTCTCGACTACGGTTGCACGTCCTGACTCACCGCTCGTGTATTGGGTCGGTACGGCCCGTCCTGCGAACGCGCTGCCGTATGACCTTTGGTATAACGCGTGACCGGGCTTCGCACGGTGGGCGGGGCTGCTGGCCTGCCCGTCTCGTGCCTTGACGCTGACGGGGTTACGTGGCGCACGCTCGCTGCGTATCCCCCGCGTGTAAACGCGTTGGCTAATCCTTCGTTCCGCTCTACCGCTACGGCTAGTAGTATTGTCCGCGCTAACTATATGTGGAATGGCAATATCGCCGGCTGGGGTGGTGTCGCCCCTTTGGGTGGCACTTGGGTTTCTAATATCCCGACCGTTATATCTACTGGCGCACCTGACGATAACGGCGCTTTCATGCGGCTTACTGCTGCGACTGACGCTACGGGTAGCGGTGGCGGTTTCTCGTTCGGCTCGCCTGCCGCTAACACTCTTGCTGCTGCGGCCACGGCTGCCTATTCGTGTCGAGTGATGGTGCGCGCTAGCGCGTCATTCAATGCCTACATGCTTATCCGTTGGTATAACTCTTCGGGTGTGCAGGTTGGCGATAACTCTGCGATTGCTAACGGTGTTATCACCGCTAACGGTTGGACAGAGTTTAAGGTCACGAACGTTACCGCACCTGCCGGTACGGCTCGCGCCTTTGTGACCGTGTATAACAACGGCCCCACTTATACGTGGCTTACTGGTGCGACGATGGATATTGCGGGCTGCCTGTTTGAGAATGCGGGCGCTGTCCTTCCGTACTTTAACGGCTCTTACCCTGTCGATGCCGCTACGGGTTGGACCTACTCGTGGACTGGCACTGTCGGCGCTTCGCCTTCATACTTCAATGCACCGGCTCGTTCCTCAGGGAACATTGCTAGTTACGGCTCTAATAAGGGCGGTCAGGTTCCGGGGGGCGCTTACCGAATCATTCAGATTGGCGCGGCTGTTTCTTTGTGGGCGTTCACGTCTAACACTGAGGTTGTCGCTAACGCTGGTGATTACTTCACGTCCCGCTGGCAGGTTCGCCTAGTGTCCGGTTCCGCTGTGCCTGTCACGGTGTCTGGCCGTAACGGCTATTACTCCGGGGTGTTCCTCGGTAACGGTTCCACTCCCGGTACATGGACGCTTCCTGTTGACGGCTCGTGGGTTGACATTGCCCTTCCGGCTACTATCGCTGCCCCTGCCGGGTCTGTGTCTATGCGCCTCATGCTTTACGCGGGCATGGCTACCGCACCCGGTACGACGATTGAACTTAGGCGCTGTCTCGCTGAGAAGGTTCCCGCTGCTACTGCTGTTGTCGGCGCTTACTTCGATGGGGCTTCCGCTGCCGATGGTGACTACACCTATTCATGGTCTGGCACTGTCGATAGTTCACCGTCTATGGCTTCGCCGTAATGGCTGCCAAGGTTCGGAAGGCTCGTGTAAACGCTGTCCGCACCCGCCGCCTCTCACGTCGTGAGTGGGCCATACAGGCACGCTGCGCCTCATGGGGTGTCCCGTATAGCAACGTGTCCCGTGCGGGCGTCTGGCGGGCGTCTGCGTGGCTCTGCGGCATATGTGGGCTGCCCGTTGATCGGGCGTTGCGGTTCCCGCATGTCATGTCCAAGAGTCTTGACCACATTGTGCCCCTGTCCGTCCCCGGCTCTCCGGGTCACGTCACGTCGAACTGTCAACTAGCGCACCTGTCGTGTAACTCGCGTAAGGGTGGCGTCAACCGGCTTAAGGACTCCGATTACTAACTGAATGGTGGTGACTCTCCCTGTGATACCTGAATGTATTTGCGGGGAGAGTGGCCGCCACCTTTGTTCTAGTCGTGCCGATAGGGCGCAAAAGTTTTTCGAGAATGTTCTAGTTCACACTAAGGGACGATCCGCCGGCCTCCCATTCATTCTAGAGGATTGGCAGCGTGACGAGATTGTCCGGCCGATGTTCGGCACGGTCGATTATGACGACTTCCAAGAGAAGTACGTCCGCGCTTATACCCTAGGATGGATCGAATTAGCTAGAAAGAATGGTAAGTCGGAGTTGCTTTCGGGCGCTGCGCTTTACTTCCTTTGTGCTGACGGTGAGGAATCCGCTGAGGTTTACTCGGTAGCCGTTGACCGCGACCAAGCGTCGCTAGTGTTCGACACGGCTAAGCGAATGGTTGAACTATCCCCCGTGCTATCCGGCATGCTTAAGGTGGTCGAGTCGCGTAAGCGCATTCTCTACCTTAAGACTAACTCCGTTTACACGGTGCTACCGGGTGACGCTGCGGGCGCTCTCGGTACTAACCCTCACGCGGTGCTGTTCGATGAGGTTCTTACTCAGCGTGACCGTCACCTATGGGACGCGATGCGACAGGGTATGGGCGCACGTTCACAGTCCTTCATGCTCGCTGCCACCACGGCCTCTTACACGTCTGCGCAATTCTGCCTAGAGGAACACACCTACTCGGTGCGTGTCTCTGAGCGTCGCGCTGACATCGCTAAGGGCATGCCGCTAGAGGACATCGCCCCGGCCCGGTTCGTCTTCCTCAGGAACACTCCCAAGGATGCGGATTGGCAGAACGAGGCCAACTGGCATTTTGCTAACCCCGCTCTCGGCTCGTTCCTTAACATCGCTTCGCTTCGCACTGAGGCTAAAGAGGCTGCCGAAAATCCTGCCGCGCAAAACTCGTTTCGTGTCTTCCGCCTTAATCAGTGGGTGTCGCAGGCGACGCGTTGGCTGGACATGTCCCTATGGGATGAGAACGGCCTCAGGGGTGGCCCGGTCCTAGAGGACACGATGCAGGGGCGTCCCGCTTGGGGTGGCCTTGACCTTGCGTCCGTTAGCGACTTCGCGGCGTGGGTGCTCATGTTCCCCGGTACTCCGGGTGATGAGAATGCTTCAGGCTATACGGTCCTCCCCCGGTTCTTCCTCCCCCGCGCTGCGGTGCTGAAGCGTAAGGATATGCGTGAGCAATTCGAGCAATGGGAGCAAGAGGGATACCTCATTGTTACTGAGGGAAACACTAACGATTACAGTCTGATTGAACAGACGATGCGCGATGACCTAGAGAAGTTCCGCATTATGTCTGTCGGCTTTGATCCTTGGAACGCTCCCCCGCTTATTCAGCGGTTGGAGTTTGAGGGCCTAGTGGCTGTAAAGGTTCCTCAGTCTGCCCCTCGCCTAAACGAACCATGTAAGGCGCTTGACGTTGCGCTTGCGCGACGCTCATTGAGCCATGGCGGTAACCCGATTCTGCGTTGGCACGCGGATAACGTCGAAGCAGAGTTTACGACTGACGGCTATATGAAACCTTCACGCCGTAACAGTGCAGACAAAATCGACGGTATCGCCGCGCTCGTTAACTGTTTCTTTGTCAGTCAGATTCCGCAAGAGGAAGTGGCTGAAGTCACTTTCGTTTCCTTCAACTAAGGGCGTGGTTCTATTGCTTAAGCGTCTCGCCCTAGTACGGGCGAAACTAAACGTGTGGACTCCCAATCTTCTACAGGTTGCGGCGCTCGCTTTGCTCGTTGCCGGTTTCTGGGTTATGTCTCTCCCTGCCGGTCTAATTGCTTGCGGTCTAGCCGTTGGCCTTATCGGTTGGGCGGTTGATTCGTGAGCCTCTTTAGCAAGATTGAAAAGCGGGTGGGGGTTAGCCTCACCGATCCGGGTTCGTGGTTTAACGACATCGAACCGGGGGCTGGTCCTACCCATTCGGGTAAGTCGGTTAACTCGCATAACGCGCTGGGTCTGTCGGCTGTGTATTTCTGTAGCGGCCTCATCGCGGATAGCATTTCGTCGCTGCCCGCTGACTGCTTCCGACCGAACGGTAAGAGTGGCAGTAAGCCTGTCAAGAAACCCGATTGGCTCATTAAGCCTAACCCGCAAATGTATCCACAGGATTTCTGGCACCGTGTCATTACCTCAATGGTGATGGAAGGTAACGGGTATATCTTCGTTGTCCGCAACCCGGACAATGGCAAGGTTGATTCACTGTGGCCCATTCACCCGCACCGGGTTTCCATACTTCATGGTGGCCCTAACGGTCGGAACATCTACCTTGTGAATGGCACGCCCGTTCCTGACGGGGACATGATTCACATTCCCGCTTACACGGTCGCCGGTCAACTTAAGGGCCTTAGCGTCATTGAGGTTGCGCGTCAGGCTATCGGCCTTGGCATGACTGCTGAAGAGTTCGGGGCTAGGTTCTTCTCTCAGGGTACGACTATGGCGGGCGTCATTTCGACGCCTGCGGCTCTTAAGCCTGAAGAGGCCACCCGCCTTAAGGCTGATTTCAGCAAGCGCAATAGCGGCACTAAGAATAGCCACGCTGTCGGTGTCCTCACGGGTGGCGCTCAGTGGACGAACATTAGCGTTACCCCGGAGCAGGCACAGTTTCTCGAAACGCGTTCCTATACGAAGGTCGATATTGCTTTGTTCTTCCGCGTTCCCCCGTACATGGTTGACCCGACCGTGGCTAGTTCGTGGGGTAAGGGCATTGAGGAACAGAACTGGTCCTTTGTGCAGAACACGCTTCAGCCGTGGATTACCCGCATTGAGCAGGCTATCAGCCTGTTTCTATTGTCGGGCACTACTGAAATGCGATTCAACCTTAACGCTCGCTTGCGGGCTAAGACCACTGAGCGCATGGACTCTTACGCTAAGGGTCTTCAGAATGGCTGGTATTGCGTCGATGATGTTCGCGCTTTGGAGGACATGGAGCCTTTGCCTGACGGGCTGGGCCAAAAGTTCTTCCGCATGGCGAACCTTATTGAGTTGGGCGCTGAGCCTGTGGCACCGCCACTAACGGCTAACCCTGACCCTGCCGACGATGCGCTTGACCCTGCCGACACTGGCGACACCGTAGACGATTCGGTCGTGGACGACCAAGGAAGTAGTAACACCCCATGAGTAAGACTGTCCTAGAGCGCCGGTGGCTTGACACCCGGTGTGAATTGCGTAAGGCGACTGACGGTCGCCCCGTGCTAGAGGGTTACGCGTCTGTGTTCGATTCGCGCTCTGAGAATCTGGGCGGCTTCACGGAAGAGGTTGCATCGTCCGCGTTCACTAAGACGATCAAGGATGGTGCCGACGTTAGGGCGCTGCTTAACCATGATCCTAACTTCGTGCTGGGTCGCTCCACTTCTCAGACTTTGCGTCTCGCTGTTGACTCAACCGGCCTTCACTATGAGGTGGATTTGGGGGAGCAGACTTATGCCCGCGACTTGGCTATCAGCCTAGAGCGGGGAGACATTAATCAGTCCTCATTTGGTTTCCGAACCATTAAGGATGATTGGGCAGAGGATGAGGTTAACCCCGGCTTGCTGTTCCGCACGCTGCTAGAGGTTCACCTTATGGACGTTTCGCCTGTCACGTACCCGGCTTATCTGGATGCGTCTAGCGGGATTACCTCTCGTGCCCTTGCGGCTTTCAATGAGTCGCGTGGTGTCGAGGCTGACACTATCGCTGACGTGAACAAGATTATCCTTCCGACAATTGAGCCGGTGGCAATCACTCACTATCGTTCGGATATGCCTAGTGACCCTAGGCTTGCAATGTTTTACGCGACTAGCCGGAAGTAATCCACTAGTTAAATAGCAACACCCAAGCGCCTGCCGTCCGGTTGGCGCTTTCTTTATGCCCATTTTCAGGGCGGAGAAGAGTTATATCTTATGGATTACAAGGCACTTGCGCTCGCTGCGCTTGAGTCGCGCTCGGCGCTCATTGCTCTCGCTGAGACTGAGGCTCGCTCGCTGACCGCCGATGAGGTTATCGCGGTTGACGGTTTCGAGGCTGAGGCTCGCGCTCACGTCACGGCTGGCGAGAAGGCTGTTGCGATGTCGGAGTTGCGCTCCAAGGCTGCGACTATCGCTTTCATCCCTGCCCCGGTTGACGAGAAGACTGGCCCGGACGCTAACGACGAGTTGCGCTCGCTGGTCCGTGGCGAGAAGCGAGAGATTTCGTTCAAGACGAATGACGCTGAAATGCGTAACGCGACTGTCGCTACCGCGACGAACGCAGGTAACACGGTTGCTCGCACGTTCGTTCCGACCGTCATTGAGGCGCTGCGTGAGCAGAGCCCGATCTTCTCTCTCGCTAAGGTCATCACGACCGCTTCGGGTGAGCCGATGGACTGGCCCGTTAAGGGTAACCACGTTGTGCCCGGCGCTGTGGCTGAGGCCGCTGCTACTGGCACCGCGGCTACCTATTCCAAGTCGGACCTTTCTACGTCGATCGTTTCTTCGACGGTTAGCAAGTATGGTGTCATTGTCGAGGTGTCGAAGGAATTGGTTGACGATTCCTCGCTTGACATCGCTTCGATGATTGCTGAGGATGCCGGTATTGAGTTGGGTCGTCTTGCTGCGACTAACGCTATGACGGCCCTCTTGGCTGGTGCCCCTCTCGGTGGC
>Ga0157369_10000723_pt1 | contig 42490 bp, 39 predicted proteins | sample C25metaG_FD_113461 | JGI IMG/M metagenome (GOLD analysis project Ga0157369, IMG submission 113461) | Corn rhizosphere microbial communities from Kellogg Biological Station, Michigan, USA - C2-5 metaG | ecosystem: Host-associated > Plants > Roots > Rhizosphere > Soil | place: USA: Michigan... | reverse complement strand
TGCTGCTCGCCGCGCTCGGAGAGCCGGTCGTAATCTGCCGCGCCAAACGAGGCTTGTCCGTGCCGTACGAGATAAAGCTCCGCCATCGTCTGCTCGCCAAATCAAAGGGGATCAGATTAGCGGGGCGTGCATTATTTGTGAAATTTATTCTTTGAATGACCGGTAATGCATGTAATGAATAGTTACGCCAGTGCTTGATCGTGCCACCCGCCGCCCCTGCATGACTTGTCTGCCAGGACAAGCTGCGGGTGACACCCGTGCGCCTCGCGCAACATCACTGCCCCCGCAAGCACCGATCTTGTGTGTAATGGCCGTTTTGTCACTCCGCTACAAAGGTCCCGTATGAAACCATCCCGCCTTGCCGTTGCTGCGCTGCTGCTGTGTGCCTCAGGGCTGTCCTGCGCTGCCGATACCAATCCCAAGGTGCTGTCCGCCGCAGAGGGTTACCGTGGCGACGCACTGCACCTGCTTGAGCGCTTGGTGAATATCGATTCGGGAACGGGCAACGAAGCCGGGCTCAGCCAGATGGGCAGCATCGTCACCGACGAACTGCGCAAGGCCGGCGCCCAGGTGGAAACGGTGTCCGCCGCGCCAGCAGTCGGCAACAACATCCTCGCCACCTGGAAGGGCACTGGCAAAACGCGCATTCTGTTGATGGCCCACATGGACACCGTCTTCAAGGACGGCACGGCCCGCGCCAAGCCGTTCACCATCAAGGACAAGCGCGCCTACGGCCCCGGCGTGATGGACGACAAGGGAGGCGTGGTGGCGGGTTTGTACGCGATGAAGATTCTTCAGCAGCTCGACTTCAAGCAGTACGGGCAAGTCACGCTGCTGCTCAACACCAACGAGGAAACCGGCTCAAAGGGCACGCGCGCGTTGATCGAGCGCGAGGCCAAGCAGCATGACGTGACGCTCAACCTGGAGCCCGGCCGGCCCGCGGATGGCCTGGTCGTGTGGCGCAAGGGCAGCGGCACGGCGGAGATCGACATCAAAGGCAAGGCCGCGCACGCCGGTGTGGCACCCGAGTCGGGTCGCAACGCCGCAAACGAACTGGCGCACCAGGTGCTGCAAGTCGGCAAGCTGGGCGACAGCGCCAAGCAGACAACCTTCAACGTGACGGTGCTCAAGGCGGGCGACGCAACCAACGTCATTCCCGACCATGCAACGGCCTATGCAGACGTGCGCGTGGCTGTGCCGGAGGAATTCGATCGCGTGGAGCGCGATCTGACGCGCGTGTCGGCCAACAAGCTGATCGCCGAGACGGAAGTGAAGACCTCGCTGGTGCGCAGCTTCCCCCCGATGCCGCGCAATGCAGCGTCCGACCAACTGGCCGCCAAGGCGCAAGCCATCTACGGCGAGATCGGCCGCAAGCTCACGCTCGAGGGTAGCGGCGGCGCGGCCGATTCCAGCCTGTCGGCGGGTGTCGGCACGCCCACGCTCGATGGTTTCGGGATTGTCGGCGGCGGCATCCACACGCCGGAGGAATACGCAGAAGTGGAGAGCGTCGTGCCGCGTCTCTATCTGCTGTCGCGCATGATCATGGAGCTTGCGGCGAACAAGTAAGCGCCGCGCCGGCGGTACGCAACAACGAACGGGTGATGGCGCGGCGCTGTCACCCGTTTTGTTTTGTTGACCGCGCGGGCCGCTAAGCAGGTACCGGCGAAAGCAAGCCCAGCCAAGCCACAAGCACGAGGATGAGCATGGCAAGGCAGGTCTCCGCCTGCAGGCTTCTATGCAGCGCTTCACTGCGCCCGTGGAATCGCCCGTGCGGAGGGCGGCCGCAAGCCCCGGGCTCAGCCGATAGCGATTGCCTGCCGCCAGCGCGAGCATCAACACAAACAGCGTGAGCTTGCCAAGCAGCAACCATCCATACGGCGTGGTGAAGTGCGCATCGAAGGTTGGGCCGGCGATAAGCACGTAGTTGACGACGCCCGTGGCGATCAACATCCCCACGATGCACGTGCCGATGATCGCGAAGCCGTTGGAGGCACGGCTGAGCGTTTGTACCGAATCCGGCGTGCGGGCCCGCGCGGCCAACGACAGCAACACGAAGGCGACCAGCGCTCCCACCCACGTGCCAGCCGCGAGCAGATGTGCGATGTCGGCGGCGAGATGGAGCATGCCGCGCACGCCGTCGTCCATGGCGCCGTGCCCGGCCCACGCAAGCGTGGCCAGCGCGATGGCACCCGACGCCGCAAGCCCGATCCGTTGGCGGCGCATATTTCGGCGCCATGCGATTCCTACGATGAGACTGGCCGCAAGCACCGCTATGCGCACCAGCCATGCCGCACCGACTGCCGTGCCGGTCAAAATCATGTCGAAGACATGGCCGGTCAACTGGCTGTAGTGCGTGGCGCCTGTCATCGACTCGGCCATCGCCACCACGTCCCAGATCGACAGCACGATGCCGGCCAACGCCGCTGCCTCCGCCACCCTGCCGTACAGCCGAAAGATGCCCGACGATGGATCGGTTGGGCCAAGCGCGTAAAGGCTGAAAAGCGATACGCCAAAGAGCACCATCAAATCCAGATACAGCGCAAGGCGCAGGGTGATGGCCAGCCAGTCCTCCGGCATCGCGTTACTTCACCTGGAACGTCAGGTTGCCGGCCACGCGGTGCGTGTCTGCGGCCACAACGTGCCAGTCAACGCGATACGCCCCAGGCGCGAGCTGCTGCGTGGGCGATACGGTCAGCGTGCGCCCGTCGCTGCTGGTGGCAACCTTGGCGGCCACATTGGTGGGCCCGGATGCTGCCGTCATGACAAGCGTGGCGTCGCAGAACTGTGCAACCAGTTTTTCCGAGAAATGGAGCGCAATCTGGGCCGGCGCCGGGCCCGTGGATTTGTCGGCGGGATTGGCCGAGAGCAGCTTCGGATGGGCCAGCGCCAGCGTGGTGACGAGGGCGGCACCGACGGCCACGCACGCTTGGGCAAGTCGGGAGGGGCTGAGCATAGGCATGCGGGTTTCCTGCAAAGTTCGGGGATGGCGGCTAGCGTAACGCATTGTTTTCCGCTCAGGCGCGGAGTCGCGAGCGGCCGCCTGCCCATGTGCGCGCGGCAGCGCAAGGCCAAACTAGATGTAAACGACCACATCCCGCAACCCGCATTGCCGGGCCGATGTGCTATCGTCGCCGCCACGAAAAATTCACAAATTCCGGGTATGCACGACGTCGTCATCAGCGGCACGGGCCTGTGGGTCGCGCCCGAGGTCATCACGAACGAGGAGCTGGTCGCCTCCTACAACGCCTACACCCAGCGCTACAACGCGCAGCATGCCGCGGCGATTGCGGCGGGCGAGCTGACGGCGCTGGCGGAATCGTCGGCGGAGTTCATCGAGAAGGCTTCGGGTATTCGACAGCGCTACGTGATCGACAAGGCCGGCGTGCTGGACCCGACGCGCATGCGCCCGCATCTGACGCCGCGCCCCGACGATGCGCTATCGCTGCAAGCAGAGATTGGCGTGGCCGCCGCGCGCGATGCATTGGCCGCTGCCGGCCGCGACGCCGCCGACGTCGACATGCTGCTCTGCGCGACGTCCAACTTCCAACGCCCGTATCCGGCGTTGGGCGTGGAAATTCAGAACGGCATTGGCGCGGGCGGTTATGCGTTCGACATGAACGTAGCGTGCTCGTCGGCCACGTTCGGGCTGGAGCAGGCCATCAACGCCGTGCGCAGCGGCACGGCGCGCGCCGCGCTGGTCGTGAGCCCGGAAATCACCTCCGGCCACCTCGATTGGAAAGACCGCGATTGCCACTTCATCTTCGGTGACGTGTGCACGGCCGTGCTGGTCGAGCGCGCGGAAGACACACGCTCCGCCGACGCCTGGCGTGTGCTCGGCACCAAATGCGCGACGAGCTTTTCCAACAACATCCGCAACAACGCCGGCTACCTCTCGCGCAGCGAAGACCGCAACCCGGACGACCGCGATCAGCTCTTCCGCCAGGAAGGCCGCAAGGTCTTCAAGGAAGTCTGCCCGATGGCCGCCGAGCACATTGCCGGCCATCTGCAGCAACTGGGCCACGCCCCGGCCGACGTGCGCCGCTTCTGGCTGCATCAGGCCAACCTGGCGATGAACCAGCTGATCGGCAAACGCCTGCTTGGGCACGACGCATCGGCGGACGAGGCGCCGGTCATTCTGGATGAGTTCGCCAACACCGCATCGGCGGGTTCCATCATTGCGTTCCACCGTCATCGTGCCGACCTGAAGTCGGGTGACCTGGGCATGATCTGCTCGTTTGGCGCGGGTTATTCGATCGGCAGCGTGGCGGTGCAGAAGCAGTAATCGATCTGCACCGAATCGCGGGCGACGCTCAGGTCTGACCGGGCAGCGTCGCCGCGAAAAAATCCAGCGCCCGGCGCACGGCCTGGGCATGCACCGCATCGCGATCGACGCCGGCGTTGTCCTTGCACAGCAGCGGCACATGGGGTGCGGCACCCGGCAGGCACGCGTCCACGAACGTGTAGTGCGACGCCCCCGGCACCAGCAGCAGATCGGCCTTGGGCAGCATCTTGGCGACGCGTCGCACGTTGGTGTCGATGGGCACGGTGACATCCGCGTCTCCGGCCATCAGCGAGACCGGGATGCTGATGTTGCCAAGCGACGTCGCGTCCATCGCCATGCCCAGTGCGGGCGCCATCGCAAAGACGGCTTTGATGCGTGCGTCGCGGTAGGACGCACCGGAGCGGGCGAGGGAGGCTTCCGTCTGCGGTGACCTCGTTGTGTCGGCAGCCGGGTTGATCTGCGCGCGGGCCATCTCCGGCGGATGGCAGATGGCGTCTGCCTGTGGCGAGCCGCAGAACGCCATGAAGGCCGCGACATCCGTGCGTGCGCCGGCCAGTTCCAGCACCGTATAGCCACCCAACGAAAAGCCCACGGCGCCGATGCGCGTGCGATCGACATGCGCGCCCAATACGGGATCGGCGAGCACGCCATCCAACACTTCGCTCACATCGGTGGCGCGCTCCCACCAGAGCATGAAGCCTTCGCGCGTTAGCGGTTCCAGCGCCGTGTTGCCCGGATGGTTCACGCCCACGACGATGTAGCCGTGCGCGGCCAGGGCAGCGGCCATCCAATCGAGGCTTCCGGCCGTGCCGCCCGTGCCATGCGAAAGCAGAAGCAGCGGATATTGCCCCTGCGTTGACGCAAAGGGCGCCTCGCGCGCAGATGGCTGCATGCGGAACGGCGACCGGCCCGGCGCATCGATGTTGTGCGAAACCTCCGGCACGGAAATATCAATCGGATACCAGACGTTGGTGATGAGCGCCTGCGTGCGCGCCCCGCGCCAATGGCGCTCAGCCTGCGGGTGAAACGCGCGGGTGGTTTCGCCCACGTGATAAGGCGTAGCGGGCTCGTCTGCGGCACCGGCATACGCGGCGCCCATGACTAAGGCCGCCAGCGCGGCGGCAAGGCAACGATGCAGCATCTTTACTCCTTGCGGATGGGGATCATCAGGTCGGTCACGCAGGCGCGCGGCGGGCGATGTCGCCCGGGGCTGCGATACAGCTCAAGCGCCGGGCGGTCGTCTGGTTCGAAGCCGTAGCTCGGGAGGCAGCCGCCGTAGAGCGCCTGCATGGTGGGCGCGATCAGCGCGTAAGGGCCGATCAGCCGGTGGCACGCGTAGACGCCACCTTCGATGCGCATCGGCTGCAGGCGGCCGGTGATTGCGCGCGGCGTATTGAGGATCACGCCCGCGAAGTATTCGAACGAGCCCGGCGTTTCCGGATCGCCATAGCAGATGCCAATGCGGTCAGGCGCCTCTGCCGACTCCATATCGATGCCGAGCAGTTGCCGCAGCATGACAAACGTCTGGCGAATGGTCGCAACGGGGCCGTCGTGGCGCAGGCAGAGTGCGTGCAGAGGCGGCTGCTCGATCAGTTCGATGGGCGGCAGGTCTGCGGTCTCGGTGCTGCGCACATTCAGTGCCTGCTGCCGGGTCTGGAACGCGCGCGGGCTTACGCCGGTGAATTCACGGAAAGCGCGGGCGAAGGCCTGCGGGCTGCCATAGCCGACATTGAGTGCGACATCGGTGACGGAATCTTCTGCGCCGCTCAAACGGTGCGCGGCCTGCGCCAGCCGCATGCGCTGGACGGTCTCGAACACGCCTTCGCCGGTGAGCGCCCGGTAGATGCGATGAAAGTGAAACGGCGACAGGTGCGCTACCGCCGCCAGGCTCTGCACCGTGTGCGGGGCGGCAGGGTCGGCCAGGATCGCCTCGATCACGCGGGCGATGCGGCGGTGATAGTCGTGTTCAGTGCGCGGTTTCATGGGGCAAAGCATAGTCGCCCCGCAGGCGCCGCGCGGTGCAGCGATTGCGCAAATCTGCGCGCAGGGCTATCGCCCGGCCGACGCCCGCAGGGCGGAAGCGAACGTGCGCAGCGCCTTTTTTGCCACAGGATCGGTCAAGCGCGAATGCAGTACCACGCTGCGTGGTGGAAGCGGAGGCAGGCCGAGCGCAGCGCCCATGTCCACCGTGCCGGGCGGCGCCACGCGGCGGCTGAGTGCAGCCACGGCCAGGCCTGCTGCAGCGGCTGCGCCGATGGTGGCCACGCCGCCGCCCACAAATACCTCCTGCCAGGCAATGCCCGCGCCTTCCAGCGTGGCGACTGCCATCTGGCGTATGCGGCATGTGTCCGCTTGATTCGCCAAGCGAATGGGCTCGCCGGCGCGGTGCTCGAAGTCGGGCGCGGCCATCCAGCCGAACGGTTCTTCCATGAGGACTTCACCATCGGTGCGACGGTTGTCGTGGCGCAGCACGATGGCCGCATCCAACGCGCCGCTCTCGAAAATGTCGAGAATCTCCCACGAACTGCCGATGCGGATTTCCAGCGTCAATGCGGGTTCGGCCAAGCCCATCTGGCGGAGCAGCCGTGGCAGTTCCGCGCCGACGATGTGGTGGCTCATCCCGACCGACAAGCGCCGCCGTTCCACGCCAAACGCGCCCAGCGCCCCTTCGTGCGCGGCCACCAGCTCGCGCGCCGCCACCAGAAAGGCCGCGCCATCCTGCGACAGCCGCACCAGGCGCGGCGTGCGCTCCAGAAGCCGGCGGCCCAGCGCATCTTCCAGCCTCTTGATCTTCAGGCTCACGGCGGATTGCGTGGAATCCATGGCCTCGGCCGCGCGCGTGAAGCTCTTCAGATCGGCGGTCAGCACGAACGCCTGGACGGCCTCCAGATCCAGCATCTTCATGGTTCAATCATTTTGAAATCGAATGATTGAAATACATTAGGATGTATTTTTTCAATGATCAATGTGAGGCATGCTGTGGTCACTGCAAACCAAGGAGTGGACCATGCCTCTCGTTCAAGTGTCACTGCGGCGCGGCAAGCCTGCCGCTTATCACCAGGCCATTTTCGATGGCGTCTATCGCGCCATGCGCGAGACATTCAACGTGCCGGAAGATGATCGCTTCATGACGCTCACCGAGCACGACGCGAGCACCTTCAGCATCAGCCCGACCTACTTTGGCATTGCGCGCAGCGACGACGTTGTGATCATCCAGATCACCGCCAACAACACGCGCAACCGTGAGCAGAAGCAGGCGCTCTATCGCCGCATCGTCGAGCTGCTGGGCGACAAGCCCGGCGTGCGGTCCGAAGATGTGTTCATCAATCTGGTAGAGGTGCTGCCCGAGAACTGGTCGTTCGGCAACGGTATCGCGCAGTACGCGCAATGACGCCGCGCCAGGCGCTTCTGGCGCACCTGGGCGGCGTGTTGTGGGCGGCAGTGTTGATCGTCGGCGCGGCGGTCACCTTGGCGGCCGTCACGCGCGACGTATTGCAGATGCTCAGTCCTTGAGCGAATTGCCGAGCATGTCGAGCAGGAATTGCGTGCCGCGCTCACGCGATCCGGAATCGTCGTAGCCATCCAGGAAGGCGCCTTGCTCGGTCATCACGAGGTGCGTGCCGTCCGAACCGTCCTTCGGCTCACGCAATTCCAGCGTGGCGAGCGAGGCGGAGATCTTGCGGTCGTCCAGGTGCATCACGTACGAATAGACGACCCGCTCGTTGGGGATGACGTCGTGATACAGCGCTTCAAAACTGGAGACGACACCGCTGTCCCACCGGCCCTTGACGACTTCGCGGCCGCCGGGCGTGGCATCCATCTCACGCACGAGCAACGTGTAGCCGTTGCCGCCGGCAAACCACTTGGCCTTGGCAGCCGGGTCTGTGAGGGCCTTGAACACGCGCGAGCGCGGCGCGTCGTACGTGCGCTCCACCGTGAAGGTGGCATGCACCACCGAGCGCTGGATGCCATCGGCCACCGGCACGCTTGCGGCTTCGCGCTCCAGCTTGTCCAGCGTCTGCTTCCAGCCTTCGGACGCGCCCTTGATCATCATCTCGGCAATCGGCGCGAGCGGCGTGTGGGTCTGCGTGACTTCCATGCGCGTGCCCCCGCATTCTTCGGCAAAGGTGACGACGGTGTGGGCGTTCATCAGCGGGCGGTTGTCGCCGTCAACGACGTTCATGTCGATAACGAGGCGCGCGTTGGGCACGATCTCCAGAAAGTGTCCGCGCGACCAGTGGTCTTGCCCCTCGGGCGAGCGCATGCACACATCGAACTTGCCGCCCACGCGAAACTCCACCGTCGCGTCGGGCACCGTGTAGTGCGTGGGGCAGAACCAGCGCTTGATGTGATCGGCGGTGCTCCAGGCCTTGAAGACCCAGTCGCGGGATACCGGGAAGGTGCGCGAGATCACGAGGGGGCGCAGGGTCGTGCCGGCGGGGCTGTCAATGGTCGTCGTCATGCAAGTCTCCTTGGGTTTTGAGGGTGTCCAGATAGGCGCCCAGGCGGTCGAAGTGCTGTTCCCACTCCAGGCGTCGTTGGTTGATCCACTGCTCTGCGAGGCTCAGTGCCTCGGGTTCGATACGGCAAGTCCGCACGCGGCCCACCTTTTCCGATCGCACGAGACCGGAGTTCTCCAGCACTGAGAGGTGCTGCATCACCGCAGGCAGCGAGATATCGAGGGGTTGAGCGAGTTCGCTCACCGACGCCGGCCCGCGCACGAGCTGCACCAGCATCGCGCGCCGGTTGCCGTCTGCCAGCGCCTGGAAGGCGAGATCGAGGGAGGTGTCATGGTTAAGCATGTGGTTAACTATAGCGACTCTGAATAGTTAAGCAAGTACTTTATCTTTCCGTCGTTGACACACCGATTTACTTCGCATACAAAGTAAAACACTTCGCGGACGAACTAAATCGACGTCATGGACAGCACACTGCACACCATTCCCGCCACGGACGGCTACCCGCTGGGCGCCATGCTCTGGAGGGCCGCCGGCACGCCGCAGGGCGTGGTGGTCATGCATCCGGCCACGGGCGTGCCGCAACGCATCTACCAAGCGTTCGCCAAGTTTCTCGCCGAACGCGGCTTCCACACCATCACGTATGACTACCGCGGGATCGGCGCATCCCGGCCCAAGAGCCTGCGCCGCTTTGCTGCGCGCATGCGCGACTGGGCCCTGCTCGACGCCGAAGGCGTGATGCGATGGGCGAAGGCGCGTTATCCGGAACTGCCGCACCTAGCGATCGGACACTCGGTGGGCGGCCATGCCATCGGCCTGTGCTGCGCCGACTGGGATGTCGCGGGCGTTGTGCAAGTGGCTTGCCACACGGGCAATTCGCGCTTTATCCGCCAACGCGGCGAACGCTGGCGCGTGGAGCTGATCCTGCGCGGCGTTGGCCCATTGATGGCGAGGCTGATCGGCTACGTGCCCGGCAAGCGCATGGGCCTGGGCGAAGACCTGCCGGGCGGTGTCGCCATCGAATGGGGCGCATGGGCCGGCATGCAGCGTTACTTTTTCGATGATCCGACGCTGGGTGCCATCGAGCGCTTCAACCGCGTCACGCACCCCGTGCTCGTCTACGGCTTTGACGACGACCCGTGGGCCACGCCCGCCGCCATCAACGCGTTGACGATGCACTTCACCAACACGTGGGTCGAGCGCCGGCAAATCACGCCTGCGCAGGCCGGCGGCGCAGTGGGGCACATGGGCTTCTTCCGCTCGCAGTTCGCCACCACGCTGTGGCCAGGTCTGGCGGATTGGCTACGCGAACGTGCCGCCGCCACACGCAACGAAGCGGAGGCTGCATGACGGCACCCGACCGCCGCCTTGTCTATCTGATCAGCGTCGGGCAACGCCGCTTGCAGCGCTGGATTCAATCGCGTACCGGCGAGGGCGTGACCGCCGCGCAGTCCGGCCTGCTGTTCTTCCTGGAGAAGAACGACGGCGCGTTGATGCGCGAAGCCGGCGCCGCGTTGGACCTCGGCCCGTCCGCCATGAGCGGCCTGGTCGATCGCTCAGTCGACGCCGGCCTCATCGAGCGCCGCGCCGATGCCAAGGATGGCCGCGCCTGGCAGCTCTGGATCACGTCCGCCGGACATGAAGCCTTGGCAGAAACACGCAACGGCCTGGCCGAGCTGAATGTGCGGCTGACCGAAGGCTTTACCGACGCCGAGATCGATGTTGTCGCACGCTGGCTCGCCAGCCTGCAAACCAAGTTCCCCAACGGAGACGAGCAATGAGTGAACACATCCAGAGCCGCAACGCCGATGGCGTGCTGACGCTCACCCTGGCACGTGCCGACAAGAAGAACGCCATGACCGACGCGATGTACGGCGCGCTGGCCGATGCGCTGGACGCCGCCGAGCGCGACAATACCGTGCGCGTGGTGCTGCTGCGCGCTGAAGGCGACATGTTCTCCGCCGGCAACGACATCGGCGAATTCGCATCGATTGCCATGACCGGCGGCAAGGCCGATGGCGAACGCAACGTCATCCGTTTCCTGCATGCGCTGGCACGTGCCACGCGCCCGCTGGTGGCGGCAGTGCAGGGCCGCGCGGTCGGTATCGGCACGACCATGCTGCTCCATTGCGACTTCGTGCTCTTGGCGGACAACGCACAGCTTTCCACGCCGTTCGTCAATCTGGCGCTGGTGCCGGAAGCGGCATCGAGCCTGCTGATGCCCGCGCGCCTGGGCCATGTGCGCGCGTTCGAGATGTTCGCGCTGGGCGATGCGGTGAGCGCGGAATCGGCGCTCGCATGGGGCTTGGCGAATCGGGTGGTGCCGTTGTATCAGCTCGGCACGGAGGCGGAGGCGATTGCGGCGCGGTTGGCGCGCCAGCCGCTGGGCGCCCTGACCGAAACTAAGCGGCTGATGCGCGATGCCGAACTGCTCAAGCAGCAGATGGATGCCGAGAGCGCCTGCTTTGCGCAGCGCCTGAAGTCTCCGGAGGCGCATGAAGCCTTCCGGGCGTTCGTCGATCGACGGCCGCCCAATTTCAACGCCGTGGCGCACTGAGCGCGGCGGTGTCTCCTTCGGCGGCCCTGGTCCGGCCGCCTTTTTTCATTCAAACCGCCAATCGCCCCTGTGTTGCCGCCACGGAAATCGTCGCTTCCATGCCAGCGGTGAACCGCAGGTAATCCGCTTCCATGCCATCGGAGAAGATCACGCCGTTCTCGGGCATGCGCGAGCGCAGCTTGAGCGGTTGGTCCGCATCCACATGCCCGAACACGAGCGTGGCCTGCGATGCGCGACTCGGAAACGGCTCGCGCACGGCGAACGTCAGTTGCGGGGTGTCCCACGGTTCGGGCTCATAGTGGAAGCCATCGCCGCCGGCATGCATGGCGCGTGCGACGCCCATCGAACCCGTCACGATGCTCTTCAGCCACGCTGTCGAACCCAGCCCCGTGGCGACGATGATGCCCGACGACGATTGCGCTTCGCGCCGGTCGCCCACCTCGATTTCATACAACGCAGATGCATGCGTGCGCGGCCCGATGAAGAGGTCGTTGACGGCGCGCAGCACCTGCCCGTCGGAAAGCCGCGCTTCGGCCATCGTCACCGCTTTGGTGGGGCGCTTGTCGCGCGCCACGTCGGCCAGCACGGTGCCGAGGTCTTTCGGCTCGAAGGGCAGCAGCACGCCGTCCCAGCGGCCGGGCTCTGGGTTCAGGCCAATCAGCGGCTGGCCGTCGAGATACTTCATCGAGTTGGCGACCAGTCCGTCTTGCCCGAGCGCTACGACGATATCGTCCGGCGCAAAGATGAAATTGGGCAGGTAGCTGCGGTCCACCACCTGATAGCGGCCCCAGGCTTCCAGCGCGCGCACGGTGATTTCGAGGCTGCGCGCGTAGGCGGCGTTCTCGGCCAGGTAGTCGGAAAAATCGGCGCCCAGGTGTTCGAGGTAGAACTTCGCCTGCGCCAGGGTGTGGTGGCGCGCCACCAGCTCTTCAAGCCGGGTGCGGCGCGTCACCAGCACGACCTTGCGGCCATCGGTGCTCATGATGCGGCCCTGCCGGTTGTGCCGGTGGAGGCATTCATCAGCCCTTGCAGCAGGTCTGGCGACACGTTGAGCTGGCCGATGCGTTCGGCACGTTCGGCAATGCCGCCAAAGGCCTGGGCGATGAGCTGGCCGGGTTGCATGCCGGCTGCTGCAAGCGCGTTGACGATGCGCGGGTCGGCCTTTTCCAGTGCCTGCATGACGGCGGCCACGCGGTAGGCCTCGGCTTCTGCCAGCGTGCGGCTGTTCTCGGCCTGCCCGGCTACGAAGGCCTTGCGCTGGCCTTCGAGCTCCACATCGGCGGCCATCTGTTCGTTGCGCAGGGCATTCTCCTTGCGCATCAAGGTGGCCTTGGCTTCCATCTGTGTCTCGCGGATCTGGCGCTTCTTCTGCTCAACCGCAATGTCGGTGTCCAGCTCGTTCTGGCGGATGGCGCGCTCGTTTTCCACGGCCGACATGCGGCGCAAATAGACGGCGTCGTCCGCGGCCTTGAGGTTGGATTCGCGTGCTTCAGCTTCCAGCGCGCGGGCGATGTCGGGCGTCGGCTTGACCGCCATGACCGACACGCCCAGGATTGCCAGCCCCAACGCGGCAATTTCAGGCTGCGCCGCCAGTTCGGCTTGTGCAGTGCGCGCGATTGCCGCCGATGCGCGCAGCGCTGCCTTCAGCTCCATCGCTTGCACGGCCTGCTGCACGATCACTTCGACCTGCTGAGCGACGCGATCGCCCAAACGCTTCGGGTCTTCCGACACGTAGCTCTGGCCATTTTTGGCGAGCGAGAAATCCATCATCGCCGCGGTGCGGCGCGGATCGCTGATGCGGTATGTCACCTGACCCTGCACAGTCACGCTCTGGAAGTCGGCCGTCACCAGTTCAAGGATGAAAGGGCGGTCCTGGCTGGACACCGGCACGGCCACCAGCATGGTCGTCGGGCCGTAATAGAAGAACGACAGGCCCGAGCCTTCGCGCACCACCTTGCCGGCGCGGAACTGCATGAGGTGAACGGTGGGCTGCGACTTGATGAAGCGGATGCCGAACATGGTGACCTCCCTTTTTGTGCTTAAGTTGTACAGTACAACTTGTATGGGTTGGACAATACAACTTACTATTGAGGCCGTCAAGAAATTTGTGACCCGCCATGGCCACCCGATCGTCTGCAAAGTCCTTCCCGCTACCGCTCACCACCGTGGATGTCGTCATCTTCACGGTGCTGGATGACGTATTGCGCGTGCTGCTCGTGCAGCGCTCCAACGCCGAAGGCGAGCCTTTTCCCGGCGCATGGGCGCTGCCCGGCGGGTTTGTCGATACGGCTGTCGATGCCACGCTGGAAGACTGCGCACGCCGCAAGCTGCTGGAGAAGACCGGCGTGGGGAGCCCATATCTTGAGCAGCTCGGCAGCTGGGGCGGGGCCACACGCGACCCGCGCGGCTGGTCGGCCACGCACGTCTACTTTGCGTTGATACCGGCGCAGGGCGTGGTGCTTACCAAGGGCGCCAATGCGGCCGACGTGGCGTGGTATGCGGTGGACGATGTACTGGGTGCGCCAGAACTTGCCTTTGACCACGCGGAAATCCTGCGCACTGCCGTCGCGCGTTTGCGCAGCAAGGTCGAATACACGTCGTTGCCGGCGTTTCTGCTGGCCGAGCCGTTCTCGCTGCCGCAGTTGCAGCGCATGTACGAGATCGTGCTCGGTCGCCCGGTCGATAAAAGCGGCTTCCGCACCCGAATGCTGTCGGCCAATTTTCTGGAAGAGGCGGGGGTGGCGGAAGGCGATTCGTACCGCCCCGCCAAAGGCTACCGTGTGGTTGACCGCAGCGCGCCGGTCGTCTTCCCGCGCACCTTCAGCCCACGCGGGGGGGATTCAAATACCTGAGCGGGGTAACAGGTGCCGTGACGGAAGGGGGTGCAGCGCACCAAGCTAAGCTCGCTCGTCGTCTTCCAAAGAAAATCGCTGTGCCGCGCGCGTGCCGTTGCGCACGGTTTCCTCAACCACCCCGCGGTGCACCAGCTTGTGTCCGGCGTCGGGCGCTACCGTTGGCTGCCCGTGGCTGCGGCGGCTGTCGATGCCCGCAATCGGCCCTTCCGGATAAGGCTCGGGGTTGGTGTTGACCAGCGACGCGTTGGAATAGATGACGTTGTCTTGCCACAGCGACGAGTCCTTGATCGCCTCTCGGCTTTTGCCGTCGGTGTCGACCGTGCTGCCAGAGGCCTCGGTGCCGCAGGCGTCTACAGAGCGGATGCGCTGTGACGCCTGCTGCACGGGGTCGGCTGGGCTGGCGCCTGCAGCGTAGGTGGTGCCGCTGTGCAGCGGCGGGCGGGCAGTATGGAACTTGTCGGAGTGCATGATGGGACTCCTAAGTGAGAGCAGACGGCAGATACGCCGCAAATGCCATGCCTGCGAGCAGCGTCTATGCGCGCTTGCGGGTGGCCCGTTTGCCTGCCTCCTGCAGGAACGCCACCGCACGCGGTTCCGTTGCGTATGCGCTATTGATGCGCACCCATGGCGATACCTCCAGGTTCGGGCGGAAGTAATGCCCGGGCGCCAATGTCACGCCGTGCTTCTCTGCGGTGGCGGCCAGATCGCGCGAATCCTCCACGTGCGGCACACGCGCCCACAGGAAGTTGCCACCCGACGGATGGTGAAACACTTCCCAGCCGGCATCGGCCAGCACATCGAGCGACGCGATGACGGAGTCACCCGCGCGCTGGCGCAGCCGCTCTACATATTTGCGATAGGCGCCGCGCTCCAGCAGCGTGCTCACCACGGCTTCGGCAAAACGCGAGCCGCCAACGCTCGTGAGCATCTTCACGTTGGTCAGGTCGTGCACCAGCTCACGCTTGGCGATCAGGTAACCCACCGGCAGCGATGCCGACACCGTCTTCGAAAACCCGCCCACGTAGATCACTTGGTCGAGTTGGTCCAGCGTTGCCAGCCGCGCGGTCGGATCGGCCTGCAGGTCGGCAAAGATGTCGTCTTCCAGAAACGTGAAGCCGTGGCGCCGCGCCAGCTCAAGCAGCCGAAACGCGACCGGTGGCGACACGACCGAGCCGGTCGGGTTCTGCAGCACGCTGTTGATGAAGAACAGCTTGGGCCGGTGTTCGCGCAGCATCGCTTCCGTGACTTCCACGTCGGGCCCATCGCTCCTGCGCGGAATGCCGACCAGCTTCACACCATGCAAACGCAGCAGGCCGAACACGGTGTAATAGCCGGGGTCTTCCACAAACACCGTGTCACCGGGTTTGAGCAGGTGCCGCATCACAAGGTCGATCGCCTGGCTCGTGCCGGCGGTGATCAACACATTGGGCAGTTCCGCCTGGATACCAAGCTGGCGTGCTCGCATCATGACCTGATGGCGCAGCGCCATGTTGCCAAGCGGCGAGGAGTAGTCGATCACCGCGTGTGTGTCGGTGCGAGAGACCTGGCGGATGGCCTGCGTCAGGCCGTCGACATCGCGCCAGTCGGCCGGCACAAAGCCGCCGCCCAGTTTGAGCATGCCGTCGGGGTAACTGAACTGCTCGAAGATGTGTTTGGACTCGGCCTCTGCCCGGCGCGGGTCTGACCAGCCGCGCCCGTCGCGCCCAGTGAGGTTGCTCTCGGCCACATAGAAGCCGGAGCCGTGGCGCGAATCCAGCAGGCCCAGCGAGACCAATCGGTCATACGCCTCGATGACGGGGAAGCGGCTGATGCCGTAATCGGCTGCAAGTTGCCGAATCGACGGCAGCTTGGCGCCGGGGCGCACGTCGTTGTCGCGGATCCATGCCTGCACGCCAGCCACGATCTGGTCGGCAATCGGCACGCGGGTGGTGGCATCGATGATGAGTTTCATGGGCGCGAAGGCTGATCAGGAAGCCTCTGAACAGATACGAGGAACTGTTCAGTACTGTTCAGGCATTGTAGCCAAACGCGCCGGAACGCGATGGTGCGGATTGCCAAGCGGCGGCCCGCATTCTCCTCGGGACGATGCGCCGGGCTGGCTCCGTGAAAAAGGGGGGGCGGCCCTTTCTTTCGAGCGTTTTGAGGCCGCATTCGGAAGCCCACCGAATACAAGCGACTGCGGCGATACTGGCGCCTTACGCCCGGCGCATACAAATCGGGCGAAGGCCATGCACCTTCAAAGGAGAGGAGACAAATGCGTACGTCGTTCAAGCGTCGTGGAGCCGTCATCGGGCGGCTGTTGCGCGTGGCCATTGCGGTTGTGGTGTTGGTGGCCGCTTACGTGGCGTTCAACACGTGGCGGCACAGCTCGCGCCAGCTCGATGTGCCCGCTGTCACGCCGGTCGCAGTAGATGGCCCGGCCGCCGCGGCGCACCTGGCCGAAGCCGTACGCGCACGCACCGTATCGAGCGCGACCGATGCGCAACTGAACGCCGATCAGTTCCGCCAGTTGCACGCCATGCTCGAGGCGCGCTATCCCAAGGCACATGCCGTGCTGCAGCGTGAGCAAGTGGGCGACTTTGCGTTGCTCTACACCTGGAAGGGCTCCGACCCGTCGCTAAAGCCCGTCATGCTGATGGCGCACCAGGACGTCGTGCCCATCGCCCCCGGCACCGAAGGCGACTGGACCCAGCCGCCCTTCGACGGCGTGGTGAAAGACGGCATGGTCTGGGGCCGTGGCGCGTGGGACGACAAGGGCAACCTGATCTCGCAGATGGAAGCCATCGAGTTGCTGGCCGCCGGCGGCTTCAAGCCGCGCCGCACCATCCACCTGGCCTTTGGCGCCGACGAGGAGGTGGGCGGCGAGCGCGGCGCCAAGCAGATCGCCGCGCTGCTCAAATCGCGCGGCGAGCGTCTCGAGTTCGTGATCGACGAAGGTCTGCTCATTACCGAAGGCGTGCTGCCGGGGCTGACCAAGCCGGCGGCGCTGATCGGCGTGGCGGAGAAGGGCTTTCTCTCCGTGCAACTCAAGGTCGGGGCCACGCCCGGGCATTCGTCGATGCCGCCGCCGCACGGGCAGAGCGCCATCGCCATGATGAGCGCCACGCTCAAGCGGCTGGATGACGATCAGTTGCCCGCCGGCATTCGCGGTGTAGCGCAGGAGATGTTTGCAACGCTGGCGCCCGAGATGCAGGGCTTCAGCCGCGTGGCACTGTCCAACCTGTGGCTGTTCGGGCCACTGGTGCAGAAGCAACTGGAGGCGTCAGGCAGCTCCAACGCCATGCTGCGCACCACGACTGCGCTGACCATCGTGCAGGCCGGCAACAAGGACAACGTGCTGCCCGGCCGCGCCGAGGCCACGGTCAACTTTCGCCTGCTGCCCGGCGACACCATCGCCTCCGTCACCGCGCACGTGGAAGACGCCGCCAAGGCGGCAGCGCCCCACGGCAAATTCGAACTGAGCCGACTGCCCGGCTCGAGCGAAGCCTCGCCGGTGTCGCCCACGCAGTCGGCGTCGTATCAGTTGATCAACAAGACGGTGCGTGAGCTGTTCCCGGGCACGGTCGTGGCACCCGGGCTGATGATCGGTGCGACCGATTCACGCCACATGATCGAGATTGCCGACCATATCTATCGGTTCTCGCCGGTGCGCGCCAAGCCCGAAGACTTGCCGCGCTTTCACGGCACCAACGAGCGGATCACCGAAGCCAATCTGGTGGAGCTGATCCGGTTCTACCACCGGCTGGTGCAGCAGGCGGCCGGGGCTTGATATCAGTGGATCAGTGGGCGTTGGCCACCAGCGTGTCGATGTGCGCGTCGTTGGTGGCTTCGGGGCGGCGCAGTTGCGTGCTGCGGCTGCCGTCCACTGAGATGGCCGTGTCGCCATGCACGGTCACGCGGCGCACCAGGCGCGGCTGGTTGCCGTAATCGTTGATGGCGTAGTGCTGCGTGGCGCGGTTGTCCCAGATGGCGACGTCGTGCTGGCGCCATTGCCAGCGCACGGTGTTGTCCAGCCGCGTCACGCGGTTCTGCAGCAGTTCGAACAGCCGCGTCGATTCGCTGCCCGGCAGGCCAGCGAAGCGCTTGACGAAATGCCCGAGCAGCAGGGCGCGCTCGCTGGTCTCGGGGTGCACGTGCACGACCGGGTGCGAGGCTTCATACACCGAGGCGGTAAACACATCGCGGTGGTGCCGCAGGCGTGCGCTGTCGATCTGCGTGCGTTCGGCACCGTAGTCGTAATCGTTGGTGTGCACGGCCCAGAGCTGCTCGGCAAGCTGCTTGAGCGGGTCGGGCAACTGCTCGTAGGCGCGGGCGGTGTTGGCCCAGACCGTGTCGCCGCCGTAAGCCGGAATCGTCACCGCGCGCAGGATCGAGACCTTCGGAAACGCATCGAGAAAGGTCACGTCGGTGTGCCATGAGTCGGCACGGCCACCACCCTTCGATGCGTCGAGTTCAAACAGCTGCGTGCCGGTGGGCGCCGGCACGGTCGGATGGGCGACGATGCGGCCGAAGCGCTTGCCGAAGGCCTGGTGCCGGTCATCGTCCAACTGCTGCTGGTCGCGAAAGAACAACACCTTGTACTTGAGCAGCGCCGCGTACAGGCTCGCGAACGTGTCTTCCGCCAAGTCGGCGCCGAGCTTGAGGTCGAGCACCTCCCCGCCGATATGTCCGGCCACGCGGCGTACGCGCAAGGTGCCGAACGTGGTGTCGATGGCGGCGTTGTGATGGTCTGGCATGGCGGCTCCGGCAGAAATGACGATGGATCATGCTAGCCATCCGGTGCCCGGCCGAAAACGAACGGTTTGACATATCCAAATACAGTTCTGTCGGTCATGCCGATGAACTGTTCGCGAAAGATGCTGAACAGTTCAGCCAAACTGTTCACAACTGTTCATGTCAACTGGTGGCGCTGCCGCGCAAGATGGAACCGTGCCGATCTGCAGTCCCCATAAAAATCCACCACGAACCCCGGCACAGGAGTCTCAGTCATGCGCGAAATCAGGATCTTCGAACTGGACCGGCCGGGCGTGCCGGTGAGCTGGCGGTCGGCACGGGCCCAAACCATTGCCGCACAAGCCGGGCTGTTGTGGATCACGCAAGAGCATCAGCAGCAGGACATCTGGCTCAGGCCAGGCCAATCGATCGACGTGCCGCCGGGCGTGCGCTTCTGGCTGTCCGGTGAACCGGTTGAGGGCACGCCGGCGCGCTTTGCCGTCACTGAAGATGTCAATGCACCGCGCCGCCTGCTGCGCTTCATCGGCTTGCTGGTGGTGGCCGCGTATCGGCAGGTTCTGCGCGACGACGGCCAGGATGCGACCCGTACGCCGTCGGCACAGCGGATCGGCACCTAAGCCTTTCAAGCCGGAAACACGAGCCGGAACTCGGTCCGCCCACCCGGCGGGCTGCTGGCCTGCACGCTACCACCGTGCAGGTCCATGATGGTTTTGACGATGGCCAGTCCCAACCCGGTGGACTGGCTTGGTTGCGCACCAGATTGCGCCCGCGAGGGGTCGCCCCGGTAGAACCGCTCGAACAGCAGCGGCAGGGCGGGGGCCGGAATGGCCGGTCCGGGGTTGCCCACGGCAATTGCGATGCCCTGCGGCATCAACTCGATCGCTACGTCGATGCACGCTCCAGCGGGTGTGTGACGCAGCGCGTTGTCGAGCAGGTTGTTGATCGCCCGGCGCAGCAACGTCGCATCTGCGCGCAATTGCGCATCGCCGCGCACGTCGATGGTGATGTCACGATCAGCAGCCACCGCCTCGAAGTAGTCGACCAGCACTTGCACCTCGTGGCGCGCATCCAGCGCCGCGACGGACAGCGCCACACGGGCATGGTCGGCGCGTGCCAGGAACAGCATGTCTTCGATCATGTGCGACAGGCGCGCGTATTCCTCCAGGTTGGATTCGAGCACGCTGCGGTATTCCTCGCCCGTGCGCGGGTGTGCGAGCGTGACTTCAGTCTGGCCCACCAGATTGGCCAGCGGCGTGCGGAAATCATGCGCCAGGTCTGCTGAGAACTGCGAGAGGCGCGCAAAGCCATCCTGCAGGCGCGTGAGCATGGCGTTGAGCGATGCCAGCAAGTCAGCCAACTCGCGCGGCGCACCCTGCAGCGTGAGGCGCGTGTCGAGCTGGCTCGGCACCACGGCCGCAGCCTGATTGCCGATGCGTGCCAACCCGCGCAGCGTGCTCCGCACGAGCAGCAGGCTCAGCAGCGCCACCGCCGCCACGCCGCCAAGTACGGCAAACACGATGTGGCGCTGGTACTGGGTCAGCAATGCTGCGCGGCTGTCGCCATCCTGCGCCACCAGCACGATGACTTTCCTGTTGTTCTGACCCAGCCATGCCTCCGCGGCCACGGCGCGCGATGCCATGCCGGTCATCGAAGTCCATGTGTGTACGGAGGACTCTGACGGCGTTACCGCAGCCCCAATCACAGGCGGCATCTTCACCTGTTCTCCTTCGGGGTTCACCTCAACGAGCGTGCGGCCTTCGGGCGTGGCAATGCGCAGGATCAGCCCATCGTGGCCCGACACCACATCGGTATAGCGGTGTGCGGTGCGTGCCAGATCGTCGGCATTGAGCGCCTCACTGGCGAGGTGGCGCAGTTGCGTGATCTTGCCGAGCAGCATTGCATCGTCAGCCACGCGTAGTTGCGCGTTGAGCGCGAAGTACAGATACGTGCCGGCTGCCGTGAGCGTGACGGATGCCACCACCACAAACGCCAGCACAAGCCTGCTGGCAAGCGATGCAGGCCAGCGCATCAGCGGCCTCATCAGCGATCAACCGCGTCCAGCACGTAGCCCATGCCGCGCAACGTGTGGATCAGCTTGTGCTCGAACGGGTCGTCCACCTTGGCGCGCAGGCGTCGGATCGACACATCCACCACGTTGGTGTTGCTGTCGAAGTTCACATCCCACACCTGCGAGGCGATCAGCGAGCGCGATAGCACCTCCCCCGTGCGGCGCGCCAGCAGATGCAGCAGCGCGTATTCCTTGGCGGTCAGGTCGATGCGTTGTCCTGCACGCGTGACGCGGCGCTTGATCGTGTCGATGGTCAGGTCGGCAATTTCGAGGATCTCACTTTCGCGCAGCGGGCCGCGCCGCAGGATGGTCCGCACACGCGCTACCAGCTCGGCAAAGGCGAAGGGTTTGACGAGGTAATCGTCTGCGCCGAGTTCCAAACCTTTCAGGCGGTCGGCCAGTTCGTCGCGCGCGGTCAGGCACAGCACCGGCGTGCTCTTGCGGCGGCGCAGTTCCTGCAGCACCTGCCAGCCGTCCATGCCGGGCAGCATGACGTCCAGCACGATCAGGTCGTAATCGTGTTCCATGGCCTGGAAAAGGCCATCGGGGCCGGTGCGGGCGAGGTCAGCCACAAAGCCGGATTCCGTCAGGCCCTTGAGCAGGTAATCGCCCGCTTTGGGCTCGTCTTCAACAATGAGCAGTCGCATGGTGAAAGGTGGCGCGCGTTTGATGTATCCGCCAGTGCCGCCACGATATGCCAAAACCCCCGACGGAGGCATAAAGATGACAAGTTTGTCATCTTCGAGTCATGCCCGCGTGGCGCACCGCTCCCTAGACTGGCCCCACTGACATCCCCCTTCCTGTTTGCTGATGTCAGGCCTTTTGAAGGAGATCCTCATGGCGATTCGATTCCAACGCGTGCTTTCCCTGGCTGCCCTGGCCGCAGTGCTGGCAACCGGCACGGCCGTGGCCGCGCAAGGCGATCACGAAGCGTGCTGCGCGCCGCAGGCCAAGTCGACGCTCGCGCCGCTGGCCAAGGCCGACGCGCGTGACCCGTACACCGATGGCGCCAAGTCCGGTACGCGTGACCCTTACACCGATGGCGGCAAGGCCGGCGCCCGCGATCCCTACACCGATGGTGCAAAGACTGGCGCACGCGATCCGTACACCGACGGCGCGATTGCGTAATGCGCTGTTTCCAGCCCGCCGGGGCGGTCCTTTTGTGTCTTCTGGCTGCCCCGTTGGCCACCGCAGCGGCGACTGAGCCCGTCGCTCCGGTGGCGCTTTCCATGCCAACTGCGGCATCTGAACGCGTGACCCTGCAGCAAGCCGTTGACCGTGCGGTGCAGACACATCCCGCCCTGGCGGCTGCGGGCTATGAAGTGGCCGCCAGCGAAGGCGCACTCGACCAAGCCCGCCGGCTGCGCAATCCCGAAGCCGCCTTCACGACAGAAGACGTTCGTCGCGACCGCGCCACGATGACGGCACAACTGAATATCCCATTGGAACTGGGGGGCAAGCGCGGTGCACGCACGCGTGCCGCAGAAATCGCCCGAGATGCCACGGCGCAAGATGCCGCCGTGCTGCAGGCCGAGTTGCGTGCGGATGTCGCGCGGGCCTTTTTCGATCTGGTGATTGCGCAGGAGCGCTTGGCGCTCGCGCAGGCGTCGGATGCGTTGGCCGCTCAGGCCGAATCTGCCGCTGCGCGGCGTGTGCAGGCGGGAAAGGTGTCGCCGGTGGAGCAAACCAAGGCCGGTGTGGCCCGTGCCAGTGCCGCCATCGAACTGCGTGACGCGAATGCTGAACTGCTGATCGCCCAGCGCGCATTGGCGGCCTTCTGGGGCACCGCGTCCGCCGCGCCTGAGGCCGACGGCAGTGCGGAGACGCTGCCCGTCGTGCCGCCCGAAGCGCGCCAAGCTACCGGAGCGCTGGAAAACTCGCCCCGCGCCATCCGCGCCCGTCTGGAGATCGACCGGCGCCAGGCGCTCGCCAACGTGGAGCGCAGCAAGCGCGTGCCCGACGTGACGCTCACGGTGGGCGCCAAGCGCGACAGCGCCGCGAACAACAACATGGCGGTGCTCGGCATTGCCGTGCCGCTGCCGCTGTTCGACCGTAACCAGGGCAACCAGCTTGAAGCACAGCGGTTGGCCGACAAGGCGTTTGAAGACTATCGCGCCCTGCAGCTTGAGCAGAACGCCACGCTCGCGCAAGACGTAGCGCGGCTCGACGCGGCCCGCGCCGCCGTGCAGTCGCTGCGGCAAGACGTGTTGCCCGGCGCGCAGCGCGCGTATGACGCGGCACGCATCGGCTTTGATGCCGGCAAGTTCAATTTTCTCGATGTGCTGGACGCCCAACGCACGCTCTTCCAGGCGCGCGCGCAATACCTGGCTGCGCTGTCTCGCGCGCACCAGGCGGCCGCCGGCATAGATCGCATCCTCGGCCGGTAGTGCGGCCTCTCTCCTTCCGCTGACATGACACTTCCACCGAAACAACGGCGCGCCATCGCGCTCATCGTCGTGCTTGGCGCGCTGGCCGCTGCCGGGCTGTGGTTCGGCATGGGCGCGCGCCAGGCTCCGACGTCCGAGGCCGAGGCGGCACCTGCACCGGCCGCCACTGGGCAGGCCGAGGCGCCCCACGCCGAAACGCTCGCCATGTCGGCCGACGCCATCGCCAATGCAAAGATCGGCGTGGAAACCGCAGGTGCCGCCGAGCTGCGAACGGAGGTTGTCCTGCCCGGTGAAATTCGCCTGAACGAAGACCGCACCGCCCACGTGGTCCCCCGTGTGGCAGGCGTGGCGGAGAAGGTAGCGGTGGAGCTTGGCCAACCAGTAGCGCGCGGCCAACTGCTGGCCGTGCTCTCCAGCCCCGCGCTGTCGGATCAGCGCAGCGAATTGCAGGCGGCCCAGCAACGTCTCGCGCTTGCGCAGGAAACACACGCACGCGAAAAGCGCCTGTGGGAGCAGGGCATCGCCGCTGAACAGGATTACCAGCAGGCGCGCACCTCGCTGCAGGAAGCGCGCATTGCGGCGGACAACGCCCGCCAGAAACTGACGGCTATTGGCGCGGCGCCGGCGGGGTCGGCGCTGAATCGCTTCGAGTTGCGTGCGCCTTTTGACGGCGTGGTGGTCGCCAAACACCTGTCGCAGGGTGAAGCGGTGCAGGCGGAAACGGCAGTCTTTACCGTGGCTGATCTGCGCACCGTGTGGGCGGATTTCTCCGTTACTGCCAAGGACCTGGAAGCGGTCACGACCAACGCTGCCGCCACCGTGCGCGCGACCGCCACGGGCACCGCCGTGCAAGGCAAGGTCTCGTACGTTGGCACCTTGCTGGGCGAACAGACCCGCACCGCGCCCGCGCGCGTCACGCTCGACAACCCCAAGCTCGCTTGGCGGCCCGGCATGTTCGTCAACGTGTCGGTCGAATCGGGGCGCGTGCAGGTGCCCGTGGCCGCGCGTGCCGATGCCGTGCAGACCGTCGACGAGAAGCCCTCGGTGTTTGTGCCCGTGCCGGCCGGCTTTGAAGTGCGCCCCGTCAAAACGGGCCGCACTGACGGCACCTGGACGGAAATCCTGGAGGGTCTTCCCGCCGGCACGCACTACGCCGCAGCCAACAGCTACGTGCTGAAGGCCGAAGCCGGCAAGTCCGCCGACCACGGTCATTGAAAGGAGGCGCTATGTTTGAACGCCTCTTGCGCACCGTCATCGCCCAGCGCTGGCTGGTGCTGCTGGCCGTGCTGGCCGCCGCCGCGTTCGGCGCGTACAGCTATACGCGCCTGTCGATCGATGCGGTGCCCGACATCACCAACGTGCAGGTGCAGATCAATACCCCGGCACCGGGGTACTCGCCGTTGGAGACCGAACAGCGCATCACCTATGCGCTGGAAACTGCCATGGCCGGCTTGCCGAAGCTGGAGCAGACGCGCTCGCTCTCGCGCTACGGCCTGTCGCAGGTGACGGTGATCTTCAAGGAAGGCACCGACATCTATTTCGCGCGCCAGTTGGTGAGTGAACGCTTGCAGGCCGCGAAGGAGCAATTGCCCGATGGCATTTCGCCAAGCATGGGGCCCGTTTCCACTGGCCTGGGCGAAATCTACCTGTGGACGGTGGAGGCCGACGCCAACGCACGCAAGCCCGACGGCGCTGTCTACACCCCCGCAGATTTGCGCGAGTTGCAGGACTGGGTGATCCGTCCGCAGATCCGCAACGTGCCGGGCGTGACGGAGGTGAACACCATCGGCGGCTTCGCAAAGGAATTCCTGGTGGCTACAAGCCCGGAGCGCCTGGCTTCGTACAAGCTCACGCTGGCCGATGTGGTGGCCGCGCTTGAGCGCAACAACGCCAACGTCGGGGCCGGCTATATCGAGCGCAAGGGCGAGCAATACCTCGTGCGCGCGCCCGGCCAGTTGCGCGATGCGGCTGACATCGGCAACGTCGTGCTCGCCAGCCCGAACGGCACGCCGGTGCGCTTGCGTGACGTTGCGACCATCGAAAGCGGCAGCGAGCTGCGCACGGGCGCCGCCACCAGCAATGGGCGCGAGGTGGTGCTCGGCACGGCGTTTCTGTTGATGGGCGAAAACAGTCGCACCGTTTCGCAAGCCGTGGACAAGCGCATGCAGGAGATTCGCAAGACGCTGCCGGCGGGTATTCGCGTGGAGTCGGTGTACGACCGTACCGTGCTCGTCGACAAGGCCATCGCCACGGTCAAGAAGAATCTGCTGGAAGGCGCCATTCTCGTCATGGCGGTGCTGTTCCTCTTCTTGGGCAACCTGCGTGCAGCCGTGCTGACCGCGCTGGTGATTCCGTTGTCGATGCTGATGACGTTCAGCGGCATGGTGTCGGCCAAGGTGAGCGCCAACTTGATGAGTTTGGGCGCGCTCGATTTCGGCATCATCGTAGACGGCGCCGTGGTGATCGTCGAAAACTGCGTGCGGCGCCTTGCGCATGCGCAGGAGCTGCGCGGTCGACCGCTCACGCGCGCCGAGCGTTTCGACGAGGTGTTTGAAGCCGCCCGCGAAGCGCGCCGTCCGTTGCTGTATGGCCAGCTCATCATCATGGTGGTGTACCTGCCGATCTTTGCGCTCTCGGGTGTGGAAGGGAAGATGTTCCATCCGATGGCGATCACGGTGGTGCTGGCGCTGGCCGCAGCCATGATTCTTTCCATCACGTTTGTACCGGCCGCCGTGGCCTTGTTCATTGGCGAGCGCGTAGCCGAGAAAGAGAACCGCCTGATGGGTTGGGCGCGCCGCATGTATGCGCCGCTGCTCGAACGCGTGCTGGCTGCGCCGGCCGTGGTGTTGACGTTTGCCGCGGTGGCGGTGTCGGTCTCGCTGGTGGCAGCCACGCGCCTGGGCGCCGAGTTCGTGCCCAACCTGAACGAAGGCGATCTTTCCATCCAGGCCATGCGCGTTCCGGGCACGGGGCTGGTGCAATCGCTGGACATGCAGATGCAGATCGAGCGCACGCTCAAGGCGAAGTTTCCCGAGATCGAGCGTGTCTTTGCGCGCACCGGCACCGCAGAAGTCGCGACCGACGTGATGCCGCCAAGCATCTCCGACGGCTACATCATGCTCAAGCCCGAGCGCGACTGGCCCGCCGGCGCGGATGGAAAACGTCGCAACCGGGAGCAGTTGCTGGCCGACATTCGCACCACGGTTGAAGCGCTCCCCGGCAACGCGTACGAGTTCTCACAGCCGATTCAGTTGCGCTTCAATGAGCTGATTTCGGGCGTACGCAGCGATGTGGCCGTCAAGCTCTTCGGCGACGACATGGGCGTGCTGGAAGCCCAGGCCAAGCGTATTGCGGCGCAGCTCGGTAAGCTGGCCGGCGCGACCGAGGTGAAGATCGAACAGACTGGCGGACTGCCTTTTTTGAACGTCGATATCGATCGCGACAAGGCTGCACGTTACGGCCTCTCCAGCGGGGCGATTCAGGACACGGTGTCCGCGGCCATCGGCGGTAAGGATGCGGGCACGGTGTTCCAGGGCGACCGCCGTTTTGGCATTGTCGTGCGGCTGCCGGAAACGGCGCGAAGCGACCCGGCAGCGCTGGGCCGCCTGCCGCTGGCATTGCCCAACGGACAGGGTTACGTGCCCCTGTCCGATGTGGCCACGCTTAACGAGGTCACCGGCCCCAACCAGGTCAGCCGCGAAGACGGCAAGCGCCGCATCGTCGTCAGCGCCAATGTGCGCGGGCGCGATATTGCCTCGTTTGTGGAAGAAGCGCAGGCAGTGCTCGATGCGCAGGTGCGTCTGCCGGCCGGTTACTGGATGGCGTGGGGCGGGCAGTTCGAGCAGTTGCAGTCGGCTACCGAGCGCCTGCAGATCGTGGTGCCGCTGGCGCTGGCCATGGTGCTCACGCTGCTGTTCATGATGTTCGGCAACCTGAAGGATGGTTTGCTCGTGTTCTCGGGCATTCCGTTCGCGCTGTCGGGCGGCATTCTGGCGCTGGCGCTGCGCGGCATTCCGCTGTCGATTTCAGCGGCAGTGGGCTTTATCGCGCTGTCTGGCGTGGCGGTGCTCAACGGGCTGGTGATGCTGAGCTTCATCCGCAGCCTGCGCGAGAGCGGCCAGTCGGTCGACATGGCCGTGCGTGAGGGTGCGCTCACACGCTTGCGGCCGGTGCTGATGACGGCTCTGGTGGCGTCGCTCGGCTTCGTACCGATGGCGCTGGCAACCGGCACGGGTGCGGAAGTGCAGCGGCCGCTGGCGACGGTGGTGATCGGTGGGATTCTGTCGTCGACGGCGCTGACGCTGCTGGTGTTGCCGGTGTTGTATCGGCTGGCCTATCGGCTGGCCTATCGGCGGGAGGATGGGCGAGAAGGCGCCACGGCGCAGGCAGATTCGGCAGTGCCGTCCGCTGCGCCGTAACGGCGGTGCTTACTCCGCTTGCAGTGCGGCGATGATTTTCTCGGCGTGGGCCTTGAGCTTGTCGCTGTCGGCCTGCACGCGGGCGTGCGGTTGCAGCGGGGTATCGCTGTAGCGCGGCAGCACGTGAAAGTGCACGTGCGGCACCGTCTGCCCGGCAGCACTGCCGTTGAGCTGGAAGACTGCGATACCCGGCGGCGTGAACGCAGCACGCACGGCGCGCGCCAGCTTGCGCGTGGTGCGGATGGCAGCCGATGCGGCATCGTCGGACAGGTCGAACAGCTCGGCCGCGCCTTCCTTGGGCAGCACCAGCACGTGGCCATCGGCCTGCGGCATGATGTCCATGAAAGCGATGGTGTGGTCGTCTTCGTACACCTTGATGCAGGGCAGCTCGCCGCGCAGGATCTTGGCGAAGATGTTCTGGTTGTCGTAAGTCGCGTCAGGCATGGGTGTCTCCAATAAGCGGGAAATGCACAGGAAAGCGCTGCGCGAAAGTATATAGGCGACCGGCGACGACGAACGTGGCGCCGGTTTGGCGTAGATCAAGCCGGGCTGTCGTCAACCGACAGCGGCGCAGCCACGTGTTCGAGCGGCTTGCGCTCGGCTGCCGTCCCCCAGCAAGCCTGCACCGCGGCCGCAAGCAGCATCAGCACTGCGCCGAACGCATAGCCGCCGAACACGGCACCGCGCGAGTGCGTATCGATCAGCCAGCCGAACAGCGCAGGCCCGGCCACGCCGCCCAGCCCCGTGCCCACGGCATAGAACAACGCGATGGCCAGCGCGCGCACCTCGAGCGGAAAGGTTTCGCTCACCGTCAGGTACGCCGAGCTGGCGGCGGCCGATGCAAAGAAGAACACCACGGTCCACGCGATGGTCTGCGTGGTGGCATCGAGCACACCCGCCTTGAACAGCGCGCCACTCATCAGCAATAGCACGCCGCTGATTGCATAGGTCGCGGCAATCATCGTGCGCCGGCCTACCACGTCAAACAGCCGCCCAAGCAGCAGTGGCCCGAGAAAATTACCCAGTGCGAACGGCAGCAGGTACGTGCCGACCTTCGTTGCGGGCACCTCATAGAAATCCGTCAGCACCAGCGCGTAGGTGAAGAAAATCGCGTTGTAGAAAAACGCCTGCGCCGCCATCAGCGCGAGGCCCACCAGCGCGCGCTGCCGGTGCTGCACGAACAGCACGCGCCCGACTTCCATCAAGCGTGGATGGCTACGGCTGCGCATGCGCAATGCTGGCAGCGGCGCGGTATCGAAGCGATGGCCGCGCGCCACGATTTCGTTCTCGATATCGCCCACGATGGCCTGCGCTTCTTCGTGCCGGCCGCGCGTGATGAGCCAGCGCGGGCTTTCCGGAATCCAGAAACGCATCACCAGAATGATGAGCCCCAGCAGGGCGCCGATGAAGAAGCACAGCCGCCAGCCTGTATCGAGGCTCATGTGCGCTGGGTCCAGCAGCCACAACGATGCCCCCGCGCCCAACGCGGCACCAACCCAGAACGTGCCGTTGATGGCGAGATCCGTCCAGCCGCGCACGCGCGCCGGCGTCAGCTCCTGGATAGTCGAGTTGATGGCCGCGTATTCGCCGCCGATCCCTGCGCCAGTGAGCACGCGAAACACGACGAGGCTGGCGAAGCTCCACGAAAACGCTGTCGCCAGCGTGGCCAGGATGTAGACGCCCAACGTGATGAAGAACAGCTTGCGGCGGCCCAGTCGATCCGTCATCCAGCCGAACAGCAGTGCGCCGAACACCGCACCGACCAGGTATGCGCTGCTGGCAATGCCAACCTGCGCGTTGGTCAGATGCAGCGAGGGGCTTTGCTTGAGCGCACCGGCCACGGCGCCGGCCAGCGTCACCTCCAGGCCGTCGAGCAACCACGTAATGCCCAGCGCAATGACCACGCGCGTGTGAAAGCGGCTCCACGGCAGGCGATCGAGCCGGCTGGGCAGGTCGGATGTGTGTAAGGCTGGCGATTCGGGCATCGCGGCGCACTCGGACAGGAATGCGCACGACGCAGCACGAATTATTCCCGCGCAGTTGCGCCTGTATCTTCTTGCGGCGCGCCGGCGAGCAGCGTGTCTTCAAAGAAGCGGCGGCGCGCATCCTTGTCGGGCTTGCTGCCTTGGTGCCAGAGCGTGGCTTCGGAAAGCTGGTAGGCGTACAGCATGAAGGCGCGCGCCTTGGCATCCTTGCGCGCAAAGCCGATCGCCTGGAAATGCTGGACGTAGTAATCCATGCGATGCTCGTCGACGGCTTCGACAGCTTCTTGCGCCATCGGGTCGCGCCGCGCCCAGGCGCGGATGGCGAATTCGATCATGGCGGTGCGACGCGCGCTGCGTCCGCGAAACGGCAGTGCGAGCAGATCGCGCACCAGGCCCTGCACTGATGGATTCTGCCGCTCCAGCTTGGGGCCCACGCGCGTGCGCTCGCTCCAGTCTTGCAGCACCTGATGCAGCAGGTCGTCGCGGTTCTTGAAGTGCCAGTAGAAACTGCCGCGCGTGACGTCCAGCTGCTTGGCGAGCACGTCCACGCGCACCGCATCGATGCTCTTGGTGACGAGCAGATCGGTGGCGGCGCGAACCCAGTCGTCGGGCGTGAGCTGTGCACGCGGCGTGGCAGGGGAGGCGGAGTCGGCATCGACCTCGACGGCTTCGTCGTGTTCGTCGATCAGCGGGGATGGCTTGGGCATGAAGGCGGATTCTAGCCGCGCTGACGGGGCTGTCCAGCGCTTAAATCGTGCTGCGGCCCCCAGGTTTGCGCGGGTTGACACGGCAATAAACGCACTCCTACCATGCACATACGTTTGTGTATGGAAGGATCGAGCTGCTGCAAGCCTCGGTTTGCGGTTTTGTGCAAAACCATGCTCGACGATGCCTTCTGCACGGCGTCTAACGATAAGACATCAGGAGACATTTGCATGAAGGCATTCCGACTCGCGCTGTGCGCGGCGGCAGCAGTTGGCACATTCGCAGGCGCATTTTGCCCGAGCACCGTCCACGCCGAGACCGTCAAGATCGCGTGGATCGATCCGCTGTCCGGGTTGATGGGCGCGTTGGGCCAGAACCAGCTGCGCAGCTGGCAATATGCGGCCGATCTGGCCAACCAGCAGAACTGGAGCGGCAACGGCACCAAGTTCGAAGTCGTCGGTTTTGACAACAAGGTATCGCCGCAAGAAAGCCTGACGATCCTCAAGCAGATCACCGACCAGGGCATCCGCTATGTCGCGCAGGGCGACGGCTCCAGCGTGGGCATGGCACTGCAGGACGCCATCGCCAAGTACAACGATCGCAATCCAGGCAAAGAGATCATCTATCTCAACTACGCGGCGGTCGATCCGGACATGACCAACAGCAAGTGCAACTACTGGCACTTCCGCCTGGACGCCAACTCCGACATGAAGATGGAAGCCCTGACGAGCTATCTCGCCAAGGACCCGAACATCAAGAAGGTCTATCTGCTGAACCAGAACTACTCGTTCGGCCACCAGGTGGCGCGTGCGGCCAAGGAATATCTCAAGCGCAAGCGTCCGGACATCCAGGTGGTGGGTGAAGATCTGCACCCGCTTGCGCAAGTGAAGGACTTCTCGCCGTATGTCGCGAAGATTCGTGCGTCTGGCGCCGATACGGTCATCACGGGCAACTGGGGTAGCGATCTGGCACTGCTGATCCGTGCGTCGAAGGATGCGGGCCTCACCACCAACTTCTATACGTACTACGCAGGCACCACCGGTGTGCCCACGGCGATGGGCGCTTCTGGCGCCGACCGCGTGAAGGTCATCAGCTACTTCGCCCCGAACGACGGCAACCCGAAAACGAGCGCCGTGCTCGACGGCTTCAAGAAGAAGTACAACGACGACTTCTTCAACGCTGACGTTTACACCGGCATCGCCTTCCTGGCCAAGGCCATCAAGACCAGCGGTTCAGCCGAGCCTGCCAAGGTGGCCAAGGTGATGGAAGGCATGACGGTCGACGGCCTCAACGGCCCGATCGAGATGCGCAAGACCGATCACCAGGCGCAGCAGACGCTGTACGTGACCACCTGGGTGAAGGCCGACGGCAAGAAAATCAAGTACGACCAGGAAAACACCGGCTACGGCTGGCGTACCGACGTCACGCTGGAACCGCACCTTGCGGCCCAGCCGACGTCTTGCCAGATGAAGCGTCCGGCGTCGTAATCGCGTGATTGACGTGTCCCCGGCTTACACCGGGGACACCACGCCTGTGCCCGCCAGGTGCCCGCGGGCGTTCTCCAGAAAGCGATCCACCGTAGCCTGCACCGATTCCGGCGACCAGCCGGCAATGTGCGGCGTCAGCACGACCTGCTCCAGGTCCAGCAGCCCGGCCGGCGGCTTGGGCTCGCTCTCATACACATCCAGCCCCGCACCACCCAGCTTGCCCGAGCGGATGGCCGCTTCCAGCGCCGCCGTGTCGACCACGCTGCCGCGCGCAATGTTGACCACGTAGCCGTTCGGGCCCAGCGCTTCCAGGATCGTCTGGTTGACGAGGTGCTTGGTCTGCGCGCCGCCCGGCGTGGCAACGATCAGGAAGTCGGCCCACTCAGCCATGTCCTCGAGTGCATCGAAGTAGCGGTACGACACCCCGTCGCGCGGCTTGCGGTTGTGATAACCGATCTGCATGTCGAAGCCGGCAGCGCGGCGCGCGATCTGCAGCCCGATGGTGCCCAGACCAACGATGCCGAGGCGCTTGCCGCATACGCCGGGCTGCAGCGGAATGTCGTCGCGCCAGACGCCGTTGCGTGTGGAACGATCCAGCTTGGGAATGCCACGCACGGTCGCCAGCAGCAAGCCAAAGGCGTGGTCGGCCACGCAAGCGTCGTTGGTGCCGGCGCCGTTGGCCACCGCTACGCCACGTGCGCGGGCGGCTTCCAAATCGATGTTCTCGTAGCCAGCGCCCAATGCGCAGGCCAGTTCCAGCTTAGGCATCGCGGCAATTTCCGCTCCGGTCAGGCCCGTCGAGCCATTGGTGAGCACGATGCGGACATCTTGCCCGTCGCGCGCGATGGCGGCATCGCGTTCGGCGCGGGTCGGTGCATGGATGACGTGAAAATGTTCAGCGATCTGCGCCACGTTCTCGGGCGTCATCGCAATGAGGAGCAGCAGGGTCGGTTGCATGGTCAGGAGAGGAGGCGGGCCGCATGAATGGGGCAAGGCCCGGTCGGCAAGGAGGTGCGCCGCACGGCGCTTGGCGATGATAACGCGTGCCCCACAGCCGTGCTGGAAGCCATGGCCGCCATGCGGTTACACCCCGTTACCGATGAGCGGGTTTGGTTGCACGGGTTTGCAGGCGTGCGGCATAGACTTTGCGGCAAGAGGCGCATGGCTGCAGGCCGCAGAGCAGACTGCTGGTCCGGCCCAGACGCCTCGTTCACAAGACGGGATTCATCATGCGAGCAACGAACAAGTCGGACCGTACAGGGCGCGTAGCGCGTTGGATGACAGTGGCCACATTGGCTGCCGTGGCAGCGGCGCTGACGGGCTGCGTGACAGCGCCGGCGTACCCCGGTTACGGCGCGGGCTATGGCGCGGGTTATGCCGCGGGCAGCAATGCCTACGGCAACAGCGTCGGCCCGACCAGCTACAGCAGCGGTTACGACAGCACGTACAACAACGGCTACGGCAGCTATGACCCGAACGCGCCGCAGCCCTATCCGCAGCAGCCGGCGCCGACCTATTCGCAGCCCCAGCCGACTTACTCGCAACCGAACTATTCGCCATATCCGAACAACGGCGATCAGTCTTATCAAGCGCCCGCTGATAACCGCTACGGCGTTGTTGAATACGTCGAGACGGTGCCCGTGCGCGGCCAGTCGAGCGGCGTAGGTGCGGTACTCGGCGGCGTGGTGGGCGGCTTGCTGGGCCATCAGGTTGGCGGCGGACGCGGCAACACCGTGGCCACCATCGGAGGCGCGGTGGCAGGCGCCATGGCGGGCAACGCCGTGGAGGGCAACACGGTGGTCGGCCAGACTTATCGCGTGACCATGCGCCTGAACGACAACTCGCGCGTCACGCTTACACAGAACAACCCGAACGGACTGCGCGTGGGTGATCGCGCACGCATCGAAAACAACATGGCAGTGCCTTACTAGCCACATCCTGCATGGCGCCGCCCGCGCCGGCTTCAGAAACGGAGCGGGTCGGCCGATATAGCGGAGGCAATAACCCGCTGTGACTGCCATGCTCAATCGACTTTCCATCCGTTTCCGACTCAACGCAGCGCTGGCGCTGCTGGCCGTGCTGCTGGCGGCCACCGGCACCATCGGTGTGATCGGGATGCGTGCCTCCGACGCCAATATCAATGAGGTCTATACCAATCAGCTCGCTTCGGCATCGCTGATGGGCAAGGCGCAGCTGAACGCAGCGATCGTGCGTACGACGCTGGATCGGGCGGTCTTCCATCCGGATGCGGCCGACGTGCCGGCCATCATCGAAAAGGCCAACGCTTACCGCGCCAAGTCTGAGGGCGCGTGGAAGCAATACAAGGCGCTGCCCATGAACGCGGAGGAAGCGCGCCTGGCCGCTGACGTTGAAGCCAAGCGCGCAGCGTTGTTCCGCGATGGTGTTGAACCGCTGATGAACGCCCTGCGCGCGCACGATACCGCTGCTGCGGACAAGGTGGTGATGACCCTCATCCCGCCGCAGTTCGTGGCACTGTCTGCTGCTGTAGACGCGCTGGATCGTAGCCAAGCTGAGCAGGCCAAGGCCGCCTACGAAAGCGCGGTTGCCCGCTCGCATGCGTTTCTGATGTTGATCATTGGTGCCATCGCGGTGGGCATCGCGGCGGCGCTGGGCTGCGCATTCGGCCTGCACCGCGCGATCTCTGTGCCGCTGTCCAAGATGCTGGGCCACTTCAGCGCGATCTCGAACGGCAATCTGACCGAGTGCATTACCGTCAGCAGCAAGGACGAAATGGGCGCGCTCACGCAAGGTCTCGTCGACATGCAGAACGGGCTGATCCGTACCATCGTGACGATGCGCGGCGGTAGCGAATCCATCGCCAGCGCCACCAAGCAGATTGCGGCCGGCAACATGGACTTGTCGCAACGCACGGAAGAGCAGGCGTCGTCGCTGGAAGAAACAGCGTCGAGCATGGAAGAGCTGACCAGCATCGTGCGCCAGAACGCCGACAACGCACGCCAGGCCAGCCAGCTTGCGGGCAACGCTTCGGACATCGCCGTCAAGGGCGGTGAGGTGGTGGGCCGCGTGATCGAGACGATGTCGGGCATCAACGACAGCAGCAAGAAGATCGCCGACATTATCGGCGTGATCGAAGGCATAGCATTCCAGACCAACATCCTCGCGTTGAACGCGGCGGTGGAAGCTGCGCGCGCAGGCGAGCAGGGCCGTGGGTTTGCGGTGGTGGCCGGTGAAGTGCGCAGCCTGGCGCAACGCTCGGCCACGGCGGCCAAGGAGATCAAGGAACTCATCAGCGATTCGGTTGGCCGCGTTGAAAACGGCTCGACGCTGGTGACCGAGGCCGGCGCGGTGATTGACGAAGTGGTTGTGGCAGTCAAGCGCGTGACCGACATCATGGGCGAGATCAGCTCGGCATCGGACGAGCAAAGCGCCGGCATCGAGCAAGTCAACCAGGCCGTCACGCAGATGGATGAGGTGACTCAGCAGAACGCCGCGCTGGTGGAAGAGGCAGCCGCTGCTGCGCAATCGCTGGAAGAGCAGGCCGGCGTGCTGCGCGAGGCGGTGGCGTCGTTCCGCTTGCCGGTGGCGGGTGTGCGCGCCGAACCTGTGCTGGCGCCCGTGGCTGCAAAGGCGGCGCCCGCTGCATCGGCTACATCGGCCGCATTGAACGTTTCCAGCCCGGTCGCTAAACCGGTTGCACGCAAACCTGCCGTGGCGACGGCGCGTGCGGCCGGCAAGCGTCCCGCTGCGCCGGCCAAGTCGGTCGCTGTGCCAGTTCAAAGCGCGAAGGTAGCGCCTGCCGTGGCAGCCGAGCCCAAGCCTGGCAAGCTTGCCTTGGCTGCGGCCTCCAGCGATGCCGACGACTGGGAACAGTTCTGACGCACAGGCCGACACGCTCAATCCAACAAGCCGCGCCCAGAGCGCGGCTTTGTGTTTCAGCGCTGTAACCGATTTGCGGAATTGCTTGGGCCGATGTTGTCAGCCCAGGCGGCGATTCGCGCGGCAATGTCGCCGATGCGTGCCTCAACTGCGCACCAGCCCCCATCTGACGAGCGATTCGTCTGGAAGGTCCTTTGCACATAAGGCTTTGCAACCTGCACTGCGCTGCGCGCCGAAGTGCATGCAGCAACGCGCGCTCCGTGCCGGTGAAGTGCACTTCCCGCTCGCCTAACCCAAACACCCTGCAGTGGACCGCTCAACGCCTCCGTCATTCGTAGGGAGGCTTTGTCCGCTGCCGTACGAACACCCGTCCCATCAGGCGATATTGCATGCCGTGGCGTTGATCTTGCAGACCCCGTCCGCCGCATCTTGCGTTCATACATGCAACAACCCTGCGTGTCCGACACGTGTCTGAAGGCGTACGTGGTGCACTGCACCGCATAACTGTGCGCCTCGGCGGGTGTTGGTATGGTCCTCGCGTTCCCCCTCGCGAGAAGCAGGCTAGAGAGACGCATCCACCGATCGACGGCAGGCGATCGGGGCGGATGTCACGGCGCAAAGCGGTTGCGTCGGACGTCGAAGAAGACCTTTGGGGGAAGCATGAGTGCCACAGCGCAAGGCGGGGGGTACGCCGGACACTGGCAACGCGCCCGTAGGGCGGGAGCGGGGGAGCGACCATGAGCGATCTGCCATGGGACCTTTACCTCGCGTTGCTCAACACCTTGACGGTGGCGACCACGCTCGTCATCTTCATCAGTACCGCCGACGACTTTTTCCTGGATGCCTTCTATTGGGTGCGGGAGCTGTGGCTCTGGCCGCAGCGTGGCCGCACCCCCGTCACGATCTCGGCGCAGTCGCTGCGTGAGCGCGAAGAGCAATGGCTCGCCATCATGGTGCCGGCGTGGAAGGAGTACGACGTCATCGCCAAGATGGTCGAGAACACCCTGGCGACGATGGAGTACACGCGCTTCATCATCTTTGCCGGCGCGTACCGCAACGATGCGGAGACCACCACCGAGGTCGAGCGCATGGTGCGCCGCTATCCCGGCCGCGTGGTGCGCGCAGCCGTCACGCACGATGGCCCGACGTGCAAGGCCGACTGCCTGAACACCATCATCCAGACCATCATCCGGCATGAGGCAGGCCACGGCATCCGCTTTGCGGGCGTGATCATGCACGACTGTGAAGACGTGATCCACCCGCTGGAGCTGAAGTACTTCAATTACTTCATCATCGATCAGGATCTGGTGCAGTTGCCGGTGCTATCGCTCGAGCGCAAGTGGTACGAGTGGGTGGCCGGCACGTACATGGATGATTTTTCAGAGACGCACCAGAAAGACCTGGTGGCGCGCCAGGCGCTGACCGGCACGGTGCCGGGGGCCGGCGTGGCGCTGTGCTATAGCCGCCGTGCGATCGAGGCGGTGATGAAGGTACGCGGCGATTCTCCGTTCAACACCAGCACGCTTACGGAAGACTACGACTTCAGTTTCCGCCTGCGCGAACTGGGCATGCGCGAAGCGTTCGTGCATTTCCCGATCTGCGAGAACGCAGCGCCGGCCGAAGACGCCGCGGGCAAGACGCGCACACGCTGGCACCTGGGGCGGCGCAAGGGCACGCGTCCGCAACTCCTGGCCACGCGCGAATACTTTCCGAGCACGTTCCGCACGGCGTATCGCCAGCGCGCACGCTGGGTGCTCGGCATTGCGTTCCAGGGCTGGTTGCAGATGGGCTGGAACGGCAATCTCATCACGCGCTACATGTTCTTCCGGGACCGCAAGGGCGTGCTGACGGCGCTGTTCTCGATCCTGGCGTATGTGCTCTCGCTCAACTATCTGGCGCTTGGGGCGCTGATGGCAAAAGGCGTGGTCACGATTCCGGATGGCACGTTCGTGGTCGGCAGCTTCTGGATGCAGGACCTGCTGGCTGTCAATGCCGCGCTGCTGTTCAACCGACTGGCGCAGCGCGTGTACTTTGTCGGTCGGCTCAATGGCCCGCTGCAAGGTGTGCTGTGTCTGCCCAGGCTCGTCGTGAACAACTTCATCAACTTCTTCTCGGTATGCCGGGCGTGGAAGATCTTCCTGATCTACTGCCTGACCGGCAAGCCCATCGCCTGGGACAAGACGCAGCACACCTATCTGTCGAACGACGCGCTCGGCCGCACGCGCTGCAAGCTGGGCGAAACGCTCGTCAAGTGGGAAGTGCTCACGCAGGAGCAGTTGGACGCGGCGCTTGCCATCCAGAGCCAAACCGGGCGGCGTCTTGGGCAGGTGCTGGTCGAGCAGGGCCTGGTGACGCCCGACACGCTGGCCGATGCGCTGGCCGAGCAGGTCGACCTGCCGCGCGTGAGTCTGACCAACGTCGTGCTGGGCGCGCTGGCCGATTGCCTGCCGCGCGACCTGGCTGTGCGGCATCACGTGGTGCCGTTCTCGATTGGCGAAGACGGTTCGCTCAACATCGCCGTGTCGGAGTTGCCCGACGGCGAAGCGTTGGAAGAGTTGGCGCGTGCTGCGGGCCGCAAGGTCGCATGCTTCATGGCGTGCGACCACGAGATGTCGGCCGAGCTGGCGCAGATGGCCGATCCCAACCGCCGTGCGACGGTCGTGTTTGGCCCGGCGGCGCATTCGGCCATGCTGGCCGTCGAATCCATGACGGGCGCCGGCCCAGGTGTTGCAGCCGGCACGGCACCCGCACCCGAGGCTTCCACCATCCCCCCCATTCACGTGCCGCCGGACTTGGCCCCCGGGCCAGACCCTCGGCCCAATCCATCAGTTGCGGGAGGTGTGGCATGACACGCGAGAGAGCAGACCGTTTAACCGTGCGCCGGTTGCGCTGGCCGATTGCCGCGGCAGTGTGGGTGCTGTGTCATGGCGTATCGCTGGCAGAGCAGCCTGCGCCGTTGCAGCCCGATGCCTACTTTCGCGCCGATCGCGCCTATCACGCCATCGACGCCAACAAGCTTGACGATGCCGAGGCCGCCACGCGCGCGGCATTGGCCGTGCAGCCAGACAGCTTGCAACTGAATCTGATGCTGCTCGATGTGCTTACGCGCAAGGGCCAGTTGGATGCGGCACGCGCGCAGGCCGACGCGCTGCTGCGGAAATATCCCGACGAGCCACGCGTGTACGCGCAGCACGGGTTCCTAGCGCAGAAAGCAAATGCCCCCGCTGTGGCCGAGCAGGATTTTGCGCACGCCGTGCAAGGCACCGACTGGACCCCGCAGGAGCAGCGCAACCTGCATCTGGCCTGGTCGGATAGTGCGTACTCCGCCAAGCATCCGCAGGCTGCCCTCGATGCGCTCAGCGGCATGAAGGACGAGCCCGATGCCGACGTGCAGGTGCGCCTGGCGCAGTCACGCTTGCAATTGGGCGATCGGGATGGCGCAACCCAAGCGGCCACGCTGGCCGCCGAACACGCTACGGACCCGGCGCGGCAGCGCTACGCCAAGGCGCTGCTCGCCCAGGCAATGGCGCCCGAAGCGCAGGGCGACGCCACTTCCGCCAATGATCCGCGCGTGATCGGTCAGCGTGAGTTGAACGACGCTTACAGCCATCTGCGTGCGCGTGACGACCGCGCTGCATTGGCAGCGTTCCAGCGCGGCTTCGCCACGGGCGAGGGTAACTGGACCCACTACGCCGATGCCGCCTACGCAGCAAAGCGGCTGGGCGACAACCCGACTGCCATCAAGCTCTTCCGGGAAAGCCTCGACCATGCCGATGCCGATGCCAAGAGCGACCGCGGTGGCAATGGAGACGACCGCCTTCAACCGGATCGCCGCTTCGGTTACCGGCGTGAAGTCGAGCAGATGCAGCGCACGTTCGGCATGGTTCTCTCTGGCGCGTATCAAACGTCTGCATTCGGTTTGCCCAACACGGTGAGCGCGGGGCAGGCTGGCGCAGAGGTGTACTGGCAACCGCCCGGTATCGGCTACCGTGACGGCAGCATCTTCCAGCTCTTCGTGCGCGGCTACGACAGCGTGTACGACCGCAACGGCAACACGGGTCTGCCGACCGCGCAGGGCTCCGTGGGCGCACGCTACAAGCCGATCAAGGACATCAACCTGGTGTTCACCGCCGAGCGTCTCTTCCGCATCGGGCAACTGACCACCAACGATACATTGCTGCGCATCGGCTTCTCGACCGACCAGGGGCTCGACCTGCAGGTCACCAAGCCGCGCTGGCAGACGTGGCAGGTGTTTGGCGAGGGCGCGTACTTCCTCAACCAGGGCCGCATGATCGTCAGCACGGAAATGCGCTACGGACACACGTGGTTGCTCAACTCGATCAGCGATCGCCTGACGGTCTATCCGCATATCGTGCTGGCGGGCGATCACGACAACAAGGCGATCGGGCAGCGGCTCGCGCTTGGTGTTGGCCCAGGCATCAACTTTCGCTACTGGTTTCGGGAGTCGCACTACGCAGCGCCGGCCAGTTGGCTGGATTTGACCGTGCAATACCGCTTGCCGTTGACGCATGCGGATCGAGCAAAAGGGGTGGTCGCGCGAGCCATTCTTTGGTTCTAAGCAACCCTGGATTCAAGCAGACCCCAGTCAGAGGTGTCGCAGATGAAACGTTTTTGACCGCCGAGGGAAACGGGTAACAAAGAGAAATGGCAGCGGCGTCCGAAGGATGGCGTCGCAGCGCCATGGCGAGTCAAAGCGGGACGCTTGGCACGGCCTTCGCTCATTGGCGAAGTCTGTGCCGGCGTCAGAAGCGACACGTTCGTCGTCGCGCTTTGCATGCGCCGATGCGGATGACTGGGGGGAATCATGACAGGAAAAATTTTGACCGTGTTCGGCACGCGCCCGGAGGCCATCAAGATGGCGCCGCTGGTGCAGGCATTGCAGGCCGAGGCAGGTTTTGAGTCGGCGGTGTGTGTGAGTGCGCAGCACCGGCAGATGCTGGATCAGGTGCTGGAACTCTTCGGCATCGTGCCGGAGTTTGACCTTAACCTGATGCGGCCTGGGCAGACGTTATCCGACATCACGTCGAACGTGCTGGGCGGCATCGACGGCGTGCTCGATGCCTACAAGCCCGATGCCGTGCTCGTCCACGGCGACACGACGACCACGCTGGCGGCAAGCCTTGCGGCGTTCTACCGGCGCATTCCGGTCGGGCATGTGGAAGCGGGTCTGCGCACCGGCAACATCTGGTCGCCATGGCCAGAAGAGTTGAACCGGCGTGTTACCGATTCTGTGACGACCTGGCATTTCGCGCCCACGGCCGAATCGCGCCAGAACCTGCTGGACGAGGGCATCGACCCGGAGCAGGTCACGCTTACCGGCAACACCGTCATCGATGCGTTGCTGGCCGTCAAGCACCGGCTGGACGACGACACCACGCTCTCAGCGCAGATGGCGGCGCGCTATCCGTTCCTGGAAGCGGGCCGGCGAATGATCCTGGTGACGGGCCATCGCCGCGAGAACTTCGGCGAGCCGTTCGAGAACTTCTGCGTGGCGCTGCGCCTGCTGGCGGCGCGTCATCCGGATGTACAGGTCGTGTATCCGGTGCACCTGAACCCGAACGTGCAGCAGCCGGTCAACGCCATCCTCTCCGGCCACGACAACGTTCATCTGATTGCGCCGCAGGACTACTTGCCGTTCGTCTACCTGATGGACCGCGCCTACCTGATCGTCACCGATTCCGGCGGCATTCAGGAAGAGGCGCCCGCGCTGGGCAAGCCGGTGCTGGTGACGCGTGATACCACCGAGCGGCCAGAGGCCGTGGCATCGGGCACCGCGCGGCTGGTCGGCACCGATACGCAACGCATCGTCGATGAAGCAGAAGCGCTGCTCAAGAACACCGCTGAATACGAGCGCATGGCGCAGGCTCACAACCCCTATGGCGACGGCCACGCCTGTCGGCGCATTGTCGATGCGCTGAAGAAAGCCTTCACCACGCAGCCACAAATGGTGACGCGCGGCCCGCAACTCATTCGCAAACCGGCTACCGAAGCCGAAATCATCGATCTGGAAGCGGCGCGTGCCACCGCGCAAGGGTCGTCAACGCAGCACCGCCTGAACGGCTAGGAGGCTTGATGAAAGCGAAGCAAATCGGAGGCGGCGTGTTGGTTGCCTCCGCACTTGTTGCCGGGTGGCTGATCGTGGCGCCGCCGTGGGCTGGCGATGGACGCGTACCTGCCATCGTGACCGGCGCGATGGACCAGGGTAGCCCCGGCGCCGACACCGACAAAAAAGCCCCAACGCCCGCATCTTCCAGGGCGACGGCCACGGCTGCGCAACCCGTGCAGCCCACCGTTGTGGCAGCAGTAACACCCAGGCCCGTGACTGGAGGCGCGCGCGCTTACGGCTACGGCGTCATGGATGAGAACGGACAGGTCATTCCACCGCCACGCACGGTGGTCATGACTGAAGTCCGCCCCGGCACGCCGGAAAACGAGACGACAGGTACAGACCGTGGCCACGATCGTGGCCCCAACTTCAACCTCGGGCTCTACCGCCAAGCGGACGGCTCGTTCTATCGCCCATGATTGCCATGAGTCGGAGAGTCATCATGAAGACATTGCTACGTAAGTTCCTGTGCGCGCTCGTCTTTGCGGGCGGGCTGCTCGGCATTTCGCTGACAGCGCCGGCACAGGCCGCCACCTGCACGATCGGGCTCGGGCCCATCTGCGTGACAGT
>Ga0157369_10000722_pt1 | contig 42513 bp, 30 predicted proteins | sample C25metaG_FD_113461 | JGI IMG/M metagenome (GOLD analysis project Ga0157369, IMG submission 113461) | Corn rhizosphere microbial communities from Kellogg Biological Station, Michigan, USA - C2-5 metaG | ecosystem: Host-associated > Plants > Roots > Rhizosphere > Soil | place: USA: Michigan... | reverse complement strand
ATCCGAGGCGTGGAAGCCAGATGAGATGAGCGGTCACGGTGAAGATCCAGACCAGTGGCCACTTCAACTTCTTGGCTAATCCAACAAGGAACGTTCGTTTCTCATTGCTTGGGAGTGCCTTACTGATGATGAAAATAATTCCCCAGCTTAGAAGGAAGAAGAAAACCAGAGGAATGAGTAGAGACGTGATCCATACAACCCAGTGGGCCAGAGAGAGTCCAAGAATACTGTGCCCCTGAAGCCATTGGGGCATGAAGCGTTCGACGCGGCTCTCAGTGATGAACTGGTGCAGAGCTGGCACTTGTTCCAGTGTCATGGATGAGATCAGCCAGATGCTCCCGTCGGGACGATCAACATGTACGAGGATGATGTCAGCGCGATGGTCACCAATCTTGAGAGGGCCAATACGTTCCTGATCGAGCGGAAGACCGTCGTCCAGGGCTCCCGTGTCCACGTCGCTTATTGATGCGAGCGGCTGATCGAAGCAGCAGTTCATGAGCTCCTGTAAATTGCGGGCGAGGAGCTCGGCATCAGGTTGCTGTTCTTTAGACAATTGCATGTAACGCGCTGCGGAGACGTAGTCGTTGCGATCCTCTGCGCGGATGAACTCCCGTACCATGCTGCGCGGGTTGCTTCGACCGAGCGGATCTGCCGCCGGCGCCGCAGGTTGTGCCGCAGGAACAGTCGTGTTGGATTGCGATGCTTGAGACGGCGATGAAGCGGCCGGCGCGAGTGGAATCTGTGCAGCGGCATGGCCGGCAGGGATAAGGCAGATACCAATCACGCTCAACCGAAGAAGTCGACGCAGCAAAGGCGGCCTCCCGCGGTCTTCGAATGATGAGACTCTAGCGGAATAGAGCGCTTGCGGTACCTGCTACGAGTGACAGGTGCCGTTAGGGCCGCTAGAGCGGCTTGATGACGTGGGTCTTGAGGGCGAACTTCACGAGGTCGGAGTTCGTACCGAGAGCGAAATCTTCCATGATTCTGTACTTGTGAAAGGCGATAGTGCGCGGTGTCACGTTGAGGGCGCGCGCAGTCTCCTTCATCGTCTTGCCTTCGGCAAGAAGTCGCAACACTTCGCGTTGACGCGCGGTTAATTCGCGTTTGCGTCCTGGTCTCGGATCGCGTACAAACTCGTCCTCAATGCGTTGCGCGACCTTTGGTGTAATGTAGGACCCGCCCTTCAACACCTCCTGAAGAGCTTTTTTCAGCTCCTCTGGCGCCGAGGCCTTGAGCAGGTACGCGGATGCCCATCCATGAACTGCAGCGCGCGCGAATTCGGCATCATCGCTGTCAGTCAGGACAACAAGCTTTACTCGTGGCAGCAGCTTCTTGAGTTCGGGACCCGCCTCCATACCACTGAGCTTGGGCATGTTAAGCTCAAGAATAATGACGTCGGGCTTGAGAGCCGCGGCCATACGCAGCAGTGCTCGCCCATCGCTAACCGAACCCACCGCCTCAAAATCTGGGTCGAGTAGTTCCTTGAGGGCATCTGCGACGAGAGTGTGTTTGTCCGCTACTAAAACCTTCGGATGTGTCATCCCAGCCTCCGCCCGTGCAAACCTCAGCTTGCGAATTGGTTGAAACGGGCTCGACGACTGCCGGAGTTGACTGCAAGGTATCTTCGATGCAAGACCGTGCACACTGTCAATAGCTGAAATTGCTACAGGTGCTAAAAGGGCACTCTGTCTGGTGATTATGGAGCGCCTCCAGCGCTCCTGTTATCACAAATTCGCGGGCGAGAACCCAATACAAATGCAGATCATATGAGAATAAGGCGAATCGATGTGCAGCGGAACGCGGACGTGCACCGACATAATGGGTTGCCGAACCCTCGAGGGGAGCAGTTTTGTTTTGACGCGTTCATATCCGGGAGAGACCATTTACTGTGCAAATTTACGGTTTCAAGTGCCTGCCAGCAACGATAGTCGTCTCGAAGATGGTAACCGTGGAGCACGGTCGAACGGCTGCTAAAGCCTCTGCTCGAGGGGTTAGTTCTTCTCCTGACAAGTGTCGCACCACTTTTGTGGGCGCAGCGCCCTGATGTTGTAGTGATGAAGAACGGAGATAGATTCAGCTGCACCGTGAACAAACTTCAGCAAGGTCTGCTCTACATCGAAACCGACTATTTCTCGGGACGCTCGGGCTCGACTGGGCGCAGGTAGAGAAAGTGGAGAGTTCTTCAGTTTTTCAAATCACCTTAGATGACGGCACCCGGTCCTTAGGCCAGATTCGAAGACATTGAGCCGACCAAGCCAAACTTTTGGCGTCAGCTCACCGGAGGGATCGACGTCGGCTATGACTTCACGAGTGGTAACAGCCAAGCGTCACTGACCACTAATGCAAACGTGAAATACGAAACACCAGGATGGATGGCCGGCATCACAGATACCACGTCCTTCAGTGGGCAAACCGGAGCAACGCGCACAAACTTGATTAACCTTCAAGAACAGGAAGGGCTGTTCTTTAAGAAGAATTGGAACGTCGTGAGCCTCGAAGACTTCCTGCATAGCTCGCAACAGAGTCTGGATCTTCGAACCACGTTGGGTGGCGGCGTTGGGCGTCATCTCTTCCGGACCAACTGGACGTTCCTCGCTTTGATTGGCGGGACGGTGTATACGCACGAAAACTTCACGCCCAACATTCAATTGGAGTCCGACCAGAACATAGAAGGCCTGGCCGGAATCGAGTATAAATCCTCCGCTTTAATCGATATTCGCTCGTGTCTCAGGCGTTGGTCTTTCCCTTGGATTCTCAGATCTTGGCCGCCTGCGTGCTACTCCGAAACTTACTTCAACAGGAAGTTGACGAATAGCTTTTACACGAATCTCTCGTTCTGGGACAACTATGACAGCCCCCCACCGAACTCTAAGGGCAATGAGTTTGGCATCAGTAGTGGTGTGGGCTGGACGTTTTAGTCGTCGGATCCGACGGTCAGGTTGTATGAATGGCAACTCCACCATGAATGCGTGTCACGACTGAATCTCACTGTAAGTACTGTCAGTTTAGTTGCAGCCGGCTTCTCCGTACTCTTCAGACCGGACAGCACTGTACGGTTCAGATCCATACACCGTGACTCTTCGATGCCATGCTCGTGAGGCTCACTCCACGTGTGACCGATCCAGCTTGTTGTCGAGCGCAAAAGCGAACCAGGGAGGATTGTATGAACCAGATTCGATGTGACCTAGCCATAAAGGTTCCTCAGTGAAGGGCAGTGGCGATCAGGTATTCGAGTTGCATTTCTGTCGGCTCACAGGTGCCCAAAAGTTTCTAGCGGGAGGAGACCATGGAAAAGTCTCTTGAGAATTGTGCGGAGCAACTGCGTCTTGATGATTGCCAAAAGAGCAATGTTTCATGGAAAAAGTGGGGACCATATCTAAGCGAAAGGCAATGGGGGACTGTTCGGGAAGATTACAGCTCGAACGGCGATGCCTGGAATTATTTCTCACATGATCAGTCCCGTTCCAGGGCATACCGCTGGGGAGAAGACGGACTTGGCGGTATCTGTGACGACAAGCAAAAGCTTTGCTTCGCTCTGGCTTTATGGAACGGACAAGATCCCATCCTCAAGGAGCGTCTATTTGGCCTGACGAATAGCGAAGGCAACCACGGCGAAGATGTAAAGGAGTACTACTTCTATCTTGATAGCACGCCAACTCATTCGTACATGAAATATCTGTACAAGTATCCCCAGCGTGCATATCCCTATGCGGAGCTGGCAGAGACAAATCGCCGTCGATCAAGAAATGACCTCGAGTTCGAACTCCTGGATACAGGGGTCTTCGACGATGATCGCTACTTTGACGTGTTCATCGAGTATGCAAAGGCAGATCCGGAAGATATGTTGATTCGGATATCGGCATATAACCGTGGGCCTGATACTGCTTCGCTGCACCTCTTGCCGACCCTATGGTTTCGTAACACATGGTCCTGGGGAGGCGTCGACCGAAGGCCGTCTTTATCAGCGGTGGCCGAAGGTATCAAGGCCTCGGATTCCGATTTCGATGAGTACACCCTTTTTTGTGACGGCAATCCAGAATTGCTTTTCACTGAGAACGAATCAAACGCCACGCGACTGTGGAATCAGCCAAACCATTCGCCGTACGTGAAGGATGCCTTTCATGAATACGTGGTCTCGGGCAGATCATCAGCTGCAAATCCTTCGAAGAGTGGAACGAAGGCTGCCGCACACTATGTTCTTCAGATCCCGCCGGCCCAAAGTGCGACCATCAGACTGCGCTTGCAGGCGAAGCCGAGAGGCCCCGCGTTCGGTACGGGTTTCGACAACGACTTCAGTACGAGGGTGGCGGAAGCGGACGAATTCTATCGCTGTATCACGCCGGCGAGGCTAACTGAAGACGAGCGCCGAGTTCATAGGCAGGCCTTGGCGGGCATGTTGTGGACAAAGCAATACTACTTCTTTGATGTGGATGAATGGCTATTTGAGCATGGAGTTCATCCGATGAGCAGTGATATGCCGGCAGCAGCAAGAAACGTTGACTGGTTCCACATGCTGAACAGCGACATCATCTCCATGCCGGATAAGTGGGAGTATCCCTGGTACGCTGCGTGGGACCTCGCGTTCCACACAATTGCCCTTTCGCTGGTCGACTTCGAGTTCGCAAAAGACCAACTGCTCCTGATGCTACGGAGCATGTACTTTCATCCAAATGGGCAAATCCCTGCCTACGAATGGAATTTCAGTGATGTAAATCCACCTGTACATGCGTGGGCAACCTTGTTCCTGCATAACATCGCTGTTGGAATGGGCAAGGAAGACCTCTCATTTCTGGAGAAATCATTTCAATCGTTGTTGTTGAACTTCAACTGGTGGGTGAATCGTAAAGATCCGGGCGGGCGCAATGTCTTTGCCGGAGGCTTCCTGGGGCTGGATAACATTGGCGTATTTGATCGCAGCGCATCGCTGCCTGGCGGTGGCTCGCTCGAGCAAGCCGATGGGACGGCGTGGATGGCGTTTTACTGCCAGACCATGCTTGAGATGGCCATGATCCTCTCCGAAAAAGATCCTGCTTACGAAGAATGGGCATACCGATTTGCGGAGCACTTTATTTGGATTGCCTACGCAATGGACAGGATGGGCGAATGCCATGATGAGATGTGGGATGAAGCGGATGGCTTTTACTATGACCTTCTGCGCATGCCAAATGGCGACTGCATTCGAATGAGAGTCCGCTCGATGGTAGGCCTTCTTCCGCTTTGCGCGTCGACGGTGTTTGAAGAGGGCTATCTGCGGGAACATCCTCGTCTGATTGAACTGATGGAGATCTTCCGCAAGCGACACGCGGACATCCTGGCGCAGATTGCCCCTATGGATCACAAGTTCATCGGATACAAAAACCGGCGCCTGCTCTCCGTCGTGAACAAGAAGAAACTGCAGCGCGTTCTTGGATACATGCTCGACGAGAATGAGTTCTTGGGACCTAACGGAATACGATCTCTTTCCCGATACCATCTGGAGCATCCATACGCCGTGAAGATTGATGGGCAGGAATACGGCGTGCAGTACCTGCCGGCAGAATCAAATACGGGCATGTTCGGTGGCAATTCAAACTGGCGTGGCCCCATATGGATGCCGGTGAATCAGTTGATTATTCGCGCACTTTTCAATCTTTATCAGTTCTATGGAAACGACTTCAAAGTGGAATGTCCAACGGGTTCAGGAAAGTACATGACTCTATTGGAGGTTGCTGAGGAGATATCACGTCGCCTTACCGGAATCTTTCTTCGTGACTCTAACGGAAGGCGGCCCGTCTACGGCGGAACCGCCAAGTTTCAAACGGATCCGCACTGGAAGGACTACATTCTCTTTTATGAGTATTTTCATGGTGACAACGGCGCGGGTCTAGGCGCGAGCCACCAAACCGGCTGGACCGGTACGATCGCGAGAACACTTGATCTTCTGGGCAGGATGGACGCCGCGGAGGCGCTAGACACTTCGAAGGCGAAGCTGGTTGGTATGAGGGGAACTGGTGTAACGACAACTGCTGCGGACTGACACCGCGTATAGCTTATATGGAACCAGCAAAGGGTTATTCCGCCTCTGCGATTCCATCCTGGAGCAGCAAGCACGCATTCACCGGTACCTTAAGGGTCTCGGTGCGATTAAGCGACATTAGAATATGGCAGCTAATCCTACATCCTTGCCGGCAGCAAAGGCAGTCAGTCCGTCGAGCAACGAACTCGCTCTCGATCGGACCCGCCTGGCACACGAGAGAACCATGATGGCGTGGATCAGAACTTCGGCTTCCATGATCAGCTTTGGGTTCGGCATTTATAAGTTCTTTGATTATTTCCGTTCAGATCGGCCAATTAATCCGGGCCTCATCACTCCCCGACGTTTCGCGATCTTTCTAATCGCGATGGGCCTGCTTGTGTTGATAGGCGCCGCCGCACAGCACTGGTCGGACCTTAGGCTTCTGCGCAAGGCTGGGGGGCGCGTACCAGTGTCGCTTGCGGGCGTGGTGGCTGCGTTGATGTCGATCCTTGGCTTAATCGCCCTTGTTTCGGCGATTTTGCGACAGTGAGCCTGTACCAATTGCCTAGACCTGCGTCTGGCGGTTAATAGACCAACGAAGGTGACCTTACACCGTGGCCGATTCGGTGAGAGAGTTTTATGAACGCTATCCTTATCCTCCCCCCGTCGATAGTCTCGAAAGTTACCAACTGCTCTGGCAGGATTCGCAAAGACGCCGAGCCGACTACCATCTCTTTTGGCCTAACAGGACATTTCGAGAGGAATTTTCGATTCTGATCGCTGGCTGTGGAACCTCTCAAGCGGCTAAGCATGCGTTACGGTGGCCGTCCGCACACGTCACGGCCATCGACATTAGCGCGACTGGCGTGCGGTGCACGGAAGAACTGAAGCGAAAAAACAATCTGACAAACCTTCAAGTCCATCAATTAGCCATTGAGAACGTAGAACAGCTCAAGACGAAGTTCGACCAGATCGTCTGCACGGGAGTTTTGCATCATCTCGCCGATCCCGATGTCGGCCTCGCAGCTCTCAGCAACGCGCTAAAACCGGACGGAGCGATGTACTTAATGGTCTATGCCCCCTACGGGCGCACCGGAATCTATATGCTGCAGGAATTCTGCAGGCGAACTGGAATTCAGCCCACGGACGATGGAATCCACGAACTAATCGCTACGTTGCGACAGTTGCCTCCAGGACATCCGTTGGAGAATCTGCTTCGGCGAGCGCCTGACTTCAGGCAGGAAACAGCACTCGCCGACGCGCTTCTGCATCCGCAGGATCGCTCATACTCCGTACCTCAGCTGTTCGGTTTCATCGCGAAGGCAGGACTCGCCTTTGACCGTTGGGTAAAGCAAGCTTCCTACTCTGCCCGATGTGGCGTAATGAATCGTATTCCCCAAAGTTCCCGTATCAAAAATCTCTCCCTTATGGAGGAATACGCAGCATCGGAGCTATTCCGCGGGACGATGGTACGGCACAGCGCGATCGTCCGGAGGATTGATACCGTCGGCAAATCGAGAGCGGTCAGTTTTGATGGCCCGGATTGGCTGGCATATGTGCCGATTCGCAGGCCCGAGACAATCTGCCTTCAGGAGCGATTGCCTCCTGGAGCCGCCGCAGTTCTGATAAATCGAAGTCACACCGATACAGATCTCTTTCTGCCCATTACAGTGGAAGAAATGCTCTTGTTTGACGGGATTGACAGCAAGCTCACAATCGGTGGGTTGTTAAGCAAAACAACTCACGAATGCGAAGAAGCCCGCATGTTTTTCGAGAAGCTATGGTGGCATGACCAGATAGTATTTGACGCTTCAGCTCTATCAGACAGCGCGTGACGATAGCCCAGCAGGCAAGATCACATGCGGCTATCGCTACGCCTGCGTACTCAACCTCGCTCCCGGAGGGTTGTGTGGCACAATGGACGGCCAGTGGGCCCGTACGGCTATCACACGATACAAGAAGGAAACAGTAACCGCTATCAACATGATAGGGAAGAAGTCCGATCTATCCTTCATTGCAACCGCCAGCAACGTATAGTGTCACTTCGGTCTCTCCCTGGAGCAGGCCGCCGCACCTTCAGGGCAGTTACGGGTCAAATCGCTCTATGCAGAAGCGATCGCCGATCGGCGAGATGGTTCTTAGCACCGCGCATGCGCGAGCGACTTTCACACTCGTTAAGAACAGCTTGAGGAACGTGCCGTTTGAGATATTTCATCGCCACGATGACCGCGGCCACATCATCCATTTGGTCAACAATCGGAATGAAATTTGGAATGAGTTGAATGGGGCTGACGATGTAGAGAACTGCACACGTCGCAACCACCTTCGCATGCCAAGGTACTTCGGGATGCGCAAGCGCTCGGCGGAGGATCCGAAACTGCTTGAGAAAGCTTTCAACTGAAGCGCCCAAACCCTTCTTGGCCGCCTGATGATCTTGCTCTTGAACGTTGTCCGCTAGGTCTTCCTTTTCCGTCCTCATATTTCGAACGACGCACCGGAAACCCATGTGGCTCATTCCTGTGTCGATCATCTGCGGCTGACGTGCGGCGGGACGGTAACGCAGGCAATAGTTAGGAGCGCAAAGGTGCGAACCGCCTTTGACAACCTTGCGTGGAATCTGGAACTGCTGCTGCCTCAGGTCATAGCTTTTTTCCGCAGAGGTAATCCTCGGATTTACCGACGGACCACAGCAAGCCTTCGAAACTTCATCTTTATGACAATGCACATACCAATCGGAAGTCCACTCCCATACATTCCCCGCCATATCAAATAGCCCAAATCCGTTGGCAGGAAATGCGCCAACAGGAGAGGTTCCTTCAAAGCCATCGAGCGACAGGTTTTGCCACGGAAACTCTCCTTGCCACGAATTCGCCATAGCCTTTCCGTCGGGGAAATGTTCGTCGCCCCAGGTAAACTTCTTGCCTTCCAGGCCACCGCGCGCGGCTCGTTCCCACTCTGCTTCTGTGGGCAGTTCCTTACCAGCCCAGCGAGCATAGGCTTCGGCATCCTCATACGAAACATGGACGACAGGGTGCCGTTCGATACCGGTGATGGAGCTTCCGGAACCAAATGGGCAGCGCCAACTCGCGCCCGGCGTCCACGCCCACCAATTGGTATAGTCGCGTAAATTTACTTGGCCGGTCGTCTTCTGAAAGACTAATGAACCTGGAACTAGATTTTCAGGAGGAGCCCCAGGATAATCTGCTGGGTTCAACTCGCGTTCAGCGACAGTAACGTAGCCCGTGGCTCTGACGAAGCGCGCGAACTGTTCATTCGTAACAACATGTTGATCCATCCAGAATCCATCTACAGTCACTTCATGGACCGGAGCTTCTTCAGGATAGAAGTCCTCTGACCCCATAAGGAATGTTCCTGCTGGAATCCAGACCATACCAACGAGGGCTTTGCTGGGCGTCATTTGCTCAAGAACTGATTCGCTCATTTTCTGCCTACCGCGGGTTACGTAACGATTATGGATACCGTGGGCTAGCGGGGATGTGCATGCCCACAAAGCACATGTGCACAGAGTGCGTAAGCCACTGGTTGGGCTTCAATATAACCCCCTGCATCACCACCTGCTGTTTGCTTTACTCTAACCAGCACTACTCCCGGCACGATATGCATGCACCTGTCACAAACGACAGCCGTGTCCGTCAAAGAAGATGCTGCGGTAGCTAGTGGCGTGAGAAGAAATTGGTGGGTTCGGAATTCGATTCCTGGATCCGAGCCCGAATTTCTTTCTCCACCTGTGACCAGACCTGTGGATCACAGTCCATTGCATTGTGCGTTTTCAGGAGGTGGCGGTCAAACCAGGAGTAAGAGCTGCAACCAGCGGGTTGGGCTGTGTATTCGAGTCGGAAATTTCCCAGAATCTGGGTCCGGCTGGCATCGACCGGCCGCAGCGTTCGACATCCATGAGCCAGACCACGAGTTTGATAAAAATTTAGTGCCAGCGCGACGTTGGGTGGCACGACGCAATCATCGCCGGGGCCTTTATTAATGCTGTCCAATTGGATGGTCAGCAGAACTGGAACTCCGCTGTCATTGAGCTCATTCGCGAGCCGGATCGCAGCAGATCCGCCCCAGCTGTGCCCGAGCACAATGATTCGGGCGCGTCGTTTTTCGTCCTCTGAGAGCCAGTCATCGCCATTCGTATCGAGCAACCGCAGAATCTCCCTCCGAGCCTTGACGGTGTGACGGTTTTCGAAGACCACAGCATGGATTCCCGAAAAATCGCTCGCGAGCCGTTCGATCATCTGCACCTCTAGATGACGATCGTCATCAGGCCGGACAAAACCTCCGACGAATCCCACGATGATGGTTGCCGGGGAAGTGAGCTTTTGGGGAAGAATCGTTCCGCTTTGAGCATTCGCCGGCCGGAATACTGCGAAACTCATCATCCAGATGAACATCGCACTTAGTGTGCACACCTTCATCTCTACCTCGTAGTGCCGGAGATGCAGACGGAATCTCTCCAGGAGGCGGTTGGCGATCCGTTCCCCGTATTGATTAGAGCATTTTTTGAGCGCAAGGTTGCGCCACGTTATTGCGTGGGTCCACCGACGGCTCAATACCGAACGACTACAACAAATTGCCCGACGTCGTTTGCTCTTTTGAGCAGATTTTGCGCGTGTGGATAGTTCGCCGGGATAGGTACGATGTCTCGAATTAGCCGAAGGATTTAGTCGCACTATTTGCTTGCGCATCCTCGTCGGCTAGGAGCGGCAGTTCGGCCTCGATCTGGAAGTTGCTTAGTCCTACACCGGCAAGCCTAAAGAGCTGTGAAGGCCCGAGATCGGCGCGATCAAAAAGGGATAAAGCGAGCTCGGCAAGTTCTCTAGCGTTTTGCGGCATCTGTGTTGGCGTGAGACTGCGTGTCAGGGTAGTAAACTCACGGGTCTTCAGCTTCAAAACGATGGTCCGGGCTTGCCTGGCGTTAGCACGGGAGGCGTTCCAGACCTTCTCGGCAAGACGGTGAATCGCAGGCTCGAGTTCAGGCAAGAGAAGATCGTTTGGAAAGGTATCTTCCGCAGAGGCCGACTTGCTGACGCGATTAGGGACGACCGGGCTGCGATCGATACCTCGAGCCAATTCAAATAACCGTTGACCGTAGCGGCCGAACTGCTCCTCAAGGTGCACGAGTTCCGGGGCCTGAACATCGCCAATGTCGGTTGAAGATTTCGCGAACTGCGAGTGACACTGCCTTATAGCGTGCGAAGTCGGGCGGAATGAAAACTGCGTTTGGGCAGAGTCGTTCAGCTCTGACCGCCGGCATCGCAGAACGAACACCAAACTTCCTCGCCTCGTAGGATGCAGCGCACATGACAGATCGCGGGCCCTTCCACGCCACGACAACTGGCCGTCCTCGCAATTCAGGATTGTCGCGCTGCTCGACGGACGCATAGAACGCATCCATGTCGATGTGCACAATCTTTCGAAGTCGCTCACCAGCAGGCACAGAGGTCTTTTCCGAAGACAAGCGGCGCCTCCGACGCGAAGGCGATCCCCCGCTGACATTGTGGCATATTCGACTGTTCTTCGCTCACGTTTCGACGCATCCGAGCTCAGGAAACTGAGCGCCAGTCGGACTCGCCAAGCTCGAACCATCATCATCGCAACGGCGATGATCGGAATGTCGAAGTCAGCCGTGTGTGCAGTCGGTCCGTAGAATCGAAACATCATGATCCGGCCTTACCAGGGAAAGCTTCCCGTTATTCCTGAGTCCTGCTATATCGATGTGTCCGCCCAGGTGATCGGGGATGTGGAGATGGGGGAACATTCCAGTGTGTGGATGAATGCTGTGGTTCGCGGCGATGTGAATGCGATCCGTATCGGTTCAAACTCGAATGTGCAGGATTGCGCCGTGTTGCACGGCATGCGGTATGTGTACCCCGTGATTGTGGGTGACTGGGTGACGATCGGGCACAACGCGACGGTGCACGGCTGCGTAGTTGAGGATGCGTGCCTGATCGGGATGAACGCGACGATTCTGAACAACGCGCGGATCGGCGAGGGGTCGATTATTGCGGCGGGGGCGCTGGTCCCGGAGAACATGGTCATTCCACCCAACTCGCTGGTGGCCGGACTGCCGGGGAAGGTGCGGCGGACGCTCGGCGACCAGGATCGCAAGCTGATCCTGAAGTACGCGCAGAACTACCTGGACTACGTGGAGATCTGGAAGAAGGAGCCGAAAGCGTGACGATCCTTCCTTACTGCGCATTCGGCGAGGTCGGCTCCGGGAAGTACTGCCCCTGGTAGGTGAACGTTCCGGTGTCGTAGACCGCCGAACTCCACGGCATCGTCAGCGTAAAGTACGACCGCCCGCGGCATCCCGTGAAGTCCACCGTGAACGACACGCTCGCCGTGCCGTTCGCCGGAACGTCCCCCACCGACACCGGGAATGTGCCCGGCGTTACGGTCGGCGAGCAGGGCTTACCGCTCAGTTGTACTAACTGGAAGCCGTTCACCTGGGTCGTGTACGCTGGTGAGCTGCTCGGGTTGGTCGCGGTCAACGTCCAGACTTCGGTCGTTCCCGGGATCGCACTCGCCGACATCGAGAAGGTCATGCCGTAGCCCGGCAGTTTTGTCGGGTCCACGATGCCCCAGGACGCCGGCTTGGCCTGCAGACCCATGTCGAACGGCAGCGGATAGTCTGTCCGCGAAACCGGGAAGCTGTCCAACCAGGTATCGTCGTCAGCCATTCCCCAGATCGTCACCGCGCTCACTTTGCCCGCGACCCGCCGGAACATATCGAAGTAGCTCTTATAGAGCCACCCCTGCTCCGCCAGGATCGACGGTGGAACATTGTTCCCGTAGTTCGACTTTGTGTCGCCTGCGTTATACACACTCTCGTCCAGTTCCGTTACCTGCTGGTCGAGTCCCGGCAACTCCGCCGCAACCGTGTTGATGGAGTTGAGAATCGCCGACGGCGATGGATAGTTGATCGCGTTGTGTTCCTCATGCCCGATGCCATCGATCGGAATGCCACGCGACTGCAGGTCTTGAACCACCTTCACGAGACATGCCAGCCGGTTCGAGTCCGCAGTGCTGTACTCGTTGAGGAACAGCTTCGTCCCCGGCGGTGCGTACTGTCGCGCGGCCTGGAACGCAACATCGATGTAGCTCTTGCCCAGCACGTTGTAAAACGGCCCATGCAGAAGGCAGTCGGGCTGGTTCGGATCGATCGGTTCATTCACCACATCCCACGCATACACCCTCGTTCCGAAGTGTTGCACCTCGTTCTGGATATGCTCCTGGATGTTGGCAATCACCGTCGCTTGGTTTGCGGCGGAGTTCGTTCCATCGCCGAACGCATAGGAAGGCGTCTGCGCTCCGCTCGCCCACACGAGGTTCTGTCCGCGCACCTTGGCCGCGTTGCATACCGCCAGGCCTACCAGTGCATCTCCGTTCGAGTAGTTGTATTGTCCTTGTTCGCCTCCACGGAACTCCACTTCAGGTCATTGCCGGGAGTCATGCTGTTGAAGTGCTTAGCCCACAACTGCGCATGCGGTCCTGTCAGGTCTGTCATGTCCACCGCGGCGCCCACCGGGAAGTACTGCGAGAGCGTCTGGAATGGGATGGCCGGACGGTGCAGGTGACAGTGCGTGGACGCCAGCCGGTGATGCTGTGCAGGCTGTAATTGTGAGACAATTACAGCGTTTTTTCGCTAACACTACTCAATTGCGTGTCAGCAACATTGCCGGAAAAGGCGACCCTGAAGTCCTCGATTTTATCGAGGGCGAACACGGGTGCGGAGACCTGTTTTGGCGTTTTAACGCGGAAAAAATCGGCTCCATTGACGTTGTATAACCGGATGGCCGGACGCGCGTCCGGCTGCTTCCACGCCAGTTGCACATTCGTGAACTCAATGTTCTTCATATTGCGCACGTAGAAGCCGCTCGCGGGCACGCTGCCTACGCGGTACGGCTCCGGATAGTCTGTGTCTTTTTCAACGAAGGGGCGGGACGCCATTTCCGCGGTGCCGCCGCCGCGATGATCCATATAGACATCATGAATCTTGACGTCCTCAATCGGATGATCGGCGAGCCCCCAGATGAGGCCCGCGCCGCCAAAAGTCGCGACGGAGTTATAGCTCACGATGTTGGAAATGATGATGCGCTTCAAGGTGCCTACGGGGGCACCCGCAGGTCCGCGCATTCTCCGTCCGAGGCGGAGATAGAGCGGCACATTGGTGCAGTCGCGCATCGTGATTCCTGTAAAGGTAATGTCTTCGATTAATGCACCGTCGACGCTTTCCAGAGCGAAGCCGCGGCAGCCATCGAAAACACAATTGGAGATTGTGATGTTTTTGAAACCGCCATTCGATTCGGTGCCGCATTTGATACGGCCCGTTGGACTAGTCATTTTGGTGTCGGCTGGCCAGCGCTTCCAGGAGCCGTCGAGCACCGTTCCGAGCTGATAGGCGCCGGTGACGTAGCAATTTGTGATGGTCACATTTTCCGTAGCGCGGGCGTAGCCGAGAGCATAGGAGCTCTTGGGGCAGATGCCGTCATCCCATGGGGAGTTGACGGTGCAGTTCGAGACGCGAACGTTACGGCAGCAGTCAATGTCCATGCCGTCGCGGTCAGTATCGATCTTCAGGTTGTCGATGGTCATGTTGTCAACGCCTGTGGCAAGGATGCCGAACCAGCCCCCTTTGAGGATCGAGACATCTCGCAGGATGACGTTGCGACAGTTTTTCAGTGCGATTGCCTTGTTGCCGACGCCGGGAAGGTTGGCCTTGGGCAGGTGCGGGTCCGAACCAACGCCGCGACTCAAGCCGCGGCCCCAGATTAGCCCTGGGCCGAGGATGGCGATATCGTGAATGTCCTCACCCCAGAGCAGGCTGTTGTGCCAGTGGTTGTGGCCGTAGTCCTGGAACGAGTGCCACGCGTTTTCGGGTTCGGCGTCGTCGTAGCCTTGGCTTGATTCCGGGTGGAAGCCTTCGAGCGGGACGTCCGCGGCGAGTATTGTGGAGCCCTGGTCGAGGTAGAGGGTCACATTGGACTTAAGGCGGAGCGAGTAGCAGGAGTAGGTCCCAGCGGGGAATAAGACGGTACCTCCGCCGGCTGCCGCGGCGCTTTCGATGGCGCGGTTGATTGCCGGGGAATCGAGGGTATGGCCATCACCGGCGGCACCGAATTCGCGAACGTTGAAGGCGATTTTCCCGGGCGAAGCGGATCCCGGAGTTTGTGCCGAGAGAAGCCACGCCGTGGCGCCGCTGGCGGCTGTGCCCGCGCCTATCACTTTGAGAAACGCTCTGCGTCCGACTTCCATTCAACCTCCAGCGACAGTGATTAATGGCTGTGGACGCCAACCTTAGGGGAGTGCTTGCTTACTTGTCAATGAAAGTTCTATTTTGTAGGAGAAAGTCGGAGGATGTCGTGAGCAATTCAAACGGGTATGGGCCGCTGTCGTCTGCACGCTGGAATCGCCGCGAATGGCTGGCACGAGTTCCACTGCCTGCGGGTGCAGCCCTCGCCGGCGCGGTGCTTGGCGCTGGACCAGCGGCGGCACAGAAGGACGCTCGCCGGGAAGATCGCGGGGCGCACACCTACAACGTGCGGGAGTACGGCGCCAAGGGAGACGGCAGTACTCTGGACACGGCTGCTGTTCAGGCGGCGATTGACCGCTGCACGGCCGAGGGTGGAGGAACGGTGCTGGTTCCTGCGGGCACGTTCGTGATCGGAACAGTAGAGCTGAAGAGCAATGTCACACTGCATCTCTCCGCGGGAGCGACGCTGCTGGGAAGTGCAGATGGCAAACAGTACCATGCGGTGGATGCGATCCCGCTGAAGGGCGACTCCACACTGGGTGACGGCAACTGGGCGCTGCTGTTTGCGGTGAATGCAAAGAATGTCGTGATTGAAGGCCAGGGCACTATCAATGGCCAAGGCGCGCAGTTTCACTCCGCAGTGCGCGGTACCCGGCCACCGAGCGGGCTGGGCGGCAATAACCGGCCGTATCACGTGCTTGTTTACCGTTGCGAGCGGCTGTTCATCCGCGACATCGAGCTGGTAGACGGCGCTTATCACAGCATTCGTGTGATCCAAAGCAAGCAGGTACATATGGACAACCTGTTCATCCACAACCGGGTGAACGGCAATAATGACGGATTTCACTTCATCAGCTCGGAGTACGTAACCGTATCGAACTGTCTTATTCTTTCGCAGGATGATGCGTGCGCGCTGTTCGGAAGCTGCAAAAACGTCATGGTGACGAACTCGCTGTTCAGCACGCGGTGGTCGGTATTTCGCTTTGGCGGAGGCGTGGCGGAGAACGTAACGGTCTCCAATTGCGTGCTGACGAATGTGTTTGGGTGCCCGATCAAATTTCACGGGACGCCTGGCTCTCGGTTTGAGCGAATGACGTTTTCCAACCTGGTGTTGGACCAGGTGACCGGGCCGATCTGCATCAGCATTGGGCCGGAGAGCCGCACGCAGGCGGAGTCGGAAGAGATGCGGACGCGGAATGCTGCGCCTGCGATCGTGCGCGACATCAGCTTCAGCAACCTGCGGGGAACGGTTACGACGAATCCTCCGGAACTGCCGGAGTCGGCCGTGAAAGGTTCTCCCAGACCGGGAGAGCGCTGGTCGTGCATTACGCTGAGTGCCGTGGGAGGTGCGGTGCTCGAGAAGATCTCACTCTCCGACATACACCTGATCTTCGGGGGAGGAGGATCGGCAGAGGATGGTGCGCGGAGAGATCTACCTGAGATCGCGGGCGAGTATTTCATGCTCGGGCCGATGCCGGCGTATGCATTCTATGCACGAAATGCACGTGCGCTTACGCTGCAAAACGTCCGCTTTGAGGTCGCACAGGCTGAGTTAAGACCGGCCGTCGTGCTCGACAACGTGGAGGACGTATCGGTGATTGGGTTGAGTGTGCAGGGGAACGAATCGGCGGAGTCTGTCATGCGCTTCCAGAACACACGCGATGTCAGCCTAACGGCGGTGCGTGAGCTGACGCCCGCCGCCGTGTTTCTGGATGTTGAAGGTGCCCACAGCCACGGCATTACCGTGCACGGCAGTTCGCTGTCTAAAGCTCGCAAATCAATGCAGCTGGCAAGTGGCGTAGCGACTGATGCTGTAACGGTCAGCTGAGAGAGCCGATGCAAGCTTCGGGCGCTCATGTACCTATGGCGGTGGAAGGCCGCCGAGGTACATGTAACTGTGATTGGGCGCAGCGGTTAGCAGCCGTGTCAACAGTGAGCTCGGGAAGCGGCGGTTGTATGGCTCAGCCCAGCCGATTGCTTCGGCGGAGGTGGGGTCGGCGGCGACCTGCTTTTGCCCGGTGCGCCCCTGGAAGAGTGAGGGGTCGAGAAGCCCCTGAATGGACACGTCGACGAGTTTCTTGAGCGCGCCATTGTGGTAGGTGTAGAGGTCAGTCCTGTTGGGCAAAGCGAGTTCGGCCACCATGACCAGTGGCGCGGCAGCGTAGAGATGGTAGTGCAGGGCGCGGCTGCCGCGCCGCATTTCTTCGTCGAGAGTGCCGTCCGGGCCGATAGAGTCGATGCCGTGCTCGGCCTTCTGAATGGCCCAGCGGAAGTCGTCGCGATTTCCGGTGGCAGTGGCGGTGGCGGCAAGCTGCACGGCAGCCCAATAGAAGTGGTTCTGGGCTCCGCCGCTTTCTCCGGGTGAGCTGGCACGCTGGTCGTAGAAGGCGCGCGTTTCGTCCGCGACGCGCTGTAGCCATGGAAGGATGACCGCGCGCTGTTGCGCTGTGGCGCGTCCGGGTCCGTCGACCTTGAGGTAGGCGATCGCGGCGGCTCCGACAACCCAACCCTGGACGAAGTACGCCTGCGCGGAGGACATGGACCCGGAAAGGGCACGGTCCCGCGCGAGAGCGGTGAGGTGAGTGAGAACACAGCTTGCGGCCGCCTCCGATCCGGTGGAACGAAAGGCATCGGCCGCAGCCACGATGGTGTTGCCTTCCTGCTTGACCGGACCGGAGGTGCGGTTGTATTCCCGCTGTCGGACGGGATCGATGATGGAGTGGGTTGGGTCATTCAGCGCGTAGAACCCGTCGGTCACGAAGTTTTCCGGCAGTTTGGGAATGGGCGAGCACGCGTAGGGCACAGTTGTTTGCGTGACCGGATGCGCATGCCAAGGAGAGGTGAAGGTTGCTGCATATGCAGGCAGACCGATGAGGAATAAGGCTGAGGTCGAGACGAGGCGCATAGCGGAATTATTCCTTTACCAGCCGGTCGTGCGAAGCTGCTCGTTCATGAGGAGAAAGGCTCCCAGGCCGTGGAAGTCGTCGCTATGGCGAGGACGGTCGAAGTAGTACTGCAGATCGCCGACGTTGGTACCGATGCAGATGTTTGCGATGTGTGCGTGACCATCGGAGTCGGTTGAGAGCTGGGTCTGCACACCGCGGTATCCCTTACGCGATGTGTCCTTATACTCCGCCGGAATGTAGCCGCGCTCGATGGCCTTCGACAGGGTGTACGTGAACATGCATGAGCTGGATGTCTCGACCCAATTGCGTGGATCGGATCCCTTGTCGACCACCTGATGCCACAGACCGCTAGAGGGATCCTGGTAGCGTCGATACGCATGGCAAAGTTGCGCGACAAGTGCAATGAGCTGCTTGCGATGGCGATGATGATGCGGCATGCGTTCGAGAACTTCGATGAGCGCCATGCCGTACCAGCCGATGGAACGGCACCAGAAGACAGAAGAGTGGTGCGTTACGGGCTCAGCCCAGGGCTGCTTACCCGACTCGTCGTAAGCGTGGAAGAGAAGGCCGCTCGCCGGGTCGTTCAGATGGCGGGCATAGATGAGTAACTGGTTTGCGGCTTCATCGAAGGCGTAGTGGCTGTCATGGAACGCGAGCCCATAGCGGACGAGGAACGGCATCGACATATACATGCCGTCGAGCCAGAGCTGATGCTGCCGAGAATGGGCGTGCCAGAAGCCTCCATCCGACGTTCGCGGGTAGTTGTCGAAGGTGTGGCGGATCGTGTCGGCAGCGGTGCGATATTTCTGCTGATCGGTTTCCCTATACAGCACGAGTAGGAGGTTGCCGGGAAGCATGTAATCGAGTGCCGTGATCGGGCGATCGATCTGGCCCGCGGCATTGACGTGCGAGTCAACCCAGCCCTGTATGTAGATCAAGAGCCGTTGGTCTCGTGTGCGCTGGTAGACGAGGTATGTGCCATAGAGGAACAGGGAAACGGCGTAACCCCAGCCGCCGAGCCGTGCCGGCTCGGGTATGCGGCTCAGGGTGCTGTCCACGATGGCCCGTGACCAGTCGAGGGGCGGCTTGGATTCGGGCGATTGGGCCAGCAAAGCGGGGTTCCGGCAGACCACGGCGGCTGCGGTGAAAGAGGAGAGAAGCTGCAGGGTTTGCCGGCGAGTGTAGGACGTCATTCGAACGTTCTCCGTAACTAGTTCTGAGCACCGTCGGTGTGTCAGCGATGCGCGACGGCAAAGCGGAACAGGGCGAAGTTCAGATCGTTCCGATTGGCGCCAAGTTGAAAGGCGGCGGCGATGTAGCGCTGGTCCTGTGTGGCCACAGCTGCCATCTCGGTGCAGTGCAGCAGCATGTCGCCCTGGAAGCCGGTGATCTGCTGGTACGGCCAGGCCTTCTGGCCCAGTGCGAACGGCAGAAGGTAGTTGAGAGCAGCCAGTATGGAACGCCCGTCGGAGGTGTGGAAGGCCCACAGGTCCACGCCGACATGACGGCCGAGTGTGTCGAGCTGCATCAGTCCATCGAGGTTTCCCTCGCTGTAACCAAAGGCTCTCGTGCGAGCTAACTCGAGTGGTTCGCGGCCGTCGGGCTCGATCTGAAGCTGAATGCGTTTGGTGCGAGCGCGCTCCACGATCGAGCGTGCAAGGTCTCGGTCGCCGAGGAAGAGCGCATAGTCGGTGAGCTGAAGGTCGTACCAGGTGCCATGATTATTTTTGGCAGCGTCTTCATCCTGGCCCTTTCGACTGGAGCGCATCCAGTGAACGTATTGGCGATACCACCGTTGGAGCTCGTGCTGGTCAGCAGAAGACCATGAGGATGAGCTCGCAATCAGTCCGACCGCGTCCACCACCTGCGTGAGCGAGCGCGATTCGATGATGCCGATGCCGCGGCCGGTGTTGATGCCAGGAATGCCCTGACCGAACTCAAGGTTCGGATTCATGCGTGTGGAAGGATCGAGAAACCACGTGCGGATGAGGAGTGCAGCGCGGTCCGCATACTCCTGCTTGCCAGTGAAGTAGTACCCGAGTGCGAGGGCGCGCGAGGTTTCGCCCAGTTGGCCAAGCGCATCGTGGTCGGTAATCTTGCGAATCTCAGGATTGCGTTGGCCGTCTTTGCGGATGTAAGGCTTTCCGTCAGGTTTGCTGGGATCGGGCCAGAAGTAGGGCGCCTGGCTCATGTAGTCGTGCTTGTCGCCGCTTGGTGGAATTACTCCCTTGCTCGTTACGGTGAATGGGCCTTCGCGGAGGGCGCGGTCAGCATCTGCTGTGGCGAGTGAGAGGATGTTTTGTTTCGCTGGATCGGTGGCGGGAAGGGTCTTGACCTGGGTAAGCAGCCTCGCGTCGAGCAGAAAAACCCGCGGTTGCCGCGCGTGCAGAGCTACGGGGACGGTGGTGAGCGCAAGCGCGATGGAGATGTAAATGAGCTGGCGCATGCAGTTCCTGACCTATCGTGGTTCGAGATGGTGGTGAGTGCTGGAGACGAAGTTGAGCGTGAGCTGACCGTTGCTGTCCGGTGCCATCCTGTGTCCGTCCACATGGACTGGCTGCGAACCCCAAGGGCTTTGCAAGATGAGAGTGCCTCCGTGTTGCGCGTTGATGTCGATGAAGGTGACGCGACCCTCGTGCTGCTGACTGGAGACGAGGAATGCGCCTTTGGCACGGAGATTGGTAAAGCTTACGTCCATGTCTTTGGGCCAATCAGGGAAGACGCGCAGTACCCCGAGCTCATGCTGCAGGAGCATAGAGTCGATCGCTTCAATGGACCCAGTTGTCTCGATCCCACCGCCGCCCTGGAAGACGGTGAGGTTAGAAGGGCGCCACTGGTGCAGAATGGCGGCATTGAATTTGGTGACGAGATCATCAGCGGGCCAGCCGATGCGTGCGGCGATGGGGAATTCCTTGCAGAAACCGTTGTTGCTGTTGCCACCCTTTGTGACTCCCCAAGAGTCCATCTCCTGGAGTGAGTTTTTTGCTATTTGGAGCTGCTCCGGGTCGCCGCCGATGGCGAGGTTCTCGCCAGGAAAGACGGTGCCCTCGAGATTGATCGGCTGATCGCCGGGCTCGAACAGGCCGTGATTCTTGATGTTGTTCTTAATAGTGGCAGCAATGTAGAAGACGCGTTTGCCGTTTACAACGCCTGACGGATACGACGCAAGGTGATCGGCGAAGCTTTGCCAGACGGGGCGCATGTCCACGTCCACATTGAGGAGCTTGCTGGTCTCTATGAGCTCGTGCTCGATGCGGAGGGCGAACCCTATATCGAGATTCGGACCAAGATCGTCGCCACCTTCGTGTGCCGAGCTGTGCTCGAAATCCCATTTGCCTGTCGAGTCACGGACTGCAAAGTCGCGCCAGAACGCGTCGAGCTGCTTCATCGCCGGATAGAGCTGCTTGCGGAGGAAATCGTCGTTGCGCGTGTACTCCCAATACTGGATCACGGGCAGGAGGCTGAACGTCCCATTCGATTTCTGATCGGCAGGGAGCTTCTGCCACCTCTTCTCTTGCGCGACAGGGATGGGTGCCGGAGGCTGCGCGATGACAGTGAACGGCGAGAAGGTGCGCTGGAAGGCCACTCCCTGGTAGCCCGCGGCGGCAGTGCGATTGTGTTGCCATGGAAACTGCGCGAGCACCATGCGGTTGTAAGGTTCGGCAAGCTCCGGGTGATTCGACGAGAAGACTCCGTAGAAAGGAGCCTCTTCGTTGTAGTTCATGAAGTAGCGTCCACCCCATGCAGCGTTGTCGGTCGTGAGCCAGTTGCTCCAGAGCGAGGGCGGAAAATTGCCCGGGCGGCTGGATGAACCGAGCACATACAGCGCGCCATAGTAGAAGTCCTGCAGAGTCTTGTCGTGCAGGTCGACCAGCGAACGCATCCAGAAGTGCTTCCACCACTCAAGGTGTGCCGTTTCGAGAGCATGAACCTGAGCGAGCCTGATGTGCTCTGCGTGCGCAAGGGCCTTGGCGCGCAGGTCATCTGAGCTTGGTCCATCAAGGCCCATGCGTGCATCGCTGTCGAAGGTGGTAACGACCCAGACGGGAGAGCCGGCCCTGACCATGAAGGTGCCAAACGCCGCATCCGAGGCGCTGCAATGATCGTCAAGCCTGGAGCCGATGAGATGTACGGCGATCGCGGCTCGGGCCTTGTAGTCGCCCGGCTTGTTCAGATCGTTCTCACGCGTTCCCCAGAGCATGCCGTCGCTCGTGCCGACAGCCGCAGGATAAAAGACATGCGTGTCTGGTCTGGAGGGCGGCATCGCGAGGCGCAACTGCAACTCTACCGATGAGGCCTGGGTGGTGATTTCGGTGAGGAATACGTTGTCATCGTCCGCCGTGAAACTACGGAGGCGGACGAGCGCTTGGCCGAGTCGCAACGTAGTGAGCACCTGCGCATTCAAAATGTCCTGATCGACGCGATAGTCCTTGTCTCCGCCAGCGGTCACTCCCGGCGAGGTGAGAGTGAGGGAGCCAAGTTGAAGGATGGAGACCTCTGGCGCGTTGTGCTTCTCGTTCCAATGACTTCCCCAAAAATCGGATTTACCAAAGCTGAAGCGCTGCTCTGTTGTGGTTGGGCCTCCTACGACGACACCGATATCGCCGTTACCCATCAGTGCTCCGGAGGTGAATTTTGGGGTGATGACGTTCTGCGGCGGCCGGGTGGAGATTCCGTGGACAGAGCCCACAATCGCCTGAACCCGGGTCCACTCAACAGCCCCGAGCCTGCGCTGCTCTGCATGGACGGCGGAGGCCACGCTGAAGGGGATCGCGACGGAGAGCAGGGGGAGCAGAAGGGACCTGGTCACCTGTGGATGGCTGGCGCGGAGTGAGAAGCGGGTTTTATGCACTGGCACGAGGCTTACTTGTCCTTGGTGCGGAGTAGTGGGCGGGTAAGAGCCTGCTCTCAGCTGATGGTGGCGGTGGCGTCAGAGAGTAGCGAAAGCATTCATGGCTGCTATACGGGCCAGGCCCATTTTCTACTCAGCGCGAGTGGCTATGTCAAATATGAAACGAGTGATTCACCTATGACTGATCAATTCAGAGAAGAGATAAGGGGGGTGGGTATTCGTGAATGAAATGTAATGTTTGCCATTGGACACAAGCTTTTGTTTGACAGTTGTTCCACAGGCTGACTATAGTTCTCGCCTATAAAAAACTTGCCCATTTGCCGAGTGCAATCAGATTCGATACAGCGGAACGACGAATCGGCCTCTGCAAAAAGGGCCTCGGTTCTTTGGAGGTGAGATGAAGACATCGTTTCGATTCATACTGGCGCTGGTGCTGGCGCTGGCAGCAGGCTTGGGCCGCTCAGGTGCTCAGTCTTCGAGTGGTGTGATCAACGGCAGGCTTGTAGATGAGAGCGGAGGTGCCGTTGTCACTGCACAGGTGCAGTTGGTGAATCAAGCCACAGGTGAGGTGCTGAACACCAAAGTGCAGGGTACGGGAAACTTCGTTTTTCTGGATGTACAGCCGGGCGCGTACTCGGTCTCAGCGAGTGCGCCGGGTTACAAGAAGTACGTCAAGAAAGACCTGCGGCTGAGCTCGCAGGAGCGTTTAAACGCGGGCACAATCACGTTGGAGATTGGCGAGGTTACGCAGGCCGTTGAGGTTACAGCCGCGAATACACCGGTCCAGACGACGAGTGCGGAGGTTTCGGGTGAGCTTGACACCACTCAATTGGATAACCTGCTCTCCGTAGGCCGCGATTTCATGAGCATGCTGAAGACGGTTCCGGGCGTGATCGGCGGCGGCGACAGCAGTCTGGGGACGTCAGGAACGCCGACGATCAACGGTCAGCGAAATGTGATGAACTCCAGCACGGTGGACGGTGTAAGCGGTGGGCCGCGCGGCGGCGACAAAGTCGACACACCGCTGAACCTCGATGCGATTCAGGAAGTGAAGGTGGAGACCTCAAACTTCCAGGCAGAGTACGGTGCAGGCACGGCCGGACCGGTCATCAATCTGGTGACCAAGAGCGGAACGCAGCAGTTCCATGGCACGCTGTACTACTACGTGCGCAACGAAGCGTTCAACGCGAACGGATGGTTCAACAACTACCTTGGGCAGCAGCGGCCGCAGTACCGCTACAACGACGTCGGCGGCAATATTGGCGGCCCAATTTATTGGCCCGGACACTTTAACACCAAGAAGAACAAACTCTTCTTCTTCTACTCGCAGGAGTATCTGCCGAACAAATCGCCCGAAGGTCTCAAGAAGTACACGGTTCCTACTGCATTGGAGCGGCAAGGCGATTTCTCTCAGACCTACGTGCAGGGGAGTCCAAGCCAGACACTGATCAATATCCGCAATCCGAATGCTTCGGGTTCCTGCCCGGTAACCGGCACACCGGGGCCGGGGTGCTTTACCGGTAACAAGATCCCGTTGAGCATGATCAATCCGGATTTACAGGCGCTGCTGAATATTATGCCGCTGCCGAACTTCACAGACCGGTCCATCAGTAACGGAAGCTACAACTACATCACGAACTACACCGGGGACAAACCCGTCACTCAGGAGATCTTCCGGGTTGATTATGATCCAAGTGACAAGCTGCGGATGTTCTTCCGCGGCGAGTTCATGACCGTGAATGACAACGCCTTTTCATCGCCGGCCAATAAGCTCCCCTGGTTGATGCGGGTGAATTACCAGACCAGCCATCCGAACATGGCTTACGACATGACGTACGCCTTTTCGCCGACGCTGCTGAACGAACTGACCGTCGGTACTTCAGGGTTTGGCGAAACGCAGCTTTATAGCAACTCGGATCTGAAGAAAGCCATGAAGGGTGCGACGGGCTATAACCTCGGTCAACTGGTTGCGGCGAACAATCCCCTGAATCTGTTGCCCGCGGTGAGCTTTGGCGGCATCTCGAGTGCCGCAACCTATGGCTGGGACTCTCGGTTTCCCATGTACGATCGCACTCGTCAGTACCAGCTGACGGATAGCTTGAGCAAGGCACTCGCCGCGCACAATCTGAAGTTCGGTATCAACCTGGAGACGGATCACTATCTGCAAGCACATTCGTCCTCGGGCACTCCTGAAGGAAGCTTCAGCTTTAACCGCGACGTGAATAACCCGAACGATTCTAACTACGCGTATGCAAATACGCTGCTTGGCAACTTCGATAGCTACAGCGAGCCGACATCGCGCGACGACTATAACCCGCGAATTTATATCCTTGAAGGTTATGCGCAGGATCAGTGGCACTTGACCCACAAGCTGACGCTCGACTACGGCGTGCGCTTCGCATATGCTCGCCCTCCTTCGCTGCAGGTCGGGGCGAACTTCGTTCCGAGTCTGTACGATCCGACTCAGGCGCCCACGTTGTATCAGTATGGAAAGTCGGGTAGCAAGACGGTTGCAGTGGACCCGACCACCGGCAAGACCTATCCCGCTGCTTATGTCGGGCTCTACGTCCCGAACACAGGAAGCCTGACAAACGGCCTGATCACGACCAAGAGTTCCGGCTATCCAGAAGGCCTGGTTAATGGCACGGGTGTGCAGTTCGCACCGCGCTTCGGCTTCGCGTACGACGTGTTCGGCGACGGGAAGACGGCAGTGCGTGGCGGTTTCGGTGTGTTCATCAATCCGGCAACGCAGATCGGACAGGAAGGCGATATGTCGCATAATCCTCCGATCGAGTTTGTGCCCCAGCAGTTCTATGGCAGCGTGAACTCCTTCCAAGCAGCGGGAGGTCTGATCGGGCCCTCAAACATCGGAAGCGCGTTTGAGCTTCATCCACAGGAGACCAAGGTATATAACGCCAGTCTCGGAATTCAGCAGGAGGTCGGCTTTGGGACGGTGCTCGGGATCGCGTATGTCGGCAACGTCGACCGCCATCTGACAGGGGAGCGCAACATCAACGAAGTGCCGTATGGAGCGCACTTCCAGCCGCAGAACTTCATTATTCCGGGTAACGCGTCGAGCGGCGTGAAGTCCGATAACTTCTTCCGTCCCTATCCTGGGTACGGCACGCTGACGTACCGGACGACGGCCCTGACCTCCAACTACCACTCGTTGCAGACGACTCTGACCCGCCGCTTCAAGAATGGCCTGGAGTTCGGTGTGGCCTATACCTGGTCCCGCGCAATGGACTTTGCCGACAGCTATGACGGCAGTGTGGCGGCCTACCAGCCGCTACGGCTGTGGGACTACGGTCCGGCGTCATGGGACCACCGCAACAACCTTGTGATCAACTACGTTTACTCGCTGCCGAATGTGGCTCGGACTTGGCATAACTTCGTTGCGAACTCGGTCTTCGATGGTTGGCAGATTTCAGGATTTGTCAACTACCTTAGCGGCAGCCCGGACTCCATCAGCTACTCGATAACAGGCAATCCGGATATCACAGGTGGAGGCGACGGATCTCGTGTTCACTTGACGGGCAGCCCGGATGTGGGTGCATCGCACTCGTTCGCTAGCTGGTTCAACACGGGGGTGGCGGAGCAGCCGTCCCAGTCGTACATCGATTCGTCTGGCAACCTGGTGCTTTCTAACGGGGTATCGCCGAGGATTGATTTCTACGATCCTGGTTATTGGGATATGGATACCGCATTGTTCAAGAACTTCCTGGTGGAGCACAAGTTCGCTTTGCAGCTCCGCCTGGAGACTTACAACACGCTCAACAGCGCACAGTTCAATGGCGTGAACTCTAGTGCGACGTTCAAGAACGGTGTTCAGACGAACTCCACCTTTGGTCAGATTGATTCGACAGCAGGAGGTTCGCACGGCAGGGTGCTGCAGTTGGCCGGCAGGATCAATTTCTAACGATCTTGGCGCCGATCAGGGCCGGGTAGCAGGACGATGAACAGAAGACACAGGGGCGGCGGCAGTGGATGATGGCTGCCGCCCTCCGTGCTAGCTCTCTAACAGGAACCCCCCCGTTGAAATCAATCTCTATTACCGGCATTCGTGTGATCGACCTCCGGTTTCCTACGTCGCGTTTTCAGATTGGATCCGACGCGGTAAACAAAGATCCGGACTATTCGGCGGCCTATTGCGTTTTAGAAACCGATTCCTCGCTTGAGGGCCACGGCCTGACGTTTACACTTGGCCGCGGGACTGAACTCTGCGTCACCGCGCTCGAATATCTGTCGCAGTATGCAGTGGGCCGTACGCTTGACAGCATCACCAACGATCTTCGAAGTTTCTATCTCCAGATCACCGGCGACACGCAGTTTCGCTGGCTGGGCCCGGAGAAGGGTGTAATTCACCTTGCCGCTGGTGCGCTGCTGAATGCCGTGTGGGATCTCTATGCGAAGAGCGAAAGAAAGCCCATCTGGAAGCTGCTGGCCGACATGTCGCCTGAACAGATCGTCGGCGCAATTGACTTCCGTTATATCTCCGATACTCTCAGCGAGGCCGAAGCGCTAGCCATTCTTGAACGCGGCAGGCATGGTCAAGCGGAGAGGCTTGCTTTGCTCAACCAGCAAGGCTATCCGGCCTACACCACGTCTGCTGGATGGTTTGGCTTCAGCGACGAAAATATCCGTCGGCTTTGTCGCGAGGGCATCGCTCATGGCTGGACGCACTTCAAACTCAAGGTCGGTGGAGAGGCCGCAGACGACCTGCGCCGCGGCCGTATCGTGCGCGAAGAGATTGGCTGGGACAATCGCATGATGCTGGATGCTAATCAGCGCTGGGGCATCGAAGAAGCGATTCAACGGACGCGTCAGCTTGCCGAACTCAACCCGTGGTGGATGGAAGAGCCCACCAGCCCGGACGATATCCTGGGTCACGCGCGGATCCGCCGCGAAGTCGCCCCCGTTCGCCTTGCGACCGGCGAACATTGCCAGAACAGCGTGATGTTCAAGCAACTGTTTCAGGCCGGTGCCATCGATGTGTGTCAGATAGATAGCTGCAGAGTCGGCGGCATCAACGAAAATCTCGCGATCATCCTGATGGCGGCAAAGTTCGGAGTTCCCATTTGCCCGCACGCCGGAGGAGTGGGACTCTGCGAATACGTGCAGCATCTTTCGGTATTCGACTTCCTGAGCGTCTCTTGCTCGCTGGAAGATCGAGTCATAGAGTACGTTGATCATCTCCACGAGCATTTTCGGGACCCGGTAAGAATTCGCCGCGGCCACTATCTTCTGCCGCGAGCACCAGGGTACAGCGGAGAAATTCTGCCGGGGTCGCTGGCCGAGTATGCTTTTCCATCCGGCAGCGCCTGGGCTGCGGCCTCCGAAACCACGAGGGAGACCGTCACACGATGAAACCTGGCATAGGCCGCACGCTGGTGCGCACGTTGATCATAATCACAAGTTTATTAACCATTGCTATCGCGCCGATGATGCACGGCCAAGTTTACGTTTCGCCCCGTGGGGACGACTCCGCGAGCGGTGCAAAAAACGCTCCTATACGGACCGTCGAAGCAGCGATAGCGCGCGCCCGCAGTCGGACCCACAGAGTAGTGCTTTTGCCCGGCACCTATCGGCTGGACGCCCCGATCAACATCACCTCCGAGGATTCGGGCCTCATACTCGAAAGCGCTGACTATGCTGCTATTCTCAGCGGCGGCGTGCGCATCAGCGGATGGCATGCTGATCGCGGATTCACCGGTCGATGGGTTGCAGAGCTTCCTGCGGGCATCCCCATACCTCGCCAGATCTACATCAATGGCGTACGCGCCAATCGTACCCGTGGTCGCGTTCCAGTAAGCCTCACGCAGACATCCTCCGGGTATACGGCCACAGACGATACGCTCGCTCACTGGCGGAATCCATCTGCTCTCGAGTTGGTCTATACCGGCGGCAACGGTGTCTGGGGCGAGCCGAGTGTCGGCCTTGGTTCGTGGACTGAACCGCGTTGTCCCGTAGCGGCGATCAACGGCACAACATTCAGAATGGCCGAACCATGCTGGACCAACTCCACTGGTCGCGTCATGCTGCCCAGCGGCCAGCGCAGCGCCAACCTTGTGGGACCTGCCAGCGTTGGTAAGCAGCCGGTCTACATCGAAAATGCCTATGAGTTGCTCGGTCGTCCCGGCGAGTTTTACGCCGATCCCAAGACGCGGGAGGTCTACTACACACCGCGGCGAGACGAAAATATGCGACTCGCGGACGTTGAAGCGCCGGCCATCGAGACCCTGCTCAATGTGCATGGCACTGAAGGCTCGCCCGTGCACGACATCACCGTACGCGGAATCACGTTTAGCTACGCGGGCTGGCAGGCGCCAAGTTCTCCTGAAGGCTTCTCCGAAATTCAGGCGAACTATCGGGTCACCGGTAAGGACGGCGCATCCAAACAAGGCCTTTGCACTCTGGTACCCGGCGGTATGTGCCCGTTTGCTTCCTGGACGCCAGAGCCTGGCGACGTTCGTACATCCTTTGCTGACGACGTCCACTTCCTGAGAGATCGATTTACTCACCTTGGTGCGGCGGGTCTGTCCCTGAGCGCAGGTGTGCATGACTCCTCAGTGATCGGTTGCATCTTCGCAGATATCTCCGGCAACGGCCTTCAACTGGCACAAGTGAACGAGCCTGAGGCTCCTGATACACGCTTCGTCATCAACAATCGAATCGAAAATAATTTCTTCACGAATGTCGGCGCAGAATACCGCGGCGGAATTCCCATTGTTGTCGGATACGCTCGCTACACACATATCGCGCACAACTTCATCCGCAACGTCCCGTACGCCGCCATTTCGATAGGCTGGGGTGGCTGGCCGGACAAGATTCAGATGCCTGGTGTCGCCAATCGATCTGCCGGAAATGTCATTGAGAAAAACCGTATTACACGCCTGATGCTCACTCTGTCCGATGGCGGCTGTATCTACACGCAGGGCCGCACTGGTAAGACCCTTGCCGGGGGCGAACTGGTCGCGGATAACTTCATCGATCAGCAGATTGGTTCGGGACATGCGATATATACCGATAACGGATCGTCCATGGTCACTGTGCGAAACAACGTAGTGTTTGCAACAAACTTCGATGATTGGGGATCGCGGCACAAAAATTGGTACGACGGGAAGGACGGTTCGACCTTCGATCCACTGGCGATTCTGAACAACTGGTGGGAGCAGGGAGATCCGGACAGCGACGCCAAAGATGTCGTCGAGAACGGGAATACGCTTATCACCTCGCCTGACGAAGCCCCTGCAACCGTTAGGAATGTGGCTGGTCTAGAGTCCTCGTTTCGAGACATCGTCGCACGCGCAGCGCCCATCCATGCACCCGAGCCGCCGATGTCCGTCACCGCATTCATTGCGAGCAACGAAGCTTATGTGAACTGGCGCGTGCCAGTAGACGATGGCGGTACGCCCGTAACCCGTTACCACGTCCAGGCTTCCGAAGACAACGGCATAGACATCACAGCCACTGAATTCCTGCGCCTGGCCTATGCGAGCTTTGCACTGCAGCATCCTGACCGCCCGCATACGTTCACAGTCACCGCTTACAACCAGGCAGGTGCAAGCGTTCCGTCTTTGCCGTCTCGTCAGATCGCACGGCCGGCCTCCATCCCCGTGCCCGGCAGGATGAGTCACGTGCACGTCAATGTACAAGGCGCACGTGCGAGCATCCATTTCGGAAAACCCGAAGCGAACGACGAAGACCTGATCGGCGTAGTTGTGGCAGTTGACGACCCTTCGCACAAACATCTCTTTACCGGCTCCCGCGTCGTTTCACTCGAAGGGCGTCACGTGACCTTCTATTCGCTAGACGGGATTCCTCCGGGTAAGCACCGCTTCGGTGTTGCCGGTGTCAACGGCACAGGCGAGGGTGAGATGGTATGGGTCGATGGGAATCAATCCGAAAACCAACAAAAGTAGATCCGAGGTCAACCCAAACGCCCCCCGATTGCGGCGGTAATCTCGCGGGCAGCGCGTCGAAGGGCGTCAATTACCTCAGCCGGGCCCATCTGCGATTCGCTGTGCTGAATGTATGGCACGGTCAGAGCCGCCATCGCGGAGCCGCGGTCATCCAGGATAGGGAAGCTGATGTTCAAGATGCCTTTCACCACATAGCTTGCGCGCTTCTCATAGCCCGCTTTGCGTATGCGTTCCAAATGAACATTCAGATCGCTGGGCGCTTTCTTGCCAGTAGATTGCGACCATGACTCCACGATGCGATCCAGAACTTCGCGCGGCTGGTGAGCAAGGAGAACGTATCCGCTGGCCGCATCCATGATGTCGGCTTGCGAGCCCAATTTCACGTAGAAACCGGTGTCCGTAGGGGCATTCTGCTGCGCTACAAAGACGACCTTATTTCCTTCGAGCACGCCAAGTTGGCAGCTCTGGCGAGTCTCGTGTGCCACACGACTCATGATCGGCAGCGAGTCTACGATCAGGCGCTCTGTGGGGGGGTGCTGCTGCACCAATTGGAACAGCCTCAGCGTCAGCGAATACCGCTCTTCATCCAGCGCGGCAATATACCCACGACGTTCCAGGCATACGAGCATGCGAAAGATCTCTGAAACCGTGCGGTTAAGTTCACGCGCGAGCTGGCTCTTCGTAAGCCCTTCAGATTGCCCGGCAAGTAACTCGAGCACGTCAAGGCCCTTTTCCAGTGCCGGGACGGCGTAGTTCAGCGGTCTCTTTCGATGTCGTGAAACGCGATTTGTGGAATGGGATGAAGTCTTCTTTTTGGTACGCATAAGGTACAACAAGAGTATCCCAGGCTTCCTAGATCGCAAGCAGCAGTTTTTCGCCAGTGCATTGTCCAAAGACAAATTTCACACCTAAAAAAGGAATCCCGTAATTAAGACATTGGTTTGATCCACAGGGCGAGTCCACGTGGCGCGCTCCCAATGGGCAACGCCCCGGCGCACTCACAAGGCATCGGCGCCGCGAGCTGCCCGACCCCGACAATCCAGAAGCCGAGTCACCGTGCCCCAGCTCCAAGGCCGCCATAATCGTCTTCGCCAAGAACGCGAGACACACGGTGACGGTCTGTTCGGGCGTATTCCGAATCCCCGGTAATCCAAGACATATTGCCATACTTCGATATTTGAGTTTCTTGTAGATGCAGAGGACATGTTGTTGATCGAGCTTCTCGGAGGCTTGGCCTTCTTCAGAATGTCCCAGTCAGGCGGGCGAAGACGCTCCGCCCTGGACCGATGGCATTTTCTGAAAACAGGCCGCCGAAGTCGATCACGTTCAGATGGTTGTTGAGGTTTTCGCCGTCGAGTTGCAGAGTGATGGCCTTGGCTTCCCCGCGGTAAAGATCGATCCTGGCACTGGCGTTGGCGGAGATCTGCGGATGAATTCGGCCGCGATCGAAGTTCAAATGGCTGATCACTGTGAGGCCGTACTGGGCGAGTTCATCCGGAAGGGTGCCCCCCGAACTCGAAGGGTAGTCCCGTGCCGTAAAAGGCGCGGGAGGCCCGCCAGACCCGATGCGTGAGTTGGTACTTCGCGCGAGTGGTCACGTGTTGCGAGTCGGGCAGATGGCCACCGGTCTGTGAGATGGCGTCCGTGGCATCGTCTCCGAGGAACAGGCCGCCGGTGACGGGAAACCAGACGTTGCCCACCATGTAGGAGTAGCTCGCATAGCCGCTCCAGCCGTGGCTATCAATGAGTGTTAGCTTCGTGTCGATGCCGGAGATGATGGCGTGGTTGAAGGCTATGGGATAGCTGACGCCCGTGTTCAGAAGTTGATCGTCGTCGGCATAGTTGCGCACATCGCGCCGGTAATAGTTTGTGTCCAGGCGCAGATGGTTGAGGAACGCTTTCGAGGCGCCTGCCTCGTAGTAGTTGCCGCGTGAAGGCTGCACTTGGCTGCCTTGGCACTAGAAACAATTGATGACTGCTCGGCGAGGGGAATCTTGTCCGACATGATGGTCCACCATACCGCAGCTTGCTCCAATGGTCACGGTCAAACGACGAACCCCGGCCATCGCGGAGAACGCTGACCGGCCGCTAAACGCGAGCGCAGGAGATCCCGCCCATTGGTCTCCAAGAAAAAAAGGAGACTGCCGCTTGGCAATCTCCTCCGGGCGAGAGAACATCCCGGCTCTATGAGGCGTCCTCGGTAGTCTCGGCAAGATAGGCGATACGTGCAGCGCAGGCAGATACCTTCCCTAGTTATCGGAGGGGCCCGGAAATTCGATCCTGCTGCTTTGGCCATGCACTTCAGGAAGAAGAGTCCGGAGAGCGCTGCGGCGGCTAGGTCGGTCAGTGTCTCTGCTTAGGCAACAAACTTCGCCAACGAAGACGCCTCGATCTTCTTACTGAGGTCAGCCACTCGCAGCGCTTTGAGGTATTTCTCCGTGGTGGACAGGTTCTTGTGCCCCAGCAGGAGCTGGAGCGTGCGGACGTCGATTCCGGAATGCAGCAAGTTCGTTGCGTAGGTGTGACGCCACTTGTGCAGGAACCACTGCTGGCAGCAGGGATGGTCGGAGCACCGTATCTCGCGAATGGTCTGCTTTTTGGTCTTCCTGGACGTGATGACGCGCTTCACTGTGCACTTTCCGCAGTTGAGTCCAGCGCGAAAGGCAATCTCTTTGCAGAGCTCCAGGTGATGCGCGTCCGGCTGATCGCCGCCGTAGTCGGGTCGCTTCGGATGAGGCGGGGTAGGGAACACCAGCGCACCGTTCTTGCCCTTCTTGAGCCGCTGCTCACGACGGCGCTTCAGCTTCGCCAAGTGAGCAGCCGGAATGCTGACAGTGCGAGCCTCATACGATTTGGGTTTGAACTTGTACACGGGCCGCCCCTTCACGCCGAGTGTTCGCTGCTACCAATCGATCGAGTCCCATGTGAGTGTGGCGACTTCACGGTTGCGGAACCCGGTAACGAGGTAGGTCTGAAATAGGAGCCGCTCGTCGTCCGTGCATTCTTCAAGGAATGCGGTGATTTCTTCGGGTGTGTAGGTCTCGATCTCGTCTCTTCGATCTTCGGCCAGTCGCGCTTCTTGAGGAGCACGGTGGCTCCGGCGTCGCGGAGAGCCATGAGACCCGACCATCACACGACGGTTGATGCTCGCCTGACTTAATCCTTGCTCGCGCCCTGCGGCCAGCAGACGAAGGATGTCGGTACGTGTGACGTGCGCAACACGAGAGCGTGTGATGTGCCGCTGGAACCATTCCATGTCAGCGCTGTACGCATCATAGGTGCTCGGCGCTTTCGTCGCTTGGACGCCCGTGAGGTAGTTGTCGCAGGCCTCCTTGATCGAGAGGTGCTCGATCGGAAGAGTAGCCGTCTCTTCGCTCGCGGGTGCGTCGCCATCGAGCTCAGCGACCTTCGCTTGCCAGGCATCCTTCGCCTCGCGTGGTGTCGTTCCGACCGGCTGTTGAATGCGCTTACCGTGTTCGCGCCACTCGATGTAAAAGGTGCCAGTCGTGCCCTTCGTCGGTTCGCCGCTGATCAGCACGACGGCAGGCTGGGGCCTTCCGTCCAGCTTGAGCACAGGCGCGAATTGCCACTTGCCGTCGATTGCGAGATACTTTTTGAGGTTCACTTTTACGGCCATGCTTACTCTCCATCTCCTATCCAACGATCGCTCCCACGAGGCTGCCAGGCTGGTCGAAACGTGGTCCAAGGACAGCAGTTTGGATAGTAAAGTGGATAGTAAGGCGCCTAAGCCCCTATAAGCTTATGATTATAAAGGGCGGGAGTAGTTCAGTGGCAGAACGTCAGCTTCCCAAGCTGAATGTCGCCGGTTCGATCCCGGTCTCCCGCTCCAACTGAAGATCACTCGCGGTAACTCCTCAAACTCCTCAAGAAACTTGCTGCAGCCGCCTCTGCATCTATTGGCGGCTTCGTCCCCCTTTCATCGTATTTGCTGCGCATGCCGGTCTCACTACAGTGAAGCTGGGGTTGTGCCTATGAAATTGGCAAAGGCAGCCGCGCTATTGGCGGCTCTCGCAATCACTGGTTACGCCTATGCTGACGCGATCGTTGCAGCAAGCGTCAGCAATCAGAATCTGAACGGCGGCCTGTGTTCCTCAGCAGCAGCGAGTTCCAGTTCGATCTCATTGAAGTGTGGCTCAGGTGCAGACGGACTGGCGCAGGTGAATGCAGCTGTAGGCCCGCTAAACGCAAGCATGCAGGTGTTTCTCAATTCCTATGGGAACCCCATGGCTCCGGGTACGACCACCCTTGCATTGGCGAATCTCTCATGGGGTATCGATGGCATCTATATCCTGACCGGCGGCTCGGGATATGGAAATGTGGACTGGTCGGCAACTTCCTACCGGTATGGAGAAGGCGGTGGCGGACTCTTCGGTCCGTGCAGTATCACTCTGAACGGTGTGACTGAAACCTGCGATCTCAACTCAGGCTCTGCGAGCGGGTCATTCCTCGTGCCATACAACACGCCCGTGGCTCTGATCTTTGGAGCGTCGTACTCTGCTGGCGCGGCGAATCTCGACGACGTTTATAGCGCCATGAATCTCAGCATCAATGGCCTGCAGACTGTCGATCCATCGACAACACCAGAGCCGCCCACCTGGATGCTGGTGGCCTTAGCTACGGCGCTTATTTTCAGTCTCCGTTCGAGGCTAACGCGGCCAGTACGCTAGCCCATCGCATTGCCAATCGCCAGTGGCAACTTCAAAATCAACGTGGATCCCTTGCCGAGCCCTTCACTCGTCGCGCGTACGTCTCCACCGTGCTGACGTACGATCGTCCGAACGAGAAACAGTCCGAGTCCGGTTCCCTTGATCTTTACGCGGTCGTTTGAGGCGGCGCGATAGAAGCGCTTGAATATCCGTCTCAAGTCATGAGGCTGTATGCCAATTCCCGTGTCTGTGATGCTGAGCACCGCCCACGTGTAGTTCTCGATACTGAGCTTGCATCTCACGTGCACACCCTGCGGTGAATATTTCACCGCGTTATCGAGCAGGTTGAGGATTGCCGTTCGCAGATCCTCCGGATTCGCCGACACGAAAAGGCGCACGTCGCCCGGAACGTCTTCCAACTGAATCGCATCTTCCGGAAGATGATGTCGGCTGAGCGTGATCGCAATGCATTCGGCGACAAGCACATTAAGTTCAATTCGGCCGCGTCGATGCACGCGCTCTCGCTGCCCCAGCTCACCCGCTTTAAGAACCTGCTCGACCGTGGCGAGAAGACGATCGGTGTCGGAGCGCATCGTCGCATAGAAGTGCTGGCGCTGAAGCTCATCCACCGGATGACGCTGCAGGGTATCCAGGTAAAGTCGTACGCTGGCAATCGGGGTCTTAAGCTCATGAGTGACAGCGTTCAAAAATGAATCCTGACGCTCGTTGCGACGAATCTCCCGCACCAGAAAAACCGTGTTGAGTACCACCCCGGCAATGAGTATCGCAAAGAGGAAGACGCCAAGGACATCAAGTGCAATGCGGCGACCGTTGATGTGCACCCAGGTAACGTTGAGTGCAACGGCGAGCACCGTAAGGCAGACACCCAGGGTAATAAAGAATGCTTTGGCTCCACGGCGGCGCGTAAGATTCATGCTTGCTCAGGAGTATACGAGCATGACGGTCGGGGCGCCGATGCGAATACAGAAGCAAAGGCCGCCCGGCGAAGGCGGCCCTTGGGAGAGTTTGAGGATTTCAGACGCCTGCTGGGCGCGGGTTCTTCGGATCGAACTTAGCGATCTGCACCTTCTTGGCTAACCCGACCTTCTCCATCAGCCAGATACCGTAGTAGTTCACGTCGAACTCGTACCAGGCAAGGCCATGGCGTGCGCTGACGGGATGCGCGTGGTGGTTGTTGTGCCATCCTTCTCCACCCGTCAGAAGGGCTACCCACCAACTGTTGCGCGAATCATCACGCGTCTCGAAACGCCGCGATCCGATCATATGGGTCGCCGAGTTGACCAGCCATGTCGCGTGCAAACCGAGGGTCGTGCGGAAGAACGTTCCCCACAACAGCATCCCGAGGGCGCCCAGAACGCGATGGCCTGGTGAAAGCGCCGCACCCAATCCAACCTGCAGGAACCCGGCAATCGTCAGCGGAAGCCAATGATATTTGGACAGCCAGACCTGCACGCGGTCGCGTGTCAGATCAGGAGCGTAGCGTCCGAGCAGCGCCGTTTCCGAGTGCAGTGCACGCCCTGAAAGGATCCACCCCGCATGCGCCCACCACGTACCCTCGTGAGGCGTATGCGGATCGCCCTCCTGGTCTGAGTTCTGATGATGCACTCGATGCGTAGCGACCCAGAAAATAGGTCCGCCCTCAAGCGCCATCGTCCCGCATGCCGTCAGGAAATACTCGAGCCACCGTGGGACTTTGTAGCCGCGATGCGTCAACAACCGGTGGTAGGCCATCCCGATCCCTACGTTGATCGCGAAGAAGTACATGATCGCCGCCACGGCCAGGTTTTTCCAGGAGAAGAAGAACAATGCGGCGATCGCGCCAACATGGAAGGCTCCCATGAAGATGCTGGTAATCCAGTTAATGCGGCCTTCTTGATACGCGCGGCCCATGCGCAAATCCTGCTTCAGACGCTGGTTTGTCTCACGGATCGCGGAGTATCGATCGGATTCACCAGAGATGGAAGGGAACTCGAGGATGGAGACGTTGGCGTGAGAAGCTCTCTCATCACGCTCTGTTGCTAAGGTGTCGATCAATGTTATAGCCCTTCAAATAACTTCTTAATCGACCATACATCGCGCCCTTTCGCGCTTGTGTAAGACTTTTGTAATGCCAAGATGCAGACGTACCACCGTCGTTGCAGGTCTATCGCGTGCAGTTGCTATTCCATGCCTCCTGCTGTTGATTCAGGCGAGTTCGCCATCCTATGCGCAACAGAGTGCGCAGGAGGTGGTCAATCTGCCAACAAGCAAGCAACTTCTTACTCCCGCGCCTGGAAATCCACGTCGCATCAATAGTCTTCCGATCTCGCTTGCGGTCTCACCCGACGGCAAATGGGTCGTTTCGCTCAATGCAGGGTATGGGACCGTGGAGTCCGATTACATGCAATCGTTCTCCGTTCTGAACATCAGTACAGGCACGGTACACGATATTCCGGACGCTCGTACGTCGTTGCATGCGCCGCAAACGTTTTTCTCAGGCGTCGCCTTCAGCGGTGATGGCACGCGTGTCTATGCCAGCCTTGGATCCTTGACCAGGCCAGAGGGAGATGGTGGGCGCGCAACTGGAAACGGGATCGCGGTCTTCAGCTTCGTGAACGGTGAGCTGAAGCCGCAGACTTTGCTGAAGTTGCCTTTGGTTCCGCTTCATCCTGGGAAGACGACGCCGTTGTGGAGCCCGAACGGTTTCAAGAATGCCATCCCATATCCTGCCGCCATTGCGGTCATCCCCGGCGCACGCGAGCGTCTGCTGGTTGCCGAGAACCTTTCAGACAGTGTGGCGCTCCTTGATGCCTCCAGCGGAAAGATCGAGCACACATTCGACCTCAGTAGCGGCGCAAGCGTACCGTCGACCTACCCCATCGCGGTTGCGGTTACCAGCGATGGAACCCGGGCGTTTGTAGCTCTCTGGAATGCGAGCGAAGTCGTCGAGCTCGACCTCGCGCACAACACCATCGCGCGACGAGTCGACTTGATGAAGGCTCACACGCCTACAGCTCCCGGATCGCATCCCTGCGCTTTCGTGCTGGATGAGCGTGCCGGAATCCTCTACGTTGCCCTAAGCAACCGTGACGCTATTGCGGCTGTTCGCGTATCCGGTCGTCATCATCAGCAGGAGTTGTCCGTTGCAGGCTACTTCGACACGCGCCTTCCGGGGCAGAGCTACTTCGGAGCTGAGCCCGACGCCCTCGCTGAGAATGCCGACGGCACGCGGCTCTATGCGGCGAATCTTGGCTCCGACGCTGTCGCAGTCATCGATCCGCGACATCTGAAGCCGATTGACGATCAGAGAGGCATGACCGAACCGATAGGATTTGTCCCGACGGAGCTGATGCCCACTGCTTTGGCCTTCTCAGATGGCACGCTCTACGTAGCGACTGATAAGGGCGAGGGAACTGGCCCGAACAACATGCCACAAGCACCTGGTGCTCATTCGCGGACAACTTCGGGGATGGAGCGTGGCTTTACCTATGCGCCCACACTGATTCATGGTTCGCTGGCGTCCTTGAAAGAGCAGGGAATCGAGTCCAACCTCAAGCCTTCAACCCAGGTGGTATTGGAAAGCAACCGCATGCGTGCGGCACAGGAGACCATCACCTTCGCTTCTGGTCGCAATCCAATCAAGCATGTCATCTACATCATCAAAGAGAACCGCACCTACGATCAGGTCTTTGGCGATCTCGAAAAGAACGGACATCCGGTCGGTAATGGAGATCCAAAGCTGACCATGTACGGCGCGGCAATCACGCCCAACCAACATAAGTTGGCGCTGCAATTCGGTGTGCTCGATAACTTCTTTGACTCAGGTGAGGTGTCGGGTGAAGGTCACGTATGGTCAACGGCAGCAATAGGAACTGATTACCTCGAAAAGACCTGGCAGATTAACTATCGCGGAGCGCAACGCACGTATGACTACGAGGGCATGGTCGCCGACGGTTATCCGTTGCTGCAACACATTCCTGACGTAAACGAGCCCGCGAGTAACTACATCTGGAGCAACTTCGCCGCTCACGGTAAGTCCATCTATCACTTCGCGGAATATGTCTCGTCCATCTTTTGCGGCGAGCGTCAGGCAGTTGAGAGAGATCGCCATCTGAGTGCCACGGATCCGCAATTGGGAGCGATGTCTGGAGGAGAAGCTATCTGCCCTTCACCCGAGATCAAGCCGGGCCAGCCTCTGCCTGCCAAGTGGGGAGGCGGAAAGAATCTTTGGCCCTGGTCCATTCCGCGGCTTGCGGAGAATGTTGCGACCAAGCCTGAACTGGTCGGTCACTTCGCGCCGGAGTCGCCGGACTTCAACCTGCGTGTCCCGGATCAGATCCGCGTCGACGTTTTCCTGCACCATTTTGCGCAGTGGAAGAGTGATCGCGCCGCCGGACATGACACCATGCCCGATTACATTCTGCTGCGGCTGCCGAACGACCACACCGCGGGAACGCGGCCAGGAGGGCCGACCCCTCGCTCTTCAGTCGCGGACAATGATCTCGCTGTCGGCCGCGCGGTTGAGGCAGTCTCGCACTCGGCCTACTGGGATGACACCGCGTTCTTCATCCTCGAGGACGATGCGCAAAATGGCGCCGATCATGTCGACGCGCATCGCTCCCTTGGACTTGTGATCAGCAAGTACGCTCCACATCCCAAGCCCGACGAGGCCGCGGTTGTCGATAGCCGTTTCTACTCGACCGTGAGTATGTTGCGCACGATGGAGACTCTGCTCGGCGTTCCTCCAATGAACAACAACGACGCCTTTGCCTCGCTGATCTCCAGTCTGTTCACCGGCCCGGGTGACCAGACCCCGTATAACGCTGACTATTCAAATCGTGACAACGGCCTGATCTATACGGCAAACAAGCCCAATGCAGTGGGAGCGGCGGCATCCATGAAGATGGACTTCACGCATGCTGACCGCGCCCCAACCGACAAGCTGAATCTGATTCTCTGGCAGGATGCGCGCGGAGCGGAACCGCCACCGGCGATGATCCTTGAAAAGCACCGCAAGCACAAGGACGATGACGACGACTAGCCCCGCCGGCCTGAACTAGCGCAGGAAGACACTGAGCTCGGCCGCTGCCGCACGCAGGTGCGGAAGGAACCGCGTCTGCATATCCAGCATCGGCATCCGCGGAGCATGACCGCTCAAATTGACGCACGCGACCACGCGTCCATTCGGTGCCTGCACAGGCACCGCAAGCGACCGCAAGCCAACCTCGTACTCCTGGTCGCACAACGCGTAGCCATTCCGCCGCACGTTGCGCAATGCGAGCCGCAACTTGTCTACGGACGTAATCGTCTTCGGTGTGTACTGCACCATATGCACTCGCGCCATGTATTGCTCCAGCTGATCCTGCGGAAGATATGCGAGCAGGACCCGGCCCATGCTCGTGCAGAACGCTGGAAGCCGCGAACCAATATGCAGGTCGACCGACATCACGCGCGTCACTGTGGTGCGAGCGATGTAAACAATGTCTTCGCCATCAAGCGTGGCAACAGAGAAGCTCTCGCCCAACTGTGCCGACATCCGCTCAAGGATTGGCTGAGCTGCGTTCGCCAGCGTGCTGGTTGCGGTGTAAGTATTGGCAAGCGTCAACATCTTCGGTCGTAGCGAGTATCGCTGTGCCTCGTCTGCGCCCGCAAAGCCGAGCTTGCACAGCGTGTAAAGACAACGGCGAACCGCGGCACGCGAGAGGCCGGTCCGCAGGCTCAACTGCGAGATAGTCATTTGCGGCATCTGCGGTGTGAACGCTTGAATGACAACGAGTCCCCGCGCGAGCGAAGCCATGAAGTTCGGGTCACCCGCATACACTTCGAGTGCAGCAGCTGGTGTGACCTTGGATTTCATTGGAACAGGTGTACTGACGACGGGTGCAGGAGCGGACAGCGTAGCAGTAGTCATAGGCTTTTCAAAGGCGGCTCTCAAACCAGAACGATAGCCGCTCTACTTCAACGATAAACGCACAACGGTTCAAGGGCAAGAGAACCGGGGCAGATCCGTCGGATCTGCCCCGGTGGCACCCTTCGGTTCCCCCGCTATTTGCGGGCGCGATAGCGTTGGATCAGGTTATTGGTCGAGCTGTCATGCGTCAGCTTTGGATCCTCCGGCGACTCCAGCTCACCGATGATCCGTTGAGCCAGCACCTTGCCCAGCTCAACTCCCCACTGGTCAAACGAATCAATGTTCCAGATAGCCCCCTGCGTAAACACTGAGTGCTCATAGAGCGCGACGAGCTTTCCGAGAATCTCGGGCGTGAGCACATCTCCAAGAATCGTATTCGACGGCCTGTTGCCCTCGAAGACCTTGTGCGGCACCAGCCAGTCGGGTGTGCCTTCAGCCTTAACCTGTTCCGCACTCTTGCCAAACGCCAGCGCCTCGCCCTGCGCGAACACGTTGGCCATCAACAGGTCATGATGCCGCCCCAGCGGATTCAGCGTCCGCGCAAAGCCGATAAAATCACACGGAATCAGCCGCGTTCCCTGGTGGATAAGTTGATAGAAGCTGTGCTGCCCGTTCGTACCCGGTTCGCCCCAGTAGATCGGCCCGGTTTCGTACTTCACGTGCTTGCCATCAAGCGTTACATGCTTTCCGTTTGACTCCATGGTGAGCTGCTGCAGGTAAGCGGGGAATCGCTTCAGATACTGCTCATAAGGCAGCACTGCAACGGTCTCGGCCCCGAAGAAATCGGTGTACCAGACAGTCAGCAGCCCCATCAGTGCAGGCAGATTCTGTTCAAACGGCGCGTTGCGGAAATGCTCATCCATCTGGTGAAAGCCATTGAGCATCGCGAAAGTTCTCCGGCCCGATCGCAATCATTGTGCTCAATCCGATCGCCGAATCCATCGAGTAGCGGCCACCAACCCAGTCCCAGAACCCGAACATATTCT
>Ga0157369_10000721_pt1 | contig 42545 bp, 33 predicted proteins | sample C25metaG_FD_113461 | JGI IMG/M metagenome (GOLD analysis project Ga0157369, IMG submission 113461) | Corn rhizosphere microbial communities from Kellogg Biological Station, Michigan, USA - C2-5 metaG | ecosystem: Host-associated > Plants > Roots > Rhizosphere > Soil | place: USA: Michigan... | reverse complement strand
TCACCGACGATGACCGGCCGGCCGTTCGCGGCGGCTTTCGCCTGCCGGATGACGTCCGCCGCACCCGACGCGTCACCGTAGTAGTGCACGTCGACCACGTCGATGGACGACGCGGGAACGTCCGCGAGCAGCGTGGTGATCCCGGCCACGCCGGTCGAGCCGGGGACGGTCAGCGTGCGCGGCACGCCGGGCAGGACCTTCGACAAGTAGGGCAGCAAGGTGTTGGCCCAGCTGACCGCGGTCGCGTTGGCGATCGGCAATTCGTTCTGCAGCTCGACCAGCGCGATGGCCGGGTTGCCCGACTGACCCGCGAGCAGGCTGCGCAGCCATGCCTCCGAACCGGCGACGTCGGCGTACGAGCTCCACCAGTCGAACAGCGTGAGCTGCACGCTGAGCCCGGCGGTGTGCGCGGTCGTGAGCAGGTCGCGGAAGTTCGCGAGCATCGCGGTGCTGACGGTGGGATAGCCGACGGCGCTCGGCTGCACGATGACCCGCACCGCGTTCGCGCCGAGTGACGCGATCGCCTGCATGTCCGCGGCGATCTGCGGGTGCGAGTAGGCCGACCACATCAACGTCCAGCCGCCGGCGGCCGGGTAGTAGTTCATCAATCGCAGCTGGCCCACCGGTAGCCGCGTCGTCGTGCTGACCGTGTGCAGCATCACGCCGGTGTGCGGGCTGTTCAGCGTGCGGTTCGACGCGAGTGCGTCGGTCGCGCCGATGGCGCCGACAGCGGCGATGGCGACCGCCAGCAGCGCGCGCAGCAGTCGCCGACGCGGCACCGCCGTGAGGTCCACGGGCGAAGCTTCGGCCGGAATCGCACCAGACTCATGCGAATCCGAGCGAAATGGCCTAATGACCACTCAGATGGGCTAACTCCGGTAGTCCCGTGCGGCGGCGCGGGACCGATAGCCTCACCGCGTGCGCGCCGGGGTCTGGCTCCGATGACTGGGCTCCGATGATCGGGCTCGTCCTCGCGGCGGGTGCCGGACGCCGCCTCGCGCCGCTCACCGACGACCTGCCGAAGGCGCTCGTCCCCGTCCGCGGCGAGACGACGTCGATCCTCGACGTGACCGTGGCGCACTTCGCCGCAGCGGGCTTGTCGCGCGTCGTCCTCGTCACCGGCCACGCCGCCGACCGCGTCGCCGCGCGGGTGCCGGCGTGGACCGCGGAGCACGGCCTCGCGATCGAGCTGGTGCACAACGACCGCGCGCTCGACTGGAACAACGCGTATTCGTTGTGGTGCGCGCGCGAACACTACGCCGGTGGCGCGTTGTTGTGCAACGGGGACACGTTGCACCCGCTGGCCGTGCAGCAACAGCTGCTCGCCGTACCGACGAGCAGCGTGTGCCTCGCAGTCGATCGGCACAAGAAGCTCGGCGAGGAAGAGATGAAGGTCGCGCTGGACGGGGAGGGCCGGGTGCTGCGCATCAACAAGCGGCTCGATCCGGTGACCGCGGACGGCGAGTACATCGGCGTCACCTTGATCCCGCCCGATGCCGCGGCCGCGTTGACCGCTGCGCTGGAGACAACGTGGCGTCGCGATCCGCAGCTCTACTACGAGGACGCCTACCAGGAGCTGGTGGACACCGGCACCGACGTGACGACGGCCGACATCGGCGTCGTCGAGTGGACCGAGGTGGACGACCACACCGATCTCGCGCGAGCGCGGGACATCGCATGCCGTTACTGACCCGCATGGTCGGCGTACCGCTGCTCGTCGACATCCGCACCGGCGCGGTCGATACGCTCGCACCGCTGCTCTCCGACCACCGCATCTCTTCCGGCGGCCGGGTCGCCGTCGCGGTCGGTCCCGGGCAGGGCGAGGCGATCGCGCGACAACTGACCCAGGCGCTGCCGAATGCGCAGGTCGTGCACGTCGACGGCGGCACCATCGCCGCCGCGCAGGATCTGGCCACGACGCTGCGCGGCGACTTCTACGACGCGGTCGTCGGCATCGGCGGCGGCCGCCTGCTCGACACGGTGAAGTGGTCGGCAACGCGCACCGGCCTGCCTATGGTCGCCGTCGCGACCAACCTTGCGCACGACGGCATCGCGTCACCCGTCGCGTCGCTGGAGGACGAAGGACGCAAGGGCTCGTACGGCGTGCAGATGCCCGCGGCGGTCGTCGTGGATCTCGACTACGTCCGCCAGTCGCCGGAACGCATGCGCCGCAGCGGCATCGGCGATGCGCTCAGCAACCTGTCGGCGATCGCGGACTGGGAGCTGGCGCGATCCGAACGCGGCGAGTCGGTCGACGGCATCGCCGTCACGCTCGCGCGCACGGCGGCGCTCGCGGTGCTCGACCATCCCGGCACGATCGATGACGACGAGTTCCTGCTCGTCCTTGCGGAAGCGCTCGTGCTGTCCGGGCTCGCGATGGCGGTCGCCGGCACCAGCCGGCCGTGCAGCGGCGGCGACCACGAGATCCTGCATGCGGTCAACCACCTCTATCCCGCGATCGGCAACCACGGCGAGCTGGCCGGGGTAGGTGCGCTGTTCTGCACGTGGCTGCGCGGCGACGCCGAGTTGGCTCACCGCTTGCGCGACTGCCTCGCCCGCCACGGCCTGCCGCGCGCGCCCGCGGACCTCGGTCTGACCGACGACGAGTTCGCGGCGGCCGTGTCGTACGCGCCGCGCACCCGCCCGGATCGTTACACCGTCCTCGAACGCCTCGACCTCGATGACGGCGCGGTCCGCGACCGCGTCGCGTCGTACGCCGGCTTCTGCGACGTACCCTCGCGTCGTGCATGAGTTGCTCGCGCCGTTCGCGGATTTCATCGGTACCTGGGAAGGCGAGGGCGTCGGCGGCTACCCGACCGTCGACGCCGACTTCCGGTTCGCCGAACGCATCGTCATCGCCGACTACGGCAAGCCGGTGCTGCAGTTCACCAGCGAGTCGTGGAGCATCGAGGACGGCCGGCCGATGGCCCGGCAGTCCGGATTCTGGCGGCCGACGTCGCCGACCGAGCTCGAGGTCGTGCTCGTCGTTGCATCGGGCTTCGCCGAGATCCTCTACGGGACCGTCGTCAGCGGGCCGGCCGGCGTGCACGTCGAGATGGTGACCGACCTCGTCGCGCGTACGACGACCGCCAAGGAGGTCACCGCTGAGAAGCGGATGTACGCCGTCCGCGCGGACAAGCTGATGTACGCCGTCGACATGGCCGCGATGGGTCAGGAGCTGACGCCGCACCTGTCGGCGGCGCTCGACCGCGTCAGCGACTGACGGCAGGAAGCTGCGCGGACAGGTGCTGCGCGGACAGGTGCCAGGAGCGCGGTCCGCGGGCCGCGTCCAGCGCATCGGACCAGAGCGCCGGGCGGGCCATGTAGAAGCCCTGCACGAGGTCGGCACCGAGCGCGCGCAACGCGAGATACTGCGCCGGCGTCTCGACACCTTCCGCGACGACCCGCAGGCCGAGGCTGCGCGCGAGCTGGAGGATCGTCTGCACGACCGCGAGCGCGTCGTCGTCCTGCGGGATGCCGGCGATGAAGCTCTTGTCGATCTTCAGGTCGTCGACCGGGAACGCGCGCAGGTACGCGAGCGACGAGTAGCCGATGCCGAAGTCGTCGATCGCGAGCCGCACGCCGAGCTCGCGCAGCCGGCCGAGCCGGTGCATGTTCGCCTCGGAGTCGTGCATGAGGACGCTCTCGGTGATCTCGAGCGTGAGCCGCTGCGGCGCGAGCCCGGACACGGCGAGCGCGTCGCGGACCTGCTCCACGATGTTGGGGTCGGCGAGCTGGCGGCTCGACAGGTTGACGTTGACCCAGCCGCCGTCGGTCCAGCGGGTCATGGCGGTGCACGCCTGCCGCAGCACCCATGCGCCGATCGGCACGATGAGCCCGGACTCTTCCGCGACCGGGATGAACTCACCGGGATCGAGCAGCCCGAGATCGGGATGCGACCACCGCAGCAGCGCCTCCATCCCGACGACCTCGCCGTGGTCGAGGCCGACGATCGGCTGGTAGTGCAGCACGAACTGCTCGGCGTCGATCGCCTGTTGCAACGCCGCGGACAGCTCCATCTGCCGGAGCGCGGTGGCGTACATCGCCGGCTGAAACAGCTGGAACCTCCCGCCGCCGGCGGCCTTGGCGCGGTACATCGCGACGTCGGCGTTGCGCAGCAGGTCGCCGGCGGTGATGCCCGGCGTCGCGATCGCGATGCCGATGCTCGCCGTCGCGGTGACCTGTTGCGTCCCGATCGTCATCGGCGTAACGAGTGATTCGAGGATCCGCTCGGCCTGCTGCTCCGCCCGCCCGTCGGGACAGTCTTCGAGGAGTACGGCGAACTCGTCGCCGCCGAGCCGCGCGACCGTGTCGCCGCCGCGCACCGCGGCCTCCAGCCGGCGGGCGACTTCGACCAGCATCTCGTCACCGACCGCGTGGCCGAGTGAGTCGTTGACGAGCTTGAACCGGTCGAGGTCGAGCAGCAGCACGACCGGCATCCCGGCGCCGACCCGGCGGCCGAGCGCGTGCTCCGCCCGGTCGTTGAACAGCGCGCGGTTGGACAGGCCGGTGAGGCTGTCGTGGAAGGCCTGGTGCCGCAGTTGCGCGTCGAGCGCGTTGCGGTCGGTGACGTCCTTCACTGCGACGAGCACCGCGTCGTGGCCGGCGAACTCCAGCCGGTGCGAGGTGACCTCGACATCGATCAGGCGCCCGTCGGCGAGCACGTGCCGGCCGCCGCGTCCGTCCGATCTGCCGTCGTTGTCGGACGCGAGGCTTTCCAGCAGCGGTACGACGTCGTCGGCCGGCCGGAGGTCGGTGATGCGCATGCCGAGGAACTTCTCCCGGCTGTAGCCGTAGTGACGTACGGCGGCCTCGTTGACCTCGATGAACTTCAGCGTCGCGTGGTCGTACACCCACATCGGTTGCGGGTTGGCGGCGAACAGCAACCGGAAGCCGGTCTCGCTGTCGGCCAGCGCCTTGCGGGCACGCGCCTGCTCGGTGACGTCGCGGGCGATGCCGGCGAACGCGGCGATCGCCCCGTTGCCGTCGCGGATCGGCGACAGCGACAGCGACACCTCGATCAGCGTGCCGTCCTTGCGCAGCCGCTGCGTCTCGAACGGCGCGAGCCGCTCGCCGCTGCGCGCGCGCTGCATCAGCTCCTCGACCTCGTGCAGGCGCTCGTCGGGCACCAGCCGCCGGATGTTGTTGCCGATCATCTCCGCGGCCGTGTAGCCGTACATCCGCTCGGCGGCGCTGTTCCACGACAGGACCGTGCCGTCGAGGTCCTGCCCGAGGATGGCGTCCGAGGACGACTCGACGATGGCCGCGAGCTGGCGCCGTACCCGTTCGGCGTGGTGCCGTTCGGTGACGTCGGAGTAGTTGACGACGAGGCCGCGCACGGCGGGCTCGTGCGTGAGGTTGCGCACCCGCGCCTCGCACCATCGCCACGTGCCGTCGGCGTGCCGGACCCGCAGCTCGACGGTCGCGGTCGCGTCCGGCTGATCCATGCCGGCGAGCGCGCCGTGCGCAGTGGCGAGGTCGTCCGGGTGGACGTAGTCGAGGCCGTTGCGGCCGATGCGTTCGGTCACCTCGTAACCGAATACGTCCTTTACGGAGGGGCTGTCCCAGCGGATGACCGCGTCGGTATCGACCACAGAGATGACGTCGGAGGACTTCTCGACCAGCGCGCGCAACCGTCGCTCGCTGTCGCGGACCGCGGCCTCGGTCGCGAGCAACCGGGACGCGACCAGCGACGCGCACTCGCCGACGAGCAGGCACACGGGGAGCGCGTATGTAAGCCCACCGGCAAGCGTGCCGAGGTCGTGTACGGCGAACCCCGGTGCGAGGTAGGCGATCACCAGCAATGGCGCCGACTTCAGGGCCGTGCCACTCGGGTGCATGAGCCCGACCCACACGTAGACGACGAAGAAGAAGACGTCGTAGCGCAGGCCATTGTTGCCGGCGAACAAGTTGTGCAGGCTGATCAGCCCGAGTGCGAGCGGGATCAACCACAGCGACGAGCTGCGCTGCCATCGTTCCCAGGGCAACGCACCGATGACGATGCCGGACAGCGCGGCGACGAGGCCGACCGCGACGAGGCCGAGCGGGTGGACGTGCGGGCCGTCCGGGATCAGCGGCGCGAGCCCGGTGACCAGCAGCCCGCAGAGGCAGAACAGCACGCTTGAGAGCAGCCCCGCCATCTTCGCCGTGCCGAACTCGGGCAGCTGGAAGCGGCCGCGCGCGAGCCGCAGCTTCCGCATCCCCACCGCCCAGGCCAACCGGCACATTCGGGTCGAGTGCCGCTCAGCCTTTATCGGCCATCGCAGCACGTCCCGTCAGTGTTCGCGCAGGTAATCGCCGCAACGGACGGTGCGACCTCACCCGCTCGGCAGGAGCGGCGTAGTCCGTTGTCGTTACATGGGCGGAGAGTGCGTGTGCCGTTGTGTCACGCGGTGTGTGAAGTAGTCCGGTGCGTGCCCGAGTGCCGCTTCACCGAGATCCGTGCGTTCGCCGGTCGCGCAGAAAGGTCAGCCGACGCGTTGCGGCGGCACGCCCTCGTCGCCGTAGCTGAACAGCGGCGCCGAGCGGTCGCTCTCGAGCAGCCGGGAGATGTGCGCCGGGGGTTGCGGTGTCGTGAAAAAGTACCCCTGCGCGAGGTCGCAACCGAGCCGGCGCAGCGCGCGCAACTGGTCGAGGTTCTCGACGCCCTCGGCGATGGTGGTCAGCCGCAGCGCGCGGGCCATGCCGGCGACGGCGGCCACGATCGCGGAGTCGTCGCCGTCGACCGCGAGACCGTCCACGAACGACCGGTCGATCTTCACCGCGTCGACGGGCAGCCGCTTGAGGTAGGACAGCGAGGAGTAGCCGGTGCCGAAGTCGTCGACCGCGAGCCGTACGCCGAGCTCGCGCAGCGACGACAACGCCGTCACCGCGCCTTCGGCGTCTTCGAGCAGCGCGCTCTCGGTGATCTCGAGGCCGAGCTGTGACGCCTCGACTTCATGGCGCCGCAACGACGACGAGACCAGATCCACGAGACCGGGGTCGCCGAGCTGGCGGGCGGAGAGGTTGACCCATACGGCGAGCGCGGCGCCGTCGTAGCGCGAGGCCGCCCACGCGGCCGCCTGGGCGAGCGCGGTGTCGAGCACCCACGCGCCGATGCCGGCGATGAGGCCGGTCTCTTCGGCGAGCGGGATGAACTCGGCCGGCGGGACGAGCCCGCGTTCGGGATGGTGCCAGCGCACGAGTGCCTCGACACCGGTGACGTGTCCGGTGCGCAGGTCGACCTCGGGCTGATAGACGACGCGGAACTCTTGCTCGGTCAGCGCGCGGTGCAGGTCGTTCGCCGTACGCAGCCGGTTGACCGCCGTCGCGCGGTAGTCCTCGACGAACAACTCGCTGCGCGCGCGGCCGCGGTCCTTCGCCCGGTGCAGCGCCGCATCCGCGTCGCGCAGCAACGTCTCCGCGGTCACCAGCGAGCCACCGGCGCCGGAGAGCGCGATGCCGGCGGAGACGCTGACGAACACCTCGTCACCGTCGAGCTGGAACGGCGTCGACATGGTCGAGTTGATGTGGTCGGCGATCGCGAGTGCGTCGGCCTCGCCGGTGACGCCCGGAACGAGCAGGCAGAACACGTCGCCGCCGAAGCGCGCGAGCAGGTCGGTCGGACCCGCGATGGCCTTCAGCCGGTCGGTCACCAGCCGCAGCATGAGGTCACCGGACGCGTGCCCGAACGAGTCGTTGACGAGCTTGAAGTGGTCGATGCCGAGCAGGACGACGGCGACCTGATGCGACTGGTCGAGCGCCGCGTCGATCGACGTACCGAGCGCGTCGATCAACACCGCGCGGCCGGGCAGGCCGGTGAGCGCGTCGTACAGATTGGCCTGCGCGAGCTGCTCTTCGAACGCGCGCTGCTCGGACAGGTCGCGGGTGATGGAGGAGTAGTAGTCGATCGATCCGTCCGGCCGGCGGTGCGCCACGACCACTTGCGAGACCGGCACCTGCGAGCCGTCGGCCAGCAGCAGGTCGACCTCGCCGGTCCAGACGCCGACCTTGTTGGCGGTCGGCAGCGCTTCGCTGAGGAAGCGGGCGCGCGACGACGGTGCGTAGACGTCGATCGCCTGCAGCGCCAGCACTTCCTCGTCGGTGCTCACGCCGAAGCGGGCGCGGGCCGCGGCATTCGCGTAGGTGAAGCTGCCTTGCGTGTCGACCATCGCGACGAGGTCCGGCGTCGCTTCGAGGATCTCGCCGAAGCGGCGCAGGTCGGCGATCGCGGTCGTCTCCTCGGTGACGTCGACCGTCGAGCCGACCCAGCTCGCGACCGCGCCGTCGGCGTCGAGCACCGGCCGCGCGTCGACGTGGATCCAGCGCACCGATCCGTCGTCCATGCGCCGGATCCGGAAGGTGAGGTGCAGATCGCGCTTCGCCGCCGTCGCGTCCCGCCACGCGGACTGGAGCAACGGCATGTCGGGCTCGTAGACCAGCCACGCGCGGGCGTCGCCGGGCGCGGCCGTCGGGTCGCCGGTGATCTCGGTCAGTTTCGGGTTGACGTAGAGGCGTCGGCCCTCGGGGTCGACGTGGAAGATGCCGGCCGGAACCGTCTCGGCCATGAGCCGCAGCCGTGCCTCGCTCTCGGCGAGCATCGTGGTGGTGGCGGCGAGCCGCCGGCGGTCGCGCCGGCTGACGCCCAGGATGGCCGCGAGCACGATGACCGCGGCGAATGCCACCACGGTGATCGTGATCATGCGCTTACATCGCCTTCGCGCTCAGAAAAGTTCACGAAGGCCCGTCGGGGGCCCTCTGACGCACTGACCATTGCAGCGTAAGGCGACAAAGCGCTCACGAGCGGTAACTGCGAGTAAATGACTAGCCCGGACTAGGCGGACTCACCGGCCCCGCCTAGGCCTCGTTGTCCTCGAAAGGTAAGGTTTCGTCCGGAATGCCCGGATTGCACGCTCCGGTCAAGATCATGCCGCCACCCGCCGAGACATCACAGAGCAGCTTCCGCCACACGAGTCACATCCGCACCTGCGGCCACAGCAGGTACGCCGGACGAAGGGGAGTAGGTCACCGATGCTCGTCGCGCGCCGCGCCGCCGCCGTCAGCCTCGTCGGCGTCCTCGGGTTCGCCTCGTTCGCCGCGGCCGGCCCGAGCACGCCGCCGGCGCCGACCGCCGACTGCGCCGCGGTCGCGATCGGCAGCCACGGCCCGGCGGTGCAGACGCTGCAGCGCGCGGTCGGCGCGACGCCGGACGGCGACTTCGGTCCGCTGACCCAGAAGGCGGTTGTCGCCTGGCAGGGCAAGCACAAGATCAAGGCGACCGGCGTGGTCGACGCGGCGACCTGGAAGGCGCTGCCGGTACCGGACGCGGTCGCGGCCTGCCGCCAGCAGGTCAAGGGCACCGGCGTGACCCCGACCTGCACCACCCTGACCCGCAACGACACCGGCCCGGCCGTCGCGGTGCTGCAGAACGCCATCCGCGCCACCGGCCCGAAGATCACCGTCGATGCGCAGTACGGCGACCAGACCCGCACCGCCGTCGTCGCGCTGCAGACCGCCCGCAAGCTGCGGGTGACCGGTGTCGTGGACGCCGCCACGTGGGCCGCGCTCGGCCTCACCGGCACCCCCGCATGCATCCTCGCGGCGGCACCCGCCGCGGCGACCACGCCGGCCCCGCCGCCGGACGCGGCCGCGCAGGCCGCGATCCGCGCGCAGGTCGTCAAGCTCGCCGCCGGCCTGCCGTCCACGCCGGGCACGACGACCAGCCCGGTCGCCAAGCAGGCGATCGCGTTCGCCAAGGCGCAGATCGGCAAGCCCTACAAGTGGGGCGCCACCGGGCCGGCGTCGTACGACTGCTCCGGCCTGGTGCTCGCGGCGTACCGCGCGGCGGGGATCACGACGCCGCGGGTCGCGGCCGACCAGTACGGCGCCGGGACGTCCGTCCCGCTCGACAAGGCGCAGGCCGGCGACCTCCTCTTCTATGCCAGCGACGTCGCCAAGCCGGCCTCGATCTACCACGTCGTGATCTACCTCGGCGCCGGCCAGATCCTCGACGCGCCCTACACCGGTGCCTACGTCGGCACCCGCTCGCTCTGGACGCAGAACCTGCTGCCGGTGGCGTGGCGGCCGGTCGCGCCGCTGGTGCTGCCGGCCAAGCCGGGGGCGACCGGCTGGACCGTCGCGCAGCTGCAGCAGGCGCTCGACCGGCACGGCGCCACGCTCACGGTCGACGGCGGCTACGGCCCGGCGACGCTGTCCGCGGTCAAGGCGTGGCAGCAGGGGCACAAGCTGACCGCGAACGGTGTCGTCGACGTCGCGACCTGGCTCACCTTGGGGTGAAAAAAACGTTGCCCCGCTGAGGTTTCGGCGGCCCCCGGCCTTAGGTAGAAAAGGTATGGCAGCCAGGTCTGCCCAGACAGGCTGCTCGTCATGCGGGGGAACGAGCACAGCGGAGGAATGACAGCCGTGTACACCGGCGGCGTTCAGCGCCTGGTGACATTGCCGCCTGCGCCCGACAGTGCGCGCCAAGCGCGCCGCTTCGTCGGCGAGGTGCTGGCAACGGCCGGCGTTGACGCCGACCGCCGCGACACCGCTGTGCTCCTGACCTCCGAGCTCGTCACCAACGGCATCGTGCACGCGCTGACCGACCTCCAGGTCACCGTCGAGGCGACCGAGACGTGGGTCCGGGTCGAGGTGGTCGACGGCAACCCCAACCTGCCGCAGCGGCGCGACTACGACGACGAGGCCATGACCGGCCGCGGCCTGGAGATGCTCGAGCTGCTCGCCGACGAGGTCGGGATGCAGCCGCTGGCCGACGAAGGCAAGCGGGTGTGGTTCCGCCTCGGTGCGGCGGGCGCGCAGTCCGACCCGGTCGCGGTCGTGCCCACAGCGCCGGCGGCGACGGCGGTCCTGCTGCGCAACGTGCCGGTCGCGCTCTACTGCGCCTGGCAGCAGCACGCGTCGGCGATCCTGCGCGAGGCGCTGATCGCCGAGCTGGACGACCGGCCCACCGGCATCCCCGACGACCTGGCGATGGCGAACGACGCGATGTCCGCGCTCTCCCGCGGCACGTCGGAGGCGTTCGCGCTCCGCGACGCCGGCGTCCACCACGCCGACATCACCCTGTCGCTGCCCACCGTCTCCGTGCCGCACTTCCCGGTCATGCGTGACGTGCTGCGCCGCTGCTCGGCGATGTCGCTCGTCGGTCAGTTGCTGGTGCCGCCGGCGCTGCCCGAGATCCAGGCCGTCCGCAACTGGGTGTGCGGCGAGGTCATGCGCCAGGCGACCGGCCTGCCGGCCTCGCCGTACGTCGAGCAGCCGGACGACCACTTCATCCTCGACGAGATCGAGCCGACGACGCTCGAGTCGGTCCGGACCGCGACCGTGGGCATGATCGCGGCCGACCGGAGCAACCGCATCGTCGCGGTCAGCCGCACCGCCGCGGAGATCGTCGGCTGGGATCCGGAGGAGCTCGAAGGTCACCGGCTGGTCTCGGTCATCCCGCCCGAGACGCGCGACGCGCATGTCGCCGGCTTCACCCGCTACCTGCTCGACGGCACCACGACGTACTTCGGCCGCTGGCTCGAGATGCCGGCGCTGCACCGCGACGGCGGCGTCGTACCGATCCGGATGTTCGTCGGCCGCGCGGTCGACGAGGGCGGGCGCGAGTACTTCGTCGCGAACGTCGAGCCCGCCTGACCTGCGCCGACCGGCGCTAACCCTGATCCAGCGACGGCTGGAACACCTCGCGCCGGATGAGATCGAGCGCGGCCGCGACCGGTACGGCGATCAACGCCCCGACGATGCCGAGCAACGCCCCGCCGATCAGCACGCTGATGACGGTCAGGATCGGCGCCACCTCAACGGTCTTCTTCATCACGCGCGGCGAGAGCAGGTAGTCCTCGAGCAGCCGGAAGACGATCGTGAACGCGACGGTGGCGATCGCCGTCGGCAGCGACACCGACAGCGCGATCAGCGCGACGATGACACCCGCGATCGGCGCGCCGATCATCGGGATGAGGTCGAACAATGCGACCAGCAACCCCAGGAACACCGCGTCCGGCACACCCATCGCGAGCAGGAAGATCGACATCGCGACGCCGGCGATCATCGACGTGATCAGGTTGCCCAGCAGGTAGCCGCCGACCAGTCGCAGGATCTCGTCGCTGAGCAAACCCACGCGCGCGCGGCGCGACCGCGGCACCAGCCGGTACGCCGAGCGCTTGATCGCCGGCAGGTTCGCCAGGAAGTAACAGGTCAGCACGACGATCGTCAGCGTTGTCAGAACCGTCGACAGGATCGTCTTGCTCAGGCTCACGACGCCCTTGTAGGACAAGGCATTCGAGATCTGCTTCGAGCTGAGGTGCACCTTGCGCGCGAGGTTGCCGATCGAGTCGTGCCGGCGTTGCAGCCGGTGCAAGTACTCCGGCAGGTTCTTGTGCAGGTTGTTGTATTCGCTGGTGATCGCCGGCACCGCCGTCGCGATGAACAGCGCGAGGACGCCGAGCGCCAGCAGCAACACCGCCGCGACCGCGACCCCGCGCCGCCAGCCGCGCCCCGTGAGCCATGTGACGACGGGATCGAGCCCCACCGCGAAGAACGCCGCGACGAGGATCAGGATGAGGACGCCGTACGCCTTGAGGAACGCCTGGCAGATCACGTACGCCGCGGCGACGCCGAGGCTCGCGACGAAGGCGATGTAGAACGGCGAGCGCTGCGACATCGGCTGGCCGGGAATGCCGAATGGCGTCTCCGGCGTAACCCCCGCGGCGGCCTCGCGGACGATGTCGTCGCGCAGGAACGCCTGCGTGTCGGCGTGTTGCTGGACGAGGTCGGAGAGCGCGCGCGCCTCCGCGGTGGCCTCGTCGGGGGCCTCGATCTCGTCGCTCACGCCAACACTCTGCCCGGAGTAGCGGCCGTGACGCCACCCGGGCTAGTCCCGGGTCGAAATGCCGGACATGGCCTCCGAAAACGGAACACGGCCTTGCCGTCAATAGTCCCTCTGGGCGGTGAAATTCGGACACCACATTGACGACAACGTGCCATGTGCTCTCCCGCGCTCGGCTCCGAAAGAAAACGAGAGCCACCGGACCAGGCGGGCGACACGAGGGATGATGATGGAAGCTACTGCGCAACTGCTGCCCCGTAAGACAGCGACTCTTGCGGCCGCGATCGTCACGATCGCCATCGCGGGTACGACGACCTCCTCACCGGCGCAAGCCGGTACGACGTGGGAACGATCCGTCGTCGGCGTCGTCGACAGCGGCTTGGCCCACGCGAGAGGCGCGGTGCACGTCATCGTGACCACGACGTCCGGCGGCGTTGGCGCTGCCAGTCGCGCGGTCACGTCGTCGCACGGCACCGTCCGTGAGCCGCTGCCGATCGTGGACGGCGTCGCCGCCACGGTCCCGGCCTCCGACATCGGCCTGCTCTCCCGCCAGCCGGGCGTCAAGGCGGTGACCCTCGACCGGGTCGGCCACTTCAACAGCTACTCGTTCGACGACACGACCACGTCGTCGAACTTCGTGGCCAGCACCGGCGCCGGGCGGGCGTGGCAGTCGGGCTACACCGGCCAGGGCGTCGGCGTCGCGGTCATCGACACCGGCATCTCGCCGATGGACGACCTCAACGGCCGCATCGTGTACGGCCCGGACCTCTCCGGTGAGGGCTCGCTCGTCGACACCTACGGCCACGGCACCGTGATGGCCGGCATCATCGGCGGCAACGGCGCCGACTCGGTCAGCAACCCGGGCGGCGCGCACACCGGCGTCGCCCCGAAGGCGACGCTGATCGCGGTCAAGACGGCCGGCGCGAACGGCGCCGTCGACGTCTCGACGATCCTGCAGGCGATGTCCTGGGTGAGCGCCTACCAGAGCCAGTTCAACATCCGGGTGCTGAACCTGTCGTGGGGCACGCCGAGCACCGCCGACCCGAGCGTCGACCCGCTGAACTACGCGGTCGAGCGGCTCTGGAAGCAGGGCATCGTCGTCGTCGTCGCGGCCGGCAACACCGGCCCGAACGCCGGCACGATCACCAAGCCCGGCGACGACCCGACGATCCTGACCGTCGGTGCGTACGACGACAAGCAGAACACCGACCCGTCCGACGACTCGCTCGCGTCGTGGTCGTCGCGCGGCCCGACGGCGCAGAACGTCACGAAGCCCGACATCGTCGCGCCGGGGCGTTACATCATCGCCCAGCGGTCCTACGGCTCGACCATCGAGCAGACCTACCCGAAGGCGCTGTACGCCCCGTCGTACATCCGCGGTTCGGGTACGAGCGAGGCGACCGCGGTGACGTCCGGTCTCGTGGCCCTGCTGCTGCAGGCCCACCCGACGTGGACGCCGGACCAGGTGAAGTACGCGCTCAAGTCGACCGCGTCGCCGATGCTGTCGTACACCGCGAACAACCAGGGCAGCGGCCGGGTCAACCTCACCGGCGCGATGGCGATCGACCCGAGCGCGGCGCCGGTGCAGCCCACGCCGAGCAGCGGTCTCGGCTCGATCGAGAACAGCCGCGGTGGCCAGTGGGTCAGCGCTACCTGCAACGGCGTCTCGACCGTCATCAAGGGCGAGATCGACGTCCGCTGCGAGCCGTGGAACGGCAGCGCGTGGACCGGCTCGGCCTGGACCGGCTCTGCGTGGACCGGCTCGGCTTGGACCGGCTCCGCCTGGACGGGTTCGGCCTGGACCGGCAGCGCGTGGACGAACGCCTCGTGGACCGGCAGTGCGTGGACCGGTGGCGCGTGGACCGGCGGCTCGTGGCAGGGCAGCGCGTGGACCGGCTCGGCCTGGACCGGCTCCGCGTGGACCGGCTCGGCCTGGACCGGCTCCGCGTGGACCGGCTCGGCCTGGACCGGCTCCGCCTGGACCGGTAGTGCGTGGACCGGCGCGACGTACGACGACTTCCTGACGGCGTTCTGGGGCAACCGGCCGCCGTGGTGGAAGCAGCTGCCGGGCGAGGTCAGCGAACCGCGGCCCGGGTTCAAGCAAGCGCCGTGACCTGAGCAAGTGCCACGACCGGCAATGGTCTGAGGAGTAGAAGTGTTCGCTTCGCTGAGCGGTAGCCCACGCCGCCTGCGGAACCTCGTCATCACGGTGTACGTGCTCGGCTTCGCCTGCATGGCCGTGGCGGGCGTGTATGCCCGGCAGAGCACCGCGAAGGTCAGCGGGACGCACCTGCTGCTCGCCGCGTTCCTGGTGGCGGCGAGCGAGCTCGCGGTGATGCACCTGCGGTTCGGCGGCGAGCGATACACCTACACCTGGAGCGAAGCGGCCGTCGTCCTCGGCCTGGTGCTGGTCCCCTACCCGCACCTGGTGCTGGTCGCTCCGCTCGCGGTCGCGCTGACGCACAGCCTCAGCGGCCGCCAGCCGATGAAGGTCTACTACAACGCGACCTCGGCGGCGATCGCGGTCACGGTCGCGCGGCTGACGATGGTCGTCGTCAGCGGGCACAAGTCCGTGTCGGCGAGCACCGGGTGGCGGCACTGGGTCGCTCTCGCTTGCGCCGCCGCGATGTTCTCGGCGGTCAACTCGGCGACGACGACCGCCGCCGTCAGCGCGTCGCAGGGCCTGCCTCTTGGTGCGGTCCTGCGCCGCCACCTGCCGGCGACCCTGGGCGTCCTCGGCGGCAACACCCTCGTCGCGGCGCTGCTGCTCCAGATCCAGTGGAACGCCGCGACCGTCGCGATGCTGCCGGTGCTGCTGGGCCTGCTCTACACGACCTACCGCGGCAACCTGTCCGCCCGCGAAGACCGCGACACGTGGCGCGAGCTGGAGGCCGCGAGCAAGGACCTCGCGAGCCTCGACGTCGACGAGGTGGCCGAGGTGGCGGTCACCCGCTCGCTGCGGCTCGCGCGTGCGGACGAGGTCGAGATTCTGCTGCGTGCCGACGATGGTCCGGGCATCACCCGCTACCACCTCGGCGCCTCCGGCGAGGTCACGCAGAGCCACACCGACTCCGGCGTCCTCGACGTCCTCGACCTGCAGAGCGGCGCGCTCGTGAGCTCGGTGTCCGAGTCGCTGTCCTCCGGCGTGACGACGTCGTCACACGCGCTCGTGCTGCGGCTCGACAGCCCGGAGAACGACGAGGCGCTCGGCGCGCTGCGGCTGCAGTTCCGCTCCGGCGTACGGCTGACCGACCGCGAGCGTCAGGTGCTCGTGACGTTCGGCCGCTCGGTCGCCGCGAGCGTCTACAACGCGCAGCTCTACGAGCAGACGCGCGAGGCGTCCCGCCGGCACGAGCACGAGGCGACGCACGACGCGCTGACCGGCCTGCCGAACCGCGCGCTGCTGGTCCGCCGCGCCGCGGAGTACCTATCCGCGCCGGACGCGGCCGTCAGCCTGCTGCTGGTCGACCTCGACCACTTCAAGAGCATCAACGACACCCTCGGCCACCCGACCGGCGACCGGTTGCTGCAGGCCGCGGCGCAGCGGCTCCAGGCCGTGCTGCGGCAGACCGACACGATCGCGCGCCTCGGCGGCGACGAGTTCGCGATCCTGCTGCCGGACACCGAAGCGACCGAGGACGCGGAGCGGGTCGCGAAGTCCGTGCTCGCCGCGCTCGCGACGCCGGTCCTCGTGGACGGCCTGCGGCTGTCGGTCGAGGGCAGCGTCGGCATCGCGCACTTCCCGGCCGACTCGATGAACACCGACGAGCTGCTCGCGCACGCCGACATCGCGCTCTACCAGGCGAAGACGGCGCGCGGCTCGTCGCGCACCTACAGCCGCGACCACGACGACAGTTCGGTCTCGCGACTCACCCTCGCGGCCGAACTGCGTACGGCGCTCGCGCGGGACGAGCTGGTCCTGCACTTCCAGCCGCAGCACTCGGTCGTGGACGGCCGGCTGGTGGCGGCCGAAGCGCTGGTGCGCTGGCACCACCCGCAGCGCGGCCTGCTCCCGCCGTCGGAGTTCATCAGCCTCGCCGAGGACTCGGGCCTCGCGCACGACTTCACGATGTACGTGCTGAGCAAGGCGATCCGCGAGGCGGCCTCGTGGCACGACCTCGGCGCCGACCTGCACGTCGCGGTGAACCTGTCGGCTCGCAACCTGCTCGACCCCGCACTGCCGTCGGCCGTCGCGTCCGCGTTGCAGCGGCACGGCCTGCCGGCGAAGGCGCTGGTGCTCGAGATCACCGAGCGCACGATGATGAGCGAGCTCGAGGTCGTCGAGCGGGTGCTCGGCGAACTGCGGCAGCTCGGCGTACAGCTGTCGGTCGACGACTTCGGCACCGGCTACTCCTCGATGACGTTCCTCACCCGCGCCGCGGTCAACGAGCTCAAGGTCGACCGCGCCTTCGTCTCGCGGATGACCGTCTCCGAGAGCGACGCGGCGATCGTCCGCGCGACCGTCGAGCTCGCCCACGGTCTCGGCCTGCGCGTCGTCGCCGAAGGCGTCGAGGACGCGGAGACGCTGAACGTGTTGCGCGGCCTCGGCTGCGACATCGCGCAGGGCTTCCACCTCGGCCGGCCGATGGCGGCGGACACGTTCCGCGCCCGGCTGCTCGCCGCCGACTCGCCCGTGTCGCGGATCGCTACGCAGCGGGCGCCGCAGGAAGCCCGCGTCGTCGCGCTGCGCCAGCGGTAAGGATGTTCGGGTCGCGCGCAACGCCGCGACCGGGCACAGTGGAGGGGTGGACGACTTCCCCGACGTGCTCGCGCGCGCGCAGCACGGCGACGAGGCGGCGTTCACGGTCGTGTTCCGCGCGATGCAGCCGATGCTCTTGCGCTACCTGACCGTGCTGGCCGGCCCGTCGACCGCTGAGGATCTCGCGGCCGAGACGTGGGTCGCGGCGCTGCGCGGGCTGGTGAAGTTCCGCGGCAACGAGAGCGACCTGCGCGGCTGGCTCGTCACGATCGCTCGCGCGCGCTGGGTCGACGCCGTACGCGCATCGGCCCGCCGGCCCGAAGAGCTCACCGACGAGATCCCCGAGCGGCATGCCGACGACGACGTGGCCGGCGCGGTGATCGACCGCGCGGCATCGGAGGAGGCGATCGCGATGATCTCCCAGCTACCCGCGGATCAGGCCGAGATCGTGGCGCTGCGCGTCGTCGCGCAGATGGAGGTCGCCGAGATCGCCGAGCTCACCGGCAAGACCGCCAACCACGTCCGGGTGCTCTGCCACCGGGGACTGCGCCGGCTCGCGACGATGCTCCCCACGCCGGGCGTAATGCCGGCGCTGGTTTCAACGATGGACGAGTCGTGAACGTCCCGGAGCAGAAGGGCACGAAGCGGCTGCCTGCCGCCGCGCTCGAGCGCCTGCTCGCGGACGTCGCCGCGGGCACCGAGCCGGCGCCTGAGTTGGCCTCGCTCTACGCCGTGCTCCGGACCGCGTCCGGCCCCGGCGAGCCGGGCGCCCAGCCGGGGGAGTCCGCCGCCCTCGCCGCCTTCGGCCAGATCGTCCCCGTACGGCGGATGCGCCCGCACCCGGTGCGCTGGCTGGCCGAGAGCCGGACCCGCATCGCGGCCGCCACCGGCGCCTTCGTGCTCGTGTTCGGTGGCGGCGTCGCCGCGGCCGCGACGGGATCGCTGCCCGACCCCGCGCAGGGCACGGCACACGACGTGCTCGGCGTGATCGGCGTACACGTTCCGGGCAGCCACGGCCACAGCGGCGAGCACGGCAACGGGACCTCGGACACCTCGCCCGGCCAGACCGGCGCGCACCCGAGCCCGCGGCCGTCGGGGGAGACCGGCAAGCCGACGCATCCGGTGCACCCCGCGCACCCGGCCCACCCGGCGCACCCCGCGCACCCGTCGGCGTCGGCGCACCCGAGCACGCACGCGACCCCGCATCCGACGGAGCACCCGACGCCGCACCCGTCCGTTCCGGTGATCCGCCCGCACCTGCGCGTGCACTGACTAGTCCTTTGTAATGGACCGGCGCCCCCGGTCGATGGACGGTAGAGCCCGACGCGTTCGGTCGGGAACGCCCCCTGTTTCGGAGGTACCGGAGATCATGAGCTTGTCCACCCTCGCCACCCTCGTCGGCGCGCACGCGAAGACCGCGGCCGCCGTCCTTGCCGTCAGTGCCGCGACCGGCGGCGGCCTCGCCGTCGCCACCACGGTTGCCAACTCGCACGCCGCGCCGGGCCTCGCGATCGCCAAGGCCGCGCCGACCGCATCGCCCTCGGCCGATGCCACCGACGCGTCCCCCGACGCCACGCCGACCGACGCTGCGACGACGGCCACGTCGCCGACCGACACGTCTTCGCCGGTGACCTGCGACAACGCGAAGAACCACGGCGCCTACGTCTCGTCCGTCGCGCACGCGACCCCGACCGCTACGGCGCCGAACGCGCGTGGCAAGGCGGTCAGCGCCGCGGCTCAGTCCTCGTGCGGCAAGTCCTCGGCCGGCTCGTCCGACTCGACCGACGCCACCGACTCCACGGACTCGACCGACTCGACCGACTCGACCGACGGCGGCAAGCCGACGTCCGTGCCGTCGCACGCTCCGGCGCACCCGAAGCACACCGGTCGCCCTTCCGGTCAATGAGCTTCCCCGTCTCGTCCGGCGGCGGCTCCCCTGCGCATCTGTGCCGCCGCCGGGCATGACAGACGTGGCTCCGACAGCAGTCCCCCGCCGCTGCCGGGGCCACGTCGTTGTCTGGAAACGGTCCCTCAACGCGTCTCAACGCTGACGTCACGTCGCGGTAAGCGTTGAGGTGCTCTCAACGCCCATATCGGGACAAACACGGGCGCAGGACTAACGAAAAGTAGTCACTAACGCTCAGACGCAATGGCGAGATGTCCGATGTAGTCGGCGCGCCAACTCAGGCAAGGTGGCTCGTGTCAGGCCGGTTCGCAGGGGATCGGCCAGAGCGAGTGTTGATCCGCCGGGCGTCTTTGGTCGCCTGATTGGCCCGGCGGGGAGCAGAGGCGAAACCGGCGCTCTTCCAGATGAACCTCCTGGAAGGGGAGCCAAGATGATCAAGGTCAACAAGGCCGTCGTGGCCGGTCTGGCTGCCGGTGCCGCCGTCGTTGCGGGCAGCGGTGTGGCGTATGCGTACTGGACCGCCAGCGGCGCTGTCGACGGCAGCTCGGCGACGACCAACCCGTCGGGCGCCGTCATCGTCGTCGCGCAGACCACCGGTGCGAGCAACCTCGCCCCGGGCCACGCCGCCGAGACGCTGAGCGGGACCGTGACGAACCCGGCCGCGAGCGCGAACAAGTTCTACGTCACGCAGGTCGTCGCGTCGATCAAGAGCGTCACCAAGGACCCGAACGCGGTCGCCGGCACCTGCGACGCCTCGGACTACACGCTGTCGAACGCGACGATGGCCGTCGGCTCCGACCTGGCGCCGGGTGCATCGGCGAACTTCTCCGGCGCGACGCTCGCCTTCAACGACAAGGCGTCGAACCAGGACCAGTGCAAGGGCGCGACCGTCACCATCACGTACACCGCCAGCTGAGCCTGACCTCTCGAGCGCGCTGGGGTGGGCGCGAACACCGCCCACCCCAGCAGCACAAATCTGCTACGTCCCGCGCCGATTCCGGAGGCTTTCGATGCGCAGCCAACTCGCCAGCCGGCTCTTTACGAGCCGCGCCGGGCTGCTGGTTGCCTCGGGCGCCGTCGTGGTCGCGTCGACGACGGCCGGCATCGTGCTGAGCCTGCAGAGCAACAGTCACCACACCGGCGTTCTCGGCGAGAAGATCACCAAATCGCCGACGGGGACGAACGGCGGCAGTGGTACGCCGAGCGGCACCAACAGCACCTCCGGCACGGGTACGACGACACCGGCCACCTCCGCCAACGCGTTCTCGATGACGGTCGAGGCGCTCGGCACGGTCGGTCCGGGCGAGCGGCAGACGCTCAACGTCACGGTCTCGAACCCGAACGGCCAGAACATGCAGATCACCGGCGCGACCGGCGTCGTCAACTCGGTGAACAAGCCGGGCTGCCTGCCGGCGTGGTTCACGGTCGAGGACTGGACGCCGGGAACGTCACCCACCATCGCGCCGGCGAACGGCTCGACGGTGATCCAGATGACGCTGGACTTCCTCGACCTCCCGACGAACCAGGACGTGTGCAAGTCGACGCCCGGCTCTCCGGTGACGATCTCGTTCACGCTGCACGCCACCGGGGCGCAGGCATGACCGGCAGCGCCTTGAAGGTCGAGATGTGCGGCTTGCGCGCCGCGCTGCGGCCGCGCCGGCACCGGGTCGCGGGCACCGTCCGCAATTACCGCGCCGAGCGCGCCGCCGTACTGCTCCTCGGTGCCGGTGCGATGACCGTGCTGTCGAGCGGCGTCGGCTACGCGTACTGGTCGGCGTCCGGTCACGCGGACGGCGCCTCCACGACGTTGTCCGCACGGCCCAACGCGCTCGCGGTCACCGCGACCGCGGCGTCGGCGACCGCGATGCTGCACCCGGGCGGTAGCGGCAACGTGGCGATCACCTTGGACAACCCGAACGCATTCGCTGTCACCGTCACCGGACTCAGCTTCGGCGCTGCGACGGCGACCGGCTGTACGACGTCCGGCGTGACGATCAGCGCGTCCGCCGTCACGACCGCGCTCGGCGCGAGCGGTGTCGCGGTTCCGGCGAAGTCCGGCGGCACCGACGGCAGCGCCGTACTGAACATCACGAGCGGCGCGTCCATGTCGACGGCGTCGACGTCGGACTGCCAGAGCAAGACCCTGACCATCCCCGTCACCGTCACCTGGACCTCGTGATGCTGCGCTTGATGAAGTCGCGTACCGCGGTCGTCGTCGGCATGTTCGCCGCGGTGACGCTCACGCTCTGCTCGGGGGTGGCGTTCGCGGTGTGGTCTTCCACGTCGTCGACGTCGATCTCGTCGCCGACCGATGCGCTGTCGACGCCGTCGCTCGGTGCGGTCTCCGGCGTGACTTCGTCGGGCGTGACCGTCAACTGGTCGGACCCGGGTTCGTGGCAGTCGGCCGCGACGTACACCGCGACGGCGACGGCGACGAACCACACGACCCAGTCCTGCAATGCATTGGCGAGCGCGCTGTCCTGCGCGCTCACCGGATTGGACGCCGGCACCACGTACTCCGTGTCGGTGAGCGGCAAGCTGAACAACTGGCTCAGCTCCGCGGCGACCACGACCGTGACGCCCACGCAAGCGATCACCACAACGAGCGTCAGCACACTGTCAATCACCAACAAGAGCACGGCGCCGGCCGGAACCGCGGGCAAGATGGACAGCGGCGACAGGATCAACGTCACTTTCTCGGCCGCCATCAAGGCGTCCACGGTCTGCTCCGCCTGGGCCGACACCGGCAACCAGACGAGCAGCACCGCGACTGTGCGTGTGGTCGGCACGCCTGGCGACTCCGACGACGATGTCTTGACGATCAACTCATGGACCGGTTGCTCGACCTTCCATTTCGGCAGCATCGATTTGGGCAGTGCGAGCTATCAGCTGAGCAGCAGCGGCACGTCGAACAAGCCGGTCGACTTCACCGGCTCGACCATTGCCTACGACGCAACGGCACACACGTTGACGGTGACGCTGGGCACCGCGGTCACGAATGACAGCGGCCATGGTCTGATTGCCAGTACCGCCGTCACGTCGTCCGTCGCGACGTGGAGCGTCGACGGCGCCATCAAGGACGCCAATAACACCTCGATCACCCCGCTGACCAAGGCGACCGCCAACGTCCAGCAGTTCTAACTCCGTCGCTCCCGGGGACACCGTGCGCAAAGAGGCTTCTTCGTCAGCCGTTTTGACCACTGTTTGCGCACGGTGTCGCGGCCTCGCGTCCAGGCTGTGGATGACGTCTCGCGGACGTGATCGCATCCGGCACGCTGGCGTTGTGCATCCGGAACGGGTCCGCTGGGAGCAGCGGCGCGATGAGCATCTCGCCGAGGTCCGCCGCGCCGTTCGTCGCCATCGCGGATTAGCGGCTGTCAGCCACGAGTCCGCCGCGTTGCTCCTCGGGTTCCCCGTCTACTCGCACCCGGACAAAGCGCGGCTGACGCGAGCATCCGGTTCCCGACGGGCCGGTCGGGTCCATGTCGCCGTCGCCGAACTCCCGGCTCAACACTTGCTTCGCTGCGGTGAGCTGGTCGTCACCTCTCCCGCGCGGACCGCCGTCGACATCGCTCGCGCGGGCGGGTTCCTCGGCGGCCTGGTGACCGCCGATGCAGTTCTTCGCGCGGGCACGGCACGTACCGAGCTTCACGCCGCACTGGACTCGATGCCGCGCTGGCCCGGAGCGAGTGCGGCACGGCGCGTTGTGGAGCGGGCCGATGCGCTGTCGGAGTCGCCCCTGGAGACCGTGGTCCGCGCCCGGATCCTCAACCTGGAGTTGCCCACGCCACAGCTTCAGAAAGCCATCTACGCCGACGACGGATGGCTCATCGCTCGCGTCGATTTCTACTGGGAGCAGTTCGGGCTCGTTGGCGAGGCGGACGGCGCGGTGAAGTACGCCGACGAGCGGGCCCTGTTCCGCGAGAAGGAGCGGCGTGACGCCCTCGAAGAGCGTTACCGGGTCATCCGTTGGACCTGGCGCCAGGCCCACGAGCCCGACGCTCACTTCCGCACCCGGTTGACCGGAGCCTTCGCCCGGGCGGCAGCCTGACGCCGGGGCCGGATTTGCGCACACTGTGAGGCCTCCGGCGGCGTATGGGTAAGGATGTCTGTTGTGCAGCCCGACCAGACGCCCGCTCCGCGGGTCACCGTGTTCACCCCGAGCCACCGGGGCGCGCACCTTGACGAGTGCTTCGAGTCGCTGCTCCGCCAGACGTACGGCGACTGGGAGTGGGTCGTCGTGCTCAACGGGGGCAATCGCTGGCGGCCGGTCAAGGACGACCCGCGCCTGCGCCTCGTCGTCGCCGACGAGTTGACCGGAGTCGGCGCGGTCAAGCGGCGCGCCTGCCTCCTCGCTCGCGGCGACATCTTGGTCGAGCTCGACCATGACGACATCCTCGCCAGCACCGCGCTCGAGCGGGTTGTCGAGGCGTTCGAGGCCAACCCGGACGCGAGCCTCGTCTACAGCCACTGCGCACAGATCCAGGAAGACGGTTCGCGCGACGACAGCCGGTTCGACGAGCGCTTCGGATGGACGTTCCGCGACGTCGAGGTCGACGGCCGCAGCTACCTGCAGATCGACTCGCTCGTCCCGTCCCCGCACAACGCGAGCTACATCTGGTACGAGCCCAATCACGTCCGCGCGTTTCGCCGCGAGATCTACGACGCCGTCGGCGGTTACGACGAGAACCGCGTCGTCTGCGACGACCAGGATCTGATGTGCCGGCTCTACCAGCGCGGCGACTTCGTCCTCATCGACGAATGCCTTTACCTGCAACGGCTTCACGGCGCCAACACCCAGCGTCAGCCCGACCTCAACAACCGCATCCAGGTCGAGACGGTCCAGCTCTACGACCTCTACGCGCAGGCCAACGCGCTCGCGTGGGCGAAGCGGCGCGGCCTGCTCGCGCTCGACATGGGCGCGGCGCACAACAAGCCCCCGGGCTACCTCGGCGTCGACCAATACCCGGGCCAGTCCGTCGACATCGTCGGCGACGTCACCAACGGCATCGACCTGCCGGACAACTCCGTCGGTGTGATCCGCGCGGTCGACTTCCTGGAGCACATCCCGGACAAGATCGCCATCTTCAACGAGCTCTACCGGCTGCTCGCGCACGGCGGCATGCTGCTGTCACTGACCCCGAGCACCGACGGTCGCGGCGCCTACCAGGATCCGACGCACGTCGCGTTCTACAACGAGAACAGCTTCTGGTACTTCACCGACGCCAACTACGCCAACTTCGTACCGCAGATCCAGTGCCGGTTCCAGGTCAGCCGGATGCAGACGTACTACCCGAGCGAGTGGCACGAGCAGCACCAGATCAGTTACGTCAACGCCAACCTCATCGCCATCAAGGACGGCCCGCGCCAAGGTGGAATCCTCAACATCTGAGCCGAAAATCGTGGCATTCGTGGGTCGGCTTCGCTCTCTCACGACCTGGCACGTCACGGTCTTTGCCGCGCTGCTCGCGCTCGCTGTCGGCGCGTTCCAGCTCGCGCATCCGCACGTCCTCAGCGGCGAGCTCGGCTACAACCTCGGCTACGACGACGGCGTCTACTTCGGCGCGGCGATGCGGTTCGTGCACGGTGCGGCGCCGTACCGCGACTTCACGATCGTCCACCCGCCCGGCATCGTCTACCTGCTGAGTCCGTTCGGGCTGTTCAGCGAGGTCATCGGCAGCCGGCATGCACTCGAACTTGCCCGCATCGCGACCGTGCTGGTGACCGCGACCAACGTGTTTCTCGTCGGCTACCTGGTCCGCAGTCGGGGGCGCGTCGCCGCCGCGATCGCGTCGCTGGCGCTCGCCGTCTGGCCGCTCACCGTCGCGATCGATCGCACCGTCGAGCTCGAGCCGTACCTCGTGCTCTTCACCCTCGTCGGCGCGATCCTCCTGCTCGACGGGCCCGCCCCGCGGCTGGCCTCGGGTCGTCGCCTGTTCTGGGCAGGCATCTGGTTCGGCGTCGCGTTCGACATCAAGGTCTGGGCGGTGCTGCCGATCATCGCCGCCGTCATCGTGCTGCACCGGCCGAAGGCCGTCGTACGGTTCCTCGGCGGGGTCGCGCTCGCGGTCGCCGTCGTCTGCGGGCCGTTCTTCGCCCTCGCGCCGCGCGCCTTCTGGCACGAGGTCGTGACGGACCAGCTCGGCCGGCACGACAACCTCGTCACGACGACGCTCGGCGAGCGGCTGCGGCTGCTGACCGGCGTGAGCGGCCTGCCCGGCGCCGGCACCAGTACGGCGCTCGCAGTCGTCGTGGTTCTGCTGATCCTCGCCGCCGTCGCTTACGTGTTCGTGCTCTCGCCGAACCGGCCGACGGCGGCGGACGCCCTCGTGCTCGCGCTGTGGCTCGTCATCGCCCTCGGCATGTTCGCCTCGGCCGGGTTCTTCGACCACTACGCGTACTTCCCCGCGGTGCCCATGGCCGCGCTGATCGGGGTTCTCGTCGCGGGTGTCCGCCGGACCGTACGGAGCGGCGCTCCGCGGCGACAACTCGGCCCGGTGTTCGTCGCGGTGACCGCGCTGATCGTCGCCGTACTGCTGGTCGAGCAGGTGCGGTTCGCGCATCGCTACGTCAACGAGGCGTCGGATCCGTCGGCCGGCATCCGGGCCGCGATTCCCAGCGGTGCCTGCGTTTTCGACGACTTCCCGACCGATCTCATCCTCGCCGACCGCTACCCCGCGGGCGACTTGAGCTGCCCGCAGATCGTGGACCCGTTCGGCCTGTTCCTCGCCGAGGACAACGGGCGTACGCCGCATCTCGAGCCACCGGCGTTCAACCTCGACTTCGTCGCGCAATGGCAGGCGTGGCTGCAGCGCACCGACTACGTCGTGCTGCGGATCCCGTTCAGCGACTTCGTGCCGTTCAACGACGACCTGCAGAAGTGGTTCGCGGCCAACTACCACTTCGTCACGCACCTGCATGCGGAGTACCCGGACGGCTACCTCGACAAGGCGAAGGACGAGTTCATCTACGCCCGCAACACATAGCCCAACTAGACGTGCAGCGGGCCGCCCTGGCGCGGGCCGTCCTTGATGGCGATCAGGTTGGCCTTCACGTACGGGATGTTCATCTGCTCGTGCACGTCCGACGGCCAGTAGGTCAACAGGTGGCTCAGCTGGAAGCGCGCGGTCAGCGCCGGAATCGTCGGCCGCATCGACAGCTGGGTGAGGTAGGCGAACGAGTTCTCGTTGTAGAACGCGACGTGGCTCGGATCCTGGAACGCGCCGCGGCCGTCGGTGCTCGGGGTGTCGGTCAAGACCAGGCCGCCGTGCGGGAGTACCCGGTAGCACTCGTTGAGCAACGCCGCCCGGTCGGGCACGCGTTGCAGCACGTCGAGCAGCTTGATCACGCCGACGGTGCCGTCGTCGTAAGGCAACCGCGGCGCACCGGGATCGATGCGCACCCGGTCGAACCTCGCGTCGATGTCCGGCGAGCCGACCGAGGTCGGTGTGTCCAGCGAGATGGCCGCGAGCCCCGCGCGGCCCGCCCAGGCAAGCGCCAGCGCCTCGATGTGCTCCCGGTAGAACTCGACCGTCTGTTCCTGGATCTCGGCGTTGATCTTCGGCTCGACCTGCGTGTTGCCGGGGTACCAGCGCTGCAGGTAGAGCAGCTTGTCGACGTGCGCGAACTCGCCGTACTGGTAGAGCCGCGTCATCAGGTCCTGGTCGTCGAGGACGGCGAGCGACGCGTCATAGCCGCCGACAGCGTCGTACGCCGTACGACGAAAGGCGCGCACGTGGTTCGGCGCGTACCAGATGTAGCCGACGTTGTGCGGGCTCGGCTTCATCGCGTGGCAGCGCAACTGCTCGACGCCGTCGACGACGCACGGGGAGTACTCCCAGCCGTTGTTGAGGTTGAACGTCGTGGAGTTCGGTGAGCCGTCCGCGTTGATCTGCGCGAAGTCGCTGTAGATGAGCGCCGCGTTCGGTCGCGCGTCGGCGACGACGACGAGGGTCTCGAGGCAATCGGAGACGAGCACGTCGTCGTGGTCGAGCTCGACCAGCAAGTCACCGGTCGCGATCTCGCACGCCGCCCGCTTCGCCGCGCCGACTCCCTTCACACCGGCGCGCGTGACTTTCACTCGCCGGTCCGCCTCCGGCGGGGACCAGTTGCCGGCCTTGCCGTTGAGGAGCACGACCCACTCCCAGTCCGGCAGCGTCTGCGCCGCCAGCGAGCGGTAGCAGTCGTCCAGCCAGCGCGGGTTGTGGGACGGCGTGAAGACCGAGACCCGCATCTCAGCTGTGGGTCGGCGTGGGCGACGGCGTGGAGTTGGCGTACGCGCCGACCTTCTTCAGCAGCGTCGGCGGGACCTGCGGGCCGAGGGTCGGGTCCTGGTGCAGCGCGGTGTTGAGATCCTTGATGCCTTGCGCCATCTCGCCGTGCGCGGCCTCGAGCAGGCCGAGGTTGAGGTAGGCCGTCGGCGCCTTCGGCTGCAGCAAGATCACCTTCCGGTACGTCGTGATGGCGAGCTCGGCGTCGGTCGTGGCGAAGATCGTCGCCTCGTTGAACAGCGCCGGCACGTAGTCGGGATTGATCGTCAGCGCCGCGCCGTATTCCCGCAGGGCGGAGGCGTTGTCTTTGGCCTGCTGGTCGAGCACGCCGAGGTTGTAGTGCGCGTAGAAGTTGTTCGGCTGCTTGGCCAGCACCTGCTCGAACAGCTGCCGCGCCGCGTTGGAGTCACCCTTCTGCTGCATCTTGATGCCTGCCTGCAGCAGCGTGTTGGCGTCGGCCGCCTTGCCCCCGCTGCTCCCGCCGCAGGCCGCCAGCGCACCCGTGAGCATCAGGGCGCTCAGGAGCCCGGCGACGTGCCGCGGAGAAATCCGACATACAGGCAGTTTGGTGCAGTTCAAGGAATGTCCTTCCCATGGAAGCCCAGGTGTGGTTAGAGTACGACCCGCCGGCACGGGGGCCTGCCCCGGTCTGGCATGAGGAGACCGGGAATGCCACGTTCGCGCAAGTCACGCGTCGCCATGAAGGCCGGCACCGTCGGAGCCGCCGCAGTCGCGCTTTCAGGCGCTGCCGCGGGCTGGATCGGCGTCGCTGAGGCCTCCATTCCGGCCGCCAACGGCACCATTTACGCCTGTTACAACACCAACGGCGCGATCCGTGTCATCAACTACCCCACGCAGAACTGCGTGCGGGGCGAGCGTCACCTCAACTGGAACATCCGCGGCCCGCAGGGTGCGCGTGGTCCGCAGGGCGCTCCCGGCGTGCAGGGGCCGCAGGGCTCGACCGGTCCGCAGGGCGCGCAGGGCGCGGTCGGTCCCCAGGGTGCCCAAGGCGCCCAGGGAGCCAACGGCACGCAAGGCGCGCAGGGCGCGGACGGCACGCAGGGTGCGCAGGGTGCTGACGGCGCGCAGGGTCCGCAGGGTGCGACCGGCGCTCAGGGTGCGCAGGGTCCGCAGGGCGCTGACGGTGCGCAGGGCGCAACCGGTGCGCAGGGTGCCGACGGCACTCAGGGTGCCCAGGGTGCGACGGGCGCTCAGGGTGCGACCGGCGCGCAGGGGGCGACAGGTACCCAGGGTGCGACCGGTGCCCAGGGTGCGGCCGGCCCGCAGGGTGCAGCCGGCCCGCAGGGTGCCACCGGCACCCAGGGTGCGCAGGGCGCCAACGGCGCACAGGGCTCGGCGGGTCCGCAGGGCGCGACCGGCACCCAGGGCGCCACGGGCCAGCAGGGCGCGCAGGGTGCCCAGGGCGCCCAGGGCGCGAGCGGTGGGGCGACATTCCAGGGCTTCCAGGGCGCGCAGGGTGCCCAGGGCGCTCAGGGTGCCCAGGGCGCGCAAGGTGCTCAGGGCACGCAGGGTGCGCAAGGCGCTCAGGGTGCTCAGGGTGCTCAGGGTGCGCAAGGCGCCACCGGCGCCCAGGGCGTCACCGGCGCGCAGGGCTCACAGGGTCCGCAGGGCGCTCAGGGCGCCAACGGTGCGCAGGGTCTGACCGGTGCCCAGGGTTCCCAGGGACCGCAGGGTGCACAGGGCGGCGTCGGCGCGCAGGGCGCGATCGGCGCGCAGGGCGCACAGGGCTCGCAGGGTTCGCAAGGTGCGACCGGTTCGCAGGGCCCGCAGGGTGCTGACGGCGCGCAGGGCACGCAGGGTGCGACCGGCGCCACTGGCACGCAGGGCTTCCAGGGTGCGCAGGGCGCGGCGGGTCCGCAGGGTCCGCAGGGCACCCAGGGTGCGAATGGCGCCCAGGGTTCAGCCGGCCCGCAGGGTGTCGGCGGGCCGCAGGGTGGCACCGGTACTCAGGGTGCAACCGGCGCTCAGGGCCCAGCAGGGCCGCAGGGCAGCGCCGGCCCGCAGGGCTCACAGGGCGCGACCGGCGCGCAGGGTCCGGCCGGCCCGCAGGGCGCGACCGGCGCGCAGGGTTCGCAGGGCGCGACCGGCCCGGTGAGCACCACGGTCGCGTTCCAGTCCGGCCCGGGCACCGCCACCGCGACGTGTGCCAGCGGCCAACTGGCGATGGGCGGTGGGTTCCTCAATGCGTCGGGCGCGGCAGTGACCTTGTCCGCACCGGCGGGTGGTCTCACCAACCCGAACGGCTGGCAGGTCACCTTGGCCAACCCGGCCGCAACCGTGACCGCGTACGTGATCTGCGCGCAGTAACTCACGAACACACAGAGCGGGCGCCGTACCTCCTGGGTACGGCGCCCGCTCTGCGTTTGCAGTCGATCGTTACGGGACGCTGACGCAGCCCAATGCCGGATCCAGAGTGTCCGCGGCCATGGGCGTCTCGCTCCATTGGCCGATCGCGGTGAACTGCTCCGTCCATGATGTCGGCTCGACGCAGACGGTCAGCGGCTGAGTCGTCGCCGGCACCGGCACCGTGTCGTCGACGGGTCCGACGCACGTTCCGGTCGTCGTCAGGCAGATCTGCGGGACGTGCACAGGCTGGCCGGTCGTCTGCAGTGTGACGGTGATCTTCTCGCCTGAGCACGTGACCGAGGTCTGTGTGACCGACGTCGCCGTCGCGACGTAGATGGCGGCGCCGTCGGACGTGGGCACGATTCGTGCACACCCCGCCAGCGTCAGGGCCTGGGACGCCGTGCTTTCCGCGAGGCTTTGTGCAGTGACTATCGCGTGCGACAGCTCGCGCGTGACTTCCTGGTACGCCGCGTCGACCGGCGCGGTGTCCTGGCAGAACAGCGGCTGGCCGTCGACCGTGATCGGCGCGCAGATGACCTCGGCGGACGCCGCGGTGGCCGGCAGCAGCGTGAGCGCGGGCACGACCGCGGTGATCGCAGCGACAGCGGTGAGCAGTTTCTTCACTGGGTTCCTCCCCGTAGAAATGTCTTGCGAGGATGGCGATGGCGCGCGGGCTCGACAAGGGCCTTGTGCGCCGCAGACCGCCCGTGGTACCGGCGCCCGCCGTGGCCTGAAGTGACTACGCCGCCGACCGTCAGGTCGGGGCATTCAGATCGGCCCGCCCGGGTCCGACGACATGAGTGACCATGACCACCACCGACTCCCGCCGTACCGACCACCTCACCGGGCTGCCTAACCGGTCCGCATTGCTCACCACCTTGCGCACCGTGAACGCGAAAGTCGCGGTCGGGGGTCCGCCGTACGGCGTCTTCGCCGTCGACGTCGACCGGTTCGCCGACGTCAACACGGCGTACGGCGCGGATGTCGCGGACAAGCTTCTCGTCGCGGTCGCCGCGCGCCTGTCCGAGTGGGCCGGCGACGACGGGTACGTCGCGCGCGTGTGTGGCGACGAGTTCGTCGTCGTCCGCTTCGGTGTTGAAGCCGATCGGGTGACCGAGGTCGCGCGCTCGTTGCTCGCTGCCGTCGCGACACCGGTGAGCGTCGCCGGTCAACGCGTGCACGTGACCGCGACCGTCGGTGCCGTCGCGGTGCGTGCCCCGCAGCAGGCCGAGGATGTTCTCGCCGCCGCGACCGCCGCGCGAGTGCACGGGAAGCGCTCCGGCCGCGCGCGCGTCGTGGTGTTCGACCCGGCGATGGCGGACACCGCGAAACTGCGGATGGAGTTCGCCAACGACCTCGGCAGGGCACTCGACGGCAACGAGATTTCCCTGCATTACCAACCGATTGTCGATCTCGCGTCCGGTGAGCTCGTCGGCCTCGAAGCGCTGTTGCGGTGGGACCACCATGAGCGCGGACCCATCGCGCCGGGTGAGTTCGTGGAGCTCGCGGAGCAGACCGGGTTCGCCGCCGATCTCGACGCGTGGGTACTGCGCCGAGCGTGCGCCGACGCGGCGAAGCTGCGCGAGCGCGGCGTGCTTGCGGCCGACGGTTACGTGTCGGTCAACCTGTCCGCGCAGACCCTCGCCGCCGGCGACGTCCGCCGGCTGCTCACCTCCGCGCTCGCGACGTCCGCCCTCGCAGCCCGCAACCTCATCGTCGAGGTGAAGGAGGCCGGGCTGCTGTCGACGGATGGTGTGTTCGATGCGGTCGGCGTACTGCAACGGCTCGGCGTCGGCGTCTCTCTCGACGCGTTCGGCGCCGGCGGCGCGACGCTCGCCGACCTGCGCTCGTTCGCGTTCGCGACGTTGAAGATCGACCGGTCGTTCGTGCAGACGATGACCGACAGCGCGGACGCGCTCACGGTCGTCGCGTCGGCCATCGAGCTCGCGAAGGGGCTCGGTGCCGGCATCGTCGCGATGGGCGTCGAGTCCGAGCGGCAGGCGATGATGTTGCGCCGCCTCGGTTGTGAGTCCGGCCAGGGATATCTGTGGAGCGAGCCGATCGCGCTGGACCGCATTGCGCGCGGCGTGCAGGGATCACGGTTCGGCAACCCGACATGGGTCGGCGGCACCAGCGCACTGGACGACATCACCGCCGAGCACGGTCTGCTCCGCATCGTCGCTTTGCAGCAGAGCGGTGCGTCACCCGCGAGCATCGCGGCCGCGCTCAACCGCGAGGAGTTCCGCAGCCCGCAAGGCCAACGCTGGCATGCGCGCACGGTCGAGACGGTGCTGCGCCGGCTCGACACCTTCACCTTCACGTCGTAATCAACTCTGCTTCACTCTCTTCCTATGCAGTTCTCGGTGCTGTTCGTGTGCACCGGCAACATCTGCCGATCGCCGACCGCGGAGCGCTTGTTGCACCACCGGCTCCGTGAACGTCTCGGACCCTCGATGCCGTTTGTCATCGCGAGCGCGGGCACCGGCGCGCTCGTCGGCGAGGCCATCTATTCCGACGCCGCGGAATTGCTGACCGGGGCCGGCATCGACGTCGGCGGGTTCGCGGCGCGCAGCCTTGCCCGGCCGATGGCGGAGTCGGCGAATCTCGTCCTCGCGATGACGCGCCAGCACCGCGCAGCCGTCGCCCGGATCGCCCCGCGGGTGCTGCCGAAGCTGTTCACGCTGCGCGAGTTCGCCCGCGTCCTCGAGGACAACCGCGACGCCTGGCCGACCACCGCGGACCCGCTCGCCCGCGCCGGAGCGCTGCTCACGCTCGCCCAGCAGCGGCGCGGAAAGAGCGCCCCGGTCGACGCGAGCCGCGACGACGTCCCCGACCCGTACCAGCGCTCGCGGGAGCACTACGAGCAGGCGTGGACGCTCATCTCTGACGCGGTCGACGTCGTCGCCGCGGCGATCGCCGGCACGCGAAGCTGACCCCCGCCTGTCCGGTTTGTCCGGTTTGGCGGTCGGGAAGGTGAGGAGAAACCGTCCCTTTCTGGAGGTTTCTCCATGCAGCGCCGCCCGCTCGTGTCCGGTCTCATCGGGGGAATCGCGGTCACCCTCGCCGCCGTCGGAGGGGTGCCTGCCATCGGCCAGCCGGGCAGCGGCCAGGCGACCCACCCGTCACACGGGCATCACGTGCCGACGCCCCGCGGACCCAAGCCGCCGCCCCGCGCGGCGCAGGCGACGTTCGCGGTCGGGCAGCTGCAGGCGCAGACCGTCGGGCAGACCGGCTGTGGCACCAACGCGGCCGGCGAGCCGTCGATCCACGTCTCGAAGACCAATCTCGTCGGGCTGGGTTCGGAGAACGGGCTCGGCAACGGCAGCGAGTTCTGGGCCGGCCACCAGGTCCGCGGCGCGTCGCCGAGCGCGGCGTGCGCGCTGACGTACGAAGGCCAGCCCAACGCGGTCGGTATCGGCGCGTCCGGTGGTGACGTCGACGTCGCGATCGCACCGGTGAAGGACCCGACGACCGGCACGTTCCGCATCTACGTCGCGAGCCTCAACATCGCCTCGGTCAACGTCGCGACCTCGACCGATGACGGCAAGACCTTCGGCCAGGTGCCGGTCGTCGAAGGTGTCCCGGTGGACGACCGCGAGTGGATCGCGGCGTACGGCGCGTCGACCGCGCTGCTGAGCTACCACGACGTCGCCACCGGCAACATCGACGTACTCCGCAGCGACGACGGCGGCCAGACGTTCGTGCAGAGCTCGCGCGTCATCGATGACAGCGATTACAAGTCCGGCGCCAACGAGCACGGCAACCTCGTCATCGACCACGTCAACACGAAGGGTGCGACGCCGGGGCAGTTCTGGGCCTACCAGAGCTTCGTCGCGCCGAGCACCTCGAGCGGATCGACGTACGACGAAGCGTTTCTCGGCGTCTCGAACGACGGCGGCGCGACGTGGAAGGACAAGCCGATCCCGTGCACGACGAAGTTCGGCGCGAACGGCCTCGACCACAACTTCCCGAACGTCTCCGTCGCGCCCAACGGCAACCTGTTCTACGCCGTGAGCAACGACAAGGCGGTGTACGTCGCGATGTCGACCAACCACGGCGACACGTGGACGTGCTCGGGCCCGGTGAGCACCGGCACGCAGGCGATCTTCCCGTGGCTCGTCGCGACCAACTACGGCGTCGACCTCGTCTACTACGGCGCGAAGGGGACCGGCGCGAGCCAGCTGTGGAGCGCCTACTTCGCGCAGACGCTGCAGCAGGCCGTGTCGTCGTGGACGACGACGAAGGTCGTCGACGTTCATCTCGGCCCGGTCTGCGAGGGCGGTTTCTCCTGCAGCGGCAACCGGCAACTCTTCGACGACTTCGGCGTCGACACCGACCAGTCCGGGTGGGCGCACATCGCCTACTCGCACGACTCGCCGAACCTCGGTGACGCGAACACCTACACCGGCTATGCCGTGCAGACCGGTGGCACCCCGATCGGTGCGCCGAACTAACCGCGTGCGCCGAACTGACGAGGGTCAGTTCACGCGGTCCGCGGCAGCGGGACCGACAGCCAAAGAGTCACGTCGGTCCCGCGCCGCGCGCGCTCGGCGCACAGATCGGGGTCGCGGTGACGGTCAAGGAACGCGCGCAGGTCCTGCGGAGCGACGGCGCTAGCTTCGTCTCGGCAGGCCTCGCAACGAACCGCGATCGCCATGCTCTCCTCCGACTCCTCAGTCCAGCCCCCGTCGGCCGTCCATCGTCCGCCGCGGGCTAGTCATTACGAGCCGGGATCAGTGAGCTAACAGCACCAAGTGCCGCCCGCGAGTACGCGCTGGTGATGCACGCCGGCATGTGCACCGAACCAGGACATCCCCCCTAAAAATCCGCCAACCACCAGCAATGTCACGACGACGAGACGTGCGCGGCCCATTTGACTCTCCCTCCCGAGGGCTGGCAAATAGCCCTGAGAGAGCAGTCAGACAGAGTCAAATAAGGTTGTCAACCAAAACGACGGATCTCGCGGCCTACGGGACAGCGCGGGAAAATGCCCTTACGGTTGCCGGGCACAGGGATCAGCCGGGTCACCGACGGGGAGGTGGGGGGTCTCGTGCCGAGAGGTGGCACTTCCGCCCCACGGCGTCGCGCACCCAGCGCCGCGGCCATGACGGGCGCTGAGGCACCGGACGAACTCGTGGCGATCGGCGCGCGGATCCGCGAGCTGCGGCTCGCCCGCGGGCTGCGGCAGGCCGAGGTCGCCGGCGACGACATCTCCGTCGCGTACGTCTCGCGCATCGAGGCCGGCCAGCGGCGGGCCGACTCGCGGGTCCTCGCGGTGATTGCCGAGCGGCTCGGTACGACGCCGGAGCAACTGCTCACCGGCCGCGACCCCGACGACGACAACCGCCTGGTGCTGGCGTTGCGCTACGCCGAGATGGCCCTGCGGACCGGCGAGGTCGCGGAGGCCGAACGGCAGTTGCGCGACCTCGCGAGCGAGCCGCTGCGCGGGCGCTGGCGGGAGGAAGCACAGGCGCTGCTCGCCGCGACCTACGAGGCACAGGGCCGGCTGGCCGAGGCGGCTGACCTCTACGAAGAGCTCGGCGGTGCGGCAGACGGAGCGGGCTGGCTGCGCGCTCGGATCGGGCTGTGCCGCTGCTACCGCGAGGCCGGCGACCTGGCCCGCGCCATCGACATCGGCGAGCGCGCGCAGGCGCAACTCGTCGAGCGCGGCCTCGACGCGCTCGACGAAGCGCTGCAGCTCACGCTGACCGTGGGGGCGGCGTACTTCGAGCGCGGCGACGTCTTCCACGCGACCCGGCTGTGCCAGCAGGCCGTCGCGGCGGCGGAGGAACGCGGTACGCCGGCGGCGCGCGGCAGCGCCTACTGGAACGCGAGCGTCATCGCCTACAACACCGGCGACCATCGCGAGGCCGTGCGGTTGGCCGAGAAAGCGTTGGCATTGTTCGGAGAATGCGACGACGCGCGCAACCTCAGCCGGCTGCGGCTGCAGCTCGGCACCTCGCTGCTCGCGGAGGAACCACCCGCCGTCGAGGCCGCCGAGGAGCAGCTAAGTCGGGCCCGGCTCGGCCTCGTCGCCGCCGGCGCCGGGCAGGTCGATCTCGCCCGCTGCGACGCGGACCTCGGTTACGCGCGGCTGCTCTCCGGTGACATCGAGGGGGCCGAACGGCTGGCCGCGCAGTCGCTCGCCGAGGCGACCGAGGCGCCGCTCGCGCTCGCACATGCCCATGCATTGCATGCGCGCATCGCGGTCGCGCGCGGCGACGGAGACGCCGCGCGCGCGTCGTACCGGGCCGCGGTCGGGGCGCTCACGGGCGCGAACGCGGACCGCGAGGCGGCGCAACTGTGGTACCAGCTCGGGGCAGAGCTCGATGACGTCGGCGACGGCACCGGCGCGCGGGACGCCTACCGCCGCGCGGCGGCGTCGCTCGGCCTGCGCGCGACCGCGCCCTCACTCGCGGGCAAGGTTCACGGCTAGCCGGGAGGAGCGGCCCGCCGTACGGCGAACTTCCCCCGTATGTCGTCTCGTCGCCGCATCGCGATCCTCGCCTCCTTGTCCGTCGTCGGGTCCTCGCTCGCCCTCGCCGCGACCTCGCAGGCCAGCGGCAGCGCGCTGAACCGCTCGACCTTCGGCGCGGCGCCGGGCGGGTTCGCCGCCTACCACGCGGTCAAGGTCGCGAGCGACCCGAAGGGTCCCGCGGCGGCCGTGCCGGCCAACAGGGCGATCGCCTACCACGGCCCGAAGCTGGTGCTCGCGCAGTCGTACGTCGGCCGCAAGGCGGCGGAGCCGACGCTGGGCATCGACCACAAGGGCGCGATCTACACCGTCGCGTCGGCGTTCGACGCGGTCCCCGGCAACCCGCCGAAGAACGAGCCGAAGACGCTGGTGATGCGCTCGACCGACGGCGGCCGCACGTTCCAGAACGAACAGCCGAGCGTCGCCGGCCAGAACTCGATGGTCGTCTCGACCGACCCGTACCTCTACGTCGACCCGAACGTTGCGCAGAGCGCGGGGCGCATCTTCGACATCGACCTGCAGGGCGTCAACGGCGCGCACCTCGCGTTCAGCGACGACCAGGGCAAGACGTGGACGCAGACGGTGCTCACGAGCGCCGGCGTCAACGACCACCAGACGCTCATCACGGGCGTCGAGCCGAAGAGCGTGCCGATCCCGCTGACCGACCCGGCGTACCAGAAGGTCGTCTACTACTGCGTCAACCAGATCGCCGACGGCTCGTGCATCCGTTCCTTCGACGGCGGCAAGACGTTCGTGCAGGGCAACCAGTCCGGCTACGAGGCGGTCAACCCCGGCTACCTCGCCGGCTTCGACGGCGGTCACAACGAGGGCATCTGCGGCTCGCTGCACGGCCACGCGGTCACCGACAAGGACGGCCTGCTGTTCGTGCCGCGCGGCTACTGCGACATCCCCGAGCTCGCGATCTCGACCGACGCCGCGACGACGTTCCACACCGTGCAGGTCTCGAACGTGAGCATGTACGGCGAGCAGGCGTCGGTCGCCGTCGACCGCAACGGCACCCTCTACTACGTGTGGCAGGGCGGCGGCCACAACCTGCCGTTCCTCGCGATCAGCAAGGACCACGGCGCGCACTGGAGCACGCCGATGATGATCGCGCCGCCGGGTGTGCAGGAGGTCGACTTCCCGAGCATCGACGTCGGCGACCCGGGCCGCATCGCGATCACGTTCCCCGGTACGACGTCGACCGGTGGTTCCAGGGACAAGACCCGGCCGTGGAACAGCTACGTCGTGATGTCGACCGACGCGCTCTCGGCGAACCCGCTGTTCCTGTCGAACATCGCCAACCCGACGTACGACCCGGTGCACCGCGGTGACTGCGGTGGCGAGTCCGGCGGCCGTTGCGGGCGGATGTACGACTTCCTCGACATCGTGTCCTCGCCGATCGACCAGGGCCGCGTGTTCGCGACCGCCGTCGACACGTGCACGACGTACCTCTCGTGCAGCACCAAGCGAGTCGACGGCGAGAACGACGACGACACGGTCTCCTACGAAGAAGGCACGACGCACGGCGCCGCCGACGACATGCAGGGCATCGTGATCCGCGAGGTGAGCGGCCCGGCGCTGCGGGGCCCGTCGGCGTACATCACGCACGACTCCGCGCGGCACTGACCGCCGAGCCGGTCTGTCCGGATTTCACTCGTATGGCGGGTTCTTCCTGCTCCGTTCAGCCCCGATGTAACAGGTGAACGGCTCAGGAGGTGGGTGCTCATGCACCGGATGCCCGACCCGCTGGATCTGCTCTCGCACGGTGTCCCGCTGACGCTCCTGGTCGACCTGCTCGATGAGCGCGGCCCCGACTCCCGGCGCATGTACGCCGAGGAGCAGGCCGACATCAGCTGGCTCACACCCGCGTATCCGCGCTCCGCCTGACGCGCGCGGGGACTAGGTCGCGTAGTCCTTCCGCGTCATCTTCACCGCAAACGCTTCACCCGAGGGCCGGCCGTCACCGATGTCCGTTATGCGAGGGCACCCCTGTCCCAGGTGCCAGCGCCCACCGTGACCCTTGGGGGTTCTGGGATGAAGTGGCGCCGATTCACGTTGCTGGCGAGCAGCGTGCTCATCGTGACAGTGCTCGCCGGCATCACCGGCTGGGCACAGCTGTCCGCCACCGACCAGGCGCGCTCGGTGCACCTCTCCGACCGCAACCAGACCGAGAAGATCCTCGCCGGCCTCACCGGCCAGTACCTGCAGTTCACCTTCCTGTCCGTCGACACCGAAGCGCAGTCGAACGGCTGGCAGCTGACCGCGAACAGCGCCGCCGACACCGCGCGGCTGAAGGCGTTCACCGCCGCGTCGCCGCTGACCGGGTACGGCGCCGCGCTCGTCGCGCTGACCGGCAAGCCGATCTCCTACTACCCGTCCGCGTCGGCCCTGCCGCCCGCGACCGATCCCGGTTACGGGCCGATGAAGCTCTCGATGCTTGCCGGCAAGCCCGGCCTCTCCGCCGTCATGAAGGTCAAGGGCCACCCGGTCGTCGCGTTCGCCGTACCGGTCATGCGGGCCGGCGTCCCGGTCGCGGTTTTCCTCGCGTACGCCGACATCCGGACCTGGGCGCTCGAGGGCTATGTCCAGAAGCTCGCCATCGGCCCGCGCGCGTCGGCGTACACGATCGACGGGCAGGGCGTCGTCACCGCGGCGGCGGACCCATCGCTCATCGGCACGAAGCTCTCCGCCGGCCACGCCGTACCGGCCGCGCTGTCCGGGCAGTCCGGCTCGGCGACGTTCGCCGCGACCGGGCCACACGCCGACCGGATGCTGGCGAGCTACGCGCCCGTCGGCGTGGGCGGCTGGGGCGCGATGACCGTCCAGCCCGAGCAGTTGTTCTACGGCTCGCTGTCGAGCCACGGCGACCGGGTCGTGTTCGCCCTCGTCGTCCTGCTCGCGATCGTCGTCATCCTGCTGGTGGTGCTCAACCACCGCCGGCACCGGCTGGCCCAGGAGCTGGCCGACCAGCGGCTCTACGACCCGCTGACCGGGCTTGGTCAGCGCGTCATCTTCGACCTCAAGCTCGACGCCGCACTCGCGCGACGAAGTCGCACCGGTTCGCCGGTGGCGGTCATCTACGCCGACCTCGACGCGTTCAAGTCGGTCAACGACCGGCTCGGCCACCGCGCCGGCGACCAGTTGCTGATCGCCGTCGGGCAGCGGCTGCGCGCGGTCGCGCGGGCGGAGGACGCCGTCGTCCGCCTCGGCGGCGACGAGTTCGCCCTCGTGGTCGAAGGGCTGCGCGGCGACGCGATGCTCAGCCTGGTCGAGCGCATCCGCGCCGCGGTCGGAGTCGACGTACTCATCAGCGGCGAGCGGATCATCCCGCGGCTCTCGGTCGGGGCCGCTGTCCTCGAAGCGAGCGGATCACCGGACGAGCTCGTGCACGCCGCCGATCTCGCGATGTACCGCGCCAAAGCGACCGGTAGCGGGGTACACGTGACGGTGCTGGACACCGGTGGCGTGGCCCGGACGGACCAGGGCGCACCGCCCGTTCGGCCTGAATTTGGACGACCCGGCCAATCCGCTCCCCGCGACGTCGTTGGATTGCAGCGTGACCCCTCCTTCGGCTCGTAAGCGACCGGCCGCTTCGCGGGCGGCCGGCGGCTCCGCGTCTGCTGCGTCGGCTCCGGCGTCGGGCACCCGCTCGATCGGCGCGGACGGCGTGACGCAGGCCCCGGGCGAGCGCATGCTCCCGACCGGCGTGACCCACCTCGTCGACGGCTGGCAACCGCTGTGCGGCGGCCCACGGGTGCGCTTCGTCTTCCCCGGCTGCACGGTGGACGACGCGGCCGACCTGTGTGATGCCTGCGCCGGTACGGCGACCAAACAGGTGCCGCGCCAGCGCCGCGCATCCAGCGCCTGAGAACAATTCGGGCATAAGCGCTCAAGTTCTTCCGGCGCGCTGCCGATCTCTGTGCGGTGAAGGCGGATCGTCGGCAGTCGCTCGCTCGTGCCGCCGCGGTCGCCGTGACCGGCGCCGTCCTCGCCCTCGCGTCCGCGCCGGCAGCGTCCGCCACGACGGACTCCAAGCCACAGCCGCGCAGTACGGCGAGCACCAGCACCACGACGACGTCCAAGACGAGCGGCCGCGGGCACAAGACCACGGCCCACCACGGCGCCGGAACGCCCAGGGGCGGCAAGCCGGGGTCGACCAGCACGCCGCTCAGCCCGCGTACGGCGACCGCTCCCGGCACGACCGCGCCGGCGGTGGCACCGGCCGCGAATCCGAGTTGGACCGAGCCGGCCGCGCCCGGGGCGGCCGCCCCGGCGGCCGCGCACCCCGCGACGAACGGCGCGACCCCGACCCCGGCGGCCACGCACGACTCGACCTGGCAGCGTGACAGCGACACCGGGCACGCCGACCGCGGCGTCGTACGGGCCTTCGCGTCAGACCTCAAGAAGGCCGGTCAGTCGGCCGGCTTCCCGGCGTTCCTCGTCGCGGTGATGGTGGTGTTCCTGCTCGTGCAGCACCGGCTCGACCGCCGCGACGCGAAGCTGTCGCATGCGGACTGGGTCTCCGACCAGGGGCTGGAGTTCAGCGCCCCCGCGACGATGACTCAGCACTGACCGCACTCCCGGTCCGCGCCGACGGCAGGCTGCGTACGACGGAGCGCGTGGTCTCGTCCACGGCCGGCTCTTCACCGGCGTTCGCGGGCACGAGGTAGTCGGTCAGGCCCTTGGCCGAGACCGGCCGGCCGAAGAAGTAGCCCTGCGCCTCGTCGCAGCCCATCTCGGTGAGCTTGGTCAGCTGCCGCTCGGTCTCGACGCCCTCGGCGGTGACCCGAAGGCCGAGGCCGTGCGCCATCGCGATCGTCGCGGCGACGATCGTGGTCGCCGGCCCGTCGCTCTGCAGCTGCGCGACGAACGACTGGTCGATCTTCACCTCGTCGATCGGCAGCGTGTTGAGGCGGCTGAGCGACGAGTATCCGGTGCCGAAGTCGTCCACCGACAGCCGCATGCCGAGCGCGCGCAGCTGGCACAGCGTCGCGACCGTCTCCGAGCGGTCCTCCATGAGCAGGCTCTCGGTGATCTCGAGAACGATCCGGTTGGGCGCGACGCCGGCGTGGAACAGCTCGCGCGCGAGTGCGGCGCCGATTCCCGGCTCCATGACCAGGCGGCCACTGACGTTGATGGCGACCGCGAGGCCTTCGGTCTCCGGCCGGTTGTCCCACTGCCTCAGTTGCGCGCACGCTTCACGGACGACCCACAGCGACAGCGGCACGATCATGCCGGTCTGCTCGGCGACGGGGATGAAGTCCGTCGGCGACACGTTGCCGCGGGTCGGGTGGTTCCAGCGCAGCAATGCCTCGACCGACGGCGCGGTGCCGGTGCGCAGGTCGACAATCGGTTGGTACTCAAGGGAAAATTCGTGCTCGGCGAGTGCGCGGTGCATGTCGCTCTCGAGTGCGAGCCGGGCAACCATCTGGCTCTGCATGTTGTCGTGGAACAGCGTGATGCTGCGGCTGCGCGCGCCCTTGCTCGTGTACATCGCGAGGTCGGCCTGCCGGAGCAGGTCGACTGTGCGCTGCTCGGCGCTCGGCACCGGCCCGCCGTCGTGGACCGCGATGCCACCGCTCGCGCGGACGCTGACGGTCCGGCCGCGCAACGTGAACGGCGCCTTCAGTTGGGCGAGGAACCGCTCCGCGACCCGGCCGGCATCCTTGCCGCTCACGTCGGCGAGCAGGATGGCGAACTCGTCGCCGCCGAAACGCGCGACGACGTCATCGACGCGGCTGCCCGTGGTCAACCGCGCGGACACCGCGACGATCAGCTCGTCGCCGACTGCGTGGCCCAGGGTGTCGTTCACGGCCTTGAAGTCGTCCAGGTCGATGAACAGCACCGCGAGGCAGCGCTGTTCGGACACCATCGCCTGGAGCTTCGTCGTAAAGGTCAGCCGGTTGGCGAGCCCGGTGAGGTCGTCTTCGGAGACGCGGCGTTCGAGCTCACGGGTCAGCTCGCCGTGGACCTCGGCGACCTCGGAGGCCTGCCGCTGCTGG
>Ga0157369_10000720_pt1 | contig 42564 bp, 36 predicted proteins | sample C25metaG_FD_113461 | JGI IMG/M metagenome (GOLD analysis project Ga0157369, IMG submission 113461) | Corn rhizosphere microbial communities from Kellogg Biological Station, Michigan, USA - C2-5 metaG | ecosystem: Host-associated > Plants > Roots > Rhizosphere > Soil | place: USA: Michigan... | reverse complement strand
TCCGCCTTCGGATGTGGGTCGAGCATGGTGAGGAAGACGCGCATGAACTCTTCCGCCTGCGGCGGCGTCTTGTACATCTTCCAGTTGGCTGCGATGAGCTTGGTTCGTGCCATGAGGGGCCTCAGGGTTTTCGGGATGTCTTGGGTGTCGCTTCTAGGCGGACACGTGTGACGGGTTGCGAGTCGGCGATGGCCGCCTCGCCGAACATCTCGCGCGCAGCCTCTTCGTAAATTGCCAGCGTCTTGGCGTCGAAGAGGCAGAACATCACATCGTCGACGCTTGCGCCCGCGACCAGCGCGACGCGCACGGCATCCAGCGCCAGCGGCGCGGCTTGTTCCACCGGGTAACCGAAAGCGCCGGTAGCAATGGAAGGGAAGACCATGCTGCGGAGCTTCATGCCATGCGCGATGCGGATGCAGTACTGATAACAACTCGCAAGAACCTTCGATTCGCCGTGGCTGCCGCCCTGCCACACCGGCCCAACCGTGTGGATCACATACCTGGCGTCGAGATTGCCGGCCGTCGTCGCCACGGCGCGTCCCGGCGCCAGAGGGCCGGATTTTTCGACGATCTTTTTGCAGTCTTCGAGAATGGCGGGTCCGCCCAAACGATGGATCGCACCATCGACTCCGCCGCCGCCCATCAGCGATGAGTTGGCGGCGTTGACGATCGCGTCCGCCGACTGGCGCGCGATGTCGCCTTGCAGCAGGGTGAGGGTGGCGCGTTTGGTGATAGGAATCTTCATGAGATTTGCGACTTGCGATTTGTGATTTGTGAGTCCGGCGCGAGCGTCAGTCGCGAATCAGAACTCGCGATTCAGAAATAGGGAAACGCCCGCGGCCCATTACTTGTTTGTCAGCGCCTCAACTCCCGGCAGCGCTTTGCCTTCGAGAAACTCCAGCGACGCGCCTCCACCGGTGGAAATGTGCGTGATCTTATCGGCCACGCCGGACTGCTTAACCGCAGCCACACTGTCGCCGCCGCCCACTATGGTGGTTGCCGCGACATTTGCCGCGACCGCCTGCGCGATGGCTACGGTACCCTTGTTGAACGGCTCTATTTCAAAGACGCCCATTGGGCCGTTCCACACGATCATCTTGGCGCGCTCAATCTCGGTTTCAAACAGTTCAATCGTCCGCGGGCCAATGTCCAGGCCCATCAGCTCGGCAGGGATCGAGTTGCCCGGTGAGATGACCTGCGCCTTTGCGCCCGGCTCCGGCTTCGCCGCCACCACGTGATCGACCGGAAGCAGGAATCGCACGCCGCGCTTCTCTGCGTCGGCAAGCAGTTGCTTCGCCAGGTCAAGCTTGTCGTCCTCCACGAGCGACTTTCCGACCTGCTGTCCCTGTGCCTTCAGGAAGGTGTAAGCCATGGCGCCGCCGACAAGCAGCACGTTGCATTTAGTGAGGAGATTTTGGATAACGGCGATCTTATCCGACACTTTCGCGCCGCCGAGAATCGTCACCAGCGGGTGTTGCGGTGCCTTTAGCACCTTGCCGAGGTACTCGAGCTCCTTCTCCATCAGCAGCCCGGCTGCCGACTGCTTTACGTACTTCGTCATCCCCACGGTCGAAGCGTGTGCTCGGTGCGCGGTTCCAAACGCGTCGTTCACATAGATGTCGCAGAGCTTCGCCAGCTGCTTGGAGAAGTTCTCATCATTGGCTTCTTCCTCAGCATGGAAGCGGAGGTTTTCCAGCAACAGCGTCTGGCCCTGCTCGAGGCTGTTCGACATCTCCTCCGGCGAGGGACCTACGCAGTCAGGCGAAAAGCCGACGTTCTCGGAGCGGTCGTACTTCTCGTCGAGCAGCATTCGAAGGCGATCGACGACCGGCCGTAGACTCATCTTCGCGTTCGGCTTCCCCTTCGGACGCCCGAGGTGCGACGCGAGAATGAGACGCGCTCCGTTGCGAAGCGCGTACTCGATGGTCGGCAGGGTTTCGCGAATTCGCGTGTCGTCGCCGACGTGCATGGCGATGCCATCGCCGTTCAGCGGAACGTTGAAGTCCACCCGCATGAAAACGCGTTTGCCTTTGAGGTTCAGATCGCGGATCGAGAGCTTTGCCATGGGTTCGCTCGTCCTAAGAAAGCATCGAAGTACCAAGTAGGAGATCGCCGGACCGCCGCCTTTATCGACCGCGGCGATCTCGGCGATCACCCGATCTCGGCGATTCCTACAGTCCCTTCTGTCCCAGGAAGTTGATCAGGTCGCGTACGCGGCAGGAGTATCCCCACTCGTTGTCGTACCACGAGATGACCTTCACGCACTTGTCGGCGACCACGCGTGTGAGCGGCGCATCGAGAATCGACGACCGCGGATCGCCGCGGAAGTCCATCGACACCAGTTCATGCGTTTCGTAGCCGAGGTATCCCTTCAGCGGACCGGATTCGCTCGCGGCCTTCATCGCCGCGTTGACCTCGTCCACGTTGGTGGCTTTCTCAACGAACGCCACCAGGTCGACCACCGAAACGTTCGGCGTCGGCACGCGCATGGCGAAGCCGTCCAACTTGCCCTTAAGCTCCGGGATCACCAGGTGCAGCGCCTTGGCCGCGCCGGTGGACGTTGGGATCATGCTCAACGCCGCCGCGCGCGCGCGACGCAGGTCCTTGTGCGGGAAGTCTAGGATGACCTGGTCATTCGTGTACGAGTGGATCGTGGTCATCGTGCCGCTGACAATCTTGAAGCTGTCGTTGACGACCTTGGCGATCGGCGCCAGGCAGTTCGTCGTGCAGGAAGCGTTCGAGATCACGTGATGCTTCGCCGCATCGTACTTGTCATGATTGACGCCGAGAACGAGCGTGATGTCTTCGTTCTTTGCCGGGGCGGAGATGATGACCTTCTTCACCGTGGCGCCCAGGTGCTTCTTGGCGTCGCTGGCGTCGGTGAAGCGACCCGTTGATTCGACGACGACCTGCGCGCCCACCGATGCCCAATCGAGCTTGGCAGGATCCTTCTCCGCGAAGACCTTGATCTTGCGCCCGTCGATCTCGATTCCGTCCGCGGTCGCGTTGACGCTGTGCGTCAGGTTACCGAGGATGGAATCGTATTTCAGCAGGTGAGCCAGGGTCTTCGGATCGGTCAGGTCGTTAACTGCCACGATCTCGATGTTCTTGTCGTTGAGCGACGCGCGCTGCACGTTGCGCCCAATGCGGCCGAATCCATTAATACCGACTTTGATTGCCATTTCGCCTCCAAACTTTCATGTTCACCGGAACGCAGGGAACTGGATGTGACCCTCGGCACATCCCAAATGCGGGTTGCACAAAGTGAGACGCGCACAGTGCGCTGTCGATTGGTGAAGCAAACCACCGATGCTAGCACCCGACATGGTGAGGCGCAAACCGCAACGCGTAAGGGAAGCTGATCTGCGGCATTCGTGACTATTCCCCAACCGACGTTCTGCGGGAGCGCTGACCGGGCCAATCCGTTGCCGACTTCTGCGTCAATGTGTTACAAGCAGAAGCATGCGGAATCGTACCCGCGGCCGCGGAAGGCGGCGCAAACCCGGCCCAAAACAGCCGGGAGAGAACCGGCAGCCTGGTCTCCCACCCCTACAGCCGGTATATCCGGAAGAACGCTGGGAAGGCGGCGACAACGAGTTTGACGAGCGCCAGCCTGACACCAACGCTTCCACCATGGAATTAAGCGGTCCCGGCGCGTTCAGTCGACGTCCCGGAGGCCCACCGAGGCGTGAGCCACCGATGCCGCGAGGCGATCGACAGCCACGCGATAGCCAACCGCGCGAAGGTCAACCACGCGAAGGACAGCCACGCGGAGACCGCGATGATCGCGGTGGCCGTGGCGGACGCGGACGCCGTCGGCGTCGCGGAGGCCGTCGTGACAATGCTGCCGCGCCTCCGGGCGAAGGCGTTATGCCGACGCCGGTCGTCGCGGATCAATCTCTGGCCGCAGCTCTGCCTGCTGCCGCTCCCGGACTTGCCGAGGAAGGCGAGGTTGCTGCCGGCGAAGGCGCCGTTCCAGACATCGCGCCCGAACTGAGGCCGGCAACGCCCGCTCCGGAGCGCAAGCCGCGCGGCGTCGTGGTGCTGGCGATCGGACTGCCGGGATCGGGGAAGAGCACCTGGTTCAAGCGCCGCAGCGTTACGCCGCTTTCGTCGGACATGCTGCGCAATATCCTGTTCGACAACATCACCGAGCAGCGTTACCAGCACCTGGTGTTTTCCACGCTTCGCTCGCTGCTGCGCGCGCGCCTGATCGCTCGCATGCCGTGGAACTATGTGGACGCCACCAATCTCTCGCCCAAGGAGCGCCGCCACTGGATCCACATGGCGCGCGGCTTCGGTTACGAGACGCACGCCGTCTTCTTCGATGTGCCGGTCGAAGTCTGCATGGAACGGAACCAGAGGCGCGAGCGGATTGTGCCGGAAGAGGTCATGAATCGCATGGCCGAAAAACTGAAGGCGCCGAAGTTCGAGGAAGGCTTCGCGAAGATCACCGTGGTCCGCGTCAAACGCGCGGCCGCCGCAGCGGATGCGGCTGAGCCGGAGTCGCCCGACGCAGGCGCGGAAGCCGAGCCGGAAGAGGAAGTCGAAGAATAGGTAGCCGGCAGGAGCTGTCCCAAGGGGCAGAATTCCTGCCGTTTCATACACTTCCTCGTTGCTCCCCATCCCAAACCTCCGTTATAGTTCGGCTTACGCAGCCGTAAAGCCGGAGGTTTCTCCGCATGTGGAAGTCGGTTCGCAAGGAAGACGAACGTCCTTCTGTCCCTACGCCGCAACCGGCGGCGAATGTAATCGTTCCCCCCGCAGTTCCCACCAAGGAGGTCAAGCCTCTCATGGAAACACCAAAGATTTCTGATTATCGGGCCGACGTCGCACACATCGGCAAATCGGTCCTCATCAAGGGCGAACTTTCGGGCAGCGAGGATCTGTATCTCGATGGCGAAGTCGAGGGCAACATCGACCTCCGCGGCCACAGCCTCACCATCGGTCCGAACGGCCGCGTGCGCGCCAACGTCACCGCGCGTGACGTGGTGGTGCACGGCAAGGTGGAAGGCAATTTGCGCGCTGCCGATCGCATCGAGTTGAAGAAGTCTGCCATTCTCGTGGGCGACATCTTCACGCAACGCATCATCATCGAAGACGGCGCCTACTTCAAAGGTGGCATCGACATCCAGAAGCCTGACAGCAAGGCTGAGCCGAAGATCAATACGGCGGCGGCGTCCGCGAGCGCGCCTGCGATCTCGCACACGCCCGCACCGCAGGCGCCGGCAACATCGCCGGTGGCTGCGGCTCCGCACGCCGCTTTACTCGAGCCCAAGAAGTTCTGACCAATCCGCTTTGCTCTACGCACCGGGCGCACAACCTGCGCCCGGTTTATACTGTTAGCTGTCCGTAGACAAACTGGTTTCCTGTGAGTTCCAGCTTTCTGAAGCTATTTCGAGGCAGTCCTCCAAGCGATCCGCTCGCTCCCGTTGATCCCAAGCAGGAACGAATCCCACGTCATTCGTCGGGACTCGCGGAATTCAACCGCGCGCTGGCGGGACAGGAGGCCATGCGCATTCTCGATCTCGGCCCGACGTCGGCGGCGAACATCACTTACTTCACGGGACTCGGACACAAGTACCACAACGAAGATGTGCTGTCGGGGGCCAACGATCCCGCGCTGGTTCTTCCTGCCGCCGCAGATGAACCCGCGGCCTTCGACGTCGATCGCTTTCTGCGCGACAACCTCAATCAGGACGCAGGCATCTTCGACGCGGTCCTGCTCTGGGACATGGCCGATTACCTGCCGGAACCGCTCGTCAAATCGGTCGTCGCGCGGCTGCACAAGACCATGAAGCCCGGCGGCGCGCTCCTCGGTTTCTTCCACACCAAGGACGCCGGCCCCAACGCCCCTTATTTCCGGTACCACATCGACGCAGCCTCGAAGGCCCGCGACGGCCTCCTCCTCCAGCCGGTCTGGAAACCCGGCGACAGCAAGCAGAAGCTGCCGATGTTCCGCCTCCAGCGCGTCTTCGCCAATCGGCACGTGGAGAACCTGTTTAAAGACTTCGCGTCGATCAAATTTTTCCTCGCGCGCGACAACGTCCGCGAAGTGCTTGTAATCCGCTAAGCAGGTCTGTGTGGCGCAGGCGCCCTCGCCTGTGATTGGTGGGAGCACCGGCCTTCAGGCCGGGGGATAAGGGTACAAAAGAAAACAGGGCTTTAGCCCCGGTTGGTCACGCCGATCTCGTCGCTTTCACCGCCATTCCCGCAACTCCCGGAATCTTCATCAGCGCCATCAACGCCGCTCGCGGAATCTCCGGCAATTCCAGCATCTTGCGCAATCGCCGCGCATTGTTGAAAGCGCCGTCGAACGCGGCGTGATATCGCTGCGCGTATAACCGGTGCGCCTCAGCCAGCGTGATCTCCGCGCGAGCGACGCGAGCTGCGATTTCTCCCGCCGTGCTGCCGCCACGCAGCGCGATCGCGATTCCGTCGCCGACGAATGGATCGATGAACCCAGCCGCGTCTCCCGCGAGGAAGGCTCCATCGCGTTCGGTCTGCGGCTGGCGAAACGACACGGCGCCCGTCGTGACCGTGTCGCAGGCTTTTTCCCACGAGCGGCTTGTTTCGCGCAGGCGAGCGTCCGCCGCCAGCACTTCCTCAATCGTTCGCGCTCTTTCCGGACGCACGAGCGCGCAGACGTTGACGAATGTCTCGCTGCCGCACAGCACCGGCTGCACGCCACAGTACCCCCCGCGAAAGCAGTAGAGATCCGTGGTCATGGGAATGCCGCCAATGGCTCGAAAATGAGCTTTCACCCCGATCCACCTATCTTTATCTGCGCCCGCTTGCGGAGCGAGCCGGGAAGAACGTCCCGCTGCATTGATGACCACCGAAGCTGATACGGCAGTGCCGTTGGAGAGCGTGACCCGCCAAACCTGCGTTTCTCCGCGTTCTGGGTCAATGATTTCCTGAGCTTCGACACCTTGTTGCGCTTCGACGCCGGCGCCGCGCGCCGCTTCCCAGAGAAAGTTGTCCAGGTCATACCGCGCGAGACTCGCCGCGGAGGGCGTAATCGCCGCCTCAAAGGACTGTTCTCCGACGAACACCCGGGCGCACTCGATCCGCGGTGCCAGTGCCAGTGCATCGTTCGCCTCAGGAATCTGCGAGAGCAGGGAACCCAACAGCCCCAGCGACTCTGACGAAATGAACTCGCCGCAGACTTTCTGTCGCGGATAACGGCCCCGCTCCAACAGCGCTACGCGCGCGCCGCTGCGCGCGGCCGTGATCGCTGCCGAGATTCCCGCAGGCCCGCCGCCAGCCACGACGATGTCGAAGTCCAACGCGTCCTTCATGCGTTCTTCCAAATGATGATCCCCACCCTGCACAGGTAGAACTTGTGGAATTCCGCCGGCTCGCTTCCAATCATCTCTCTCAGTTCAGCGATGGTGTACGACTTCTTCACGGACGCCGGCGCGTCGTGTCGGGTGATCTTGCTGAACAGCGGCATGCCTGCATACACCAAACCGAGATGGGTCCAACTGCGCCGCAGTTCGTTGATGAGCACGGCAGTACGCGTCACTCGCAGGGCTTCTGCGAGGAACGAGCGCACTTCGGGCGGCTCAAAATCGTGAATCAGCAGGGAAGTGCTGACGACGTCGAAGGAATCGTCATGAAACGGCAAGCGCAGCGCATCACCTTGCACCGCAGCCAATCCGTCGGGCAGATGCTCCAGGGCGCGGTCCAGCACGAGGGGCTTGAGCTTCACGCCGTCACGCGCGAACCTGCGCTCGAGCGCAGTCGCGATGTCGCCGGACGCGCCGGCCACGTCCAGCCATCGCAATTCGCGGCGGGGCGTCCGGTCGATGACCCGCTCCATTAGCTTGCGCATGACACGCGTCCCGCCGAACCAGCGGTTGAACATCCGCAAGTCGGCGAGAGACGCCTGCACTTGCGCCGGCGTGAAGCCGTTCGATGCTCCGAGATATTCCGGTGTGCTGGTGCGTTTCAAAAGAAGCTCTCAGCCATCGGCTCTCAGCATTCAGCTGAGAGCATTTTGTCCTTGCCTATAGATCGCCGCGCGGATGCGGCGTTACGGGGTCCGCTATTAGATCAGAAGATGTCGAGATTTGTGATTGCTGATGGCTGATAGCTGACGGCTACACTTCTGCCAGCTCTTCTTCCAGCAGCTGTTTGTTGTAGAGATCGGTGTAGTAACCGTTCTTTGCCAGGAGTTCGTCGTGGGTTCCGACTTCGACGATGCGGCCGCTGTGCAGCACTGCGATCTGGTCGGCGTTACGCACCGTGGAAACACGATGCGAGATGAAGATCGTCGTCCGTCCCTGCATCACTTCGCGCAGATGGTTTAGGATCTTCTCCTCCGTGTAGGTGTCGACGCTGGACAAGGCATCGTCGAGGACGAGGATGCGCGGGTTGCGCACCAGGGCACGGGCAATCGCCGTGCGTTGCTTCTGTCCGCCGCTCAGAGTAAGGCCGCGCTCACCTACCATCGTCTCGAACTTCTCGGGAAAACCCTCGATGTCGACCGCGATGTTCGCCGCCTCGGCTGCCGCTCGAATCTGCCCGTCAGTCGCGCCTTCCGTGCCGAACGCAATGTTCTCGCGCACTGTGTCGCTGAACAGGAACGTCTCCTGCGGCACGAAACCGATGCTTTGGCGCAGAGTTTCGAGCGAGTAGTCGCCGATCGGGCGGCGGTCCACGAGCACCATTCCCGCCGCGGCGTCGTAGATTCGCGGAACCAGGCTAACGAGCGTTGATTTGCCCGAGCCCGTCGGTCCGACAATCGCGAGGCTCGTGCCCGCAGGGATGGTCAGGTTCACGTCGCGGAGCACGGCGTCTTCGCGCACTTTGCCGTCGCCGGTCGGAGACGCGGTGGTGTAGCGGAAGTTCAGATTGCGGAATTCGATTTCGCCCCGAATCGGAACGTTCAGAGCGCCGGGAGTTTCGGCGATCTCGGGCTGCTCGCGCATGATCTCGTCGATGCGGATCATCGACGCGGTGCCGCGCTGGAAGATGTTGATCACCCACCCGAGCGCGATCACCGGCCACATGAGCTGTGCCATGTACATCAGGAACTTTACGAACTGCCCAACGTCGATCTGTCCCAGCAGCACTTCGCGGCCGCCGACCCAGAGCACCACCACGATCGCTCCACCCAGCAGCAACTCCAGCGTGGGCCAGAGCATGCCCATCAGGCGGGCCAGCGGCAGGCTGCGGTTGATGTATTCCTGATTGGCGGTCTCGAACTTTGCGATCTCCGGGATCTCTTGCGCATAGGCGCGAATCACTCTCACTCCGGAGAAGTTCTCCTGTGCCTGCGCCGAAATGTCGCTGAACATCGCCTGGATGCGCTCGAAGCGCCGGTGGATCTGTGCGCCGAAGTACTGAATCACGATGCTGGCGACCGGAAGCGGCAGGAAGGAATACAGGGTCAACCGCGGGCTGATCCTGGTCATGAAGATCAGCGCTCCCACCGTGAACACAATCGTGTTCGCGGTGTACATGATCGCCGGCCCGAGCAGCATGCGCACGGCGTTCAGGTCGTTGGTCGCGCGCGCCATGATGTCGCCGGTGCGAGTGCGCTGATAGAAGGAGTAGTTGAGGCGCTCGAGGTGGGCGAACAGGTCGTTTCGCAGATCGTATTCGATCTCGCGCGATACGCCGATTACCACCCAGCGGGTAAGAAATTGGAAGATTCCCTTGGCCGCCGCTACCGCGAGCAGAAGCAGGGAATAGTGCAGGATCTTGTCCTGCGTAATGCCTCGTTGCAGGTCGTTGGTCGCATTGCCGATCACCTGCGGGAAGTAGATCCAGATGGCGTTCATCGCCAGTACGGACAGGCCGCCCTGGACGTAGCTCCACTTGTATTTGCGGAAGTACGGGCCGAGGGGTCGGAGGCTCTTGGGCAGCATGAGTGTCCGCGCTTGAAGTTCTTCTGATGATTTTACCAGTGAGGGGATGCGGGATGAATGCGGCTGGCGCGTCCAACTCAGAGCGCGAGCGAGGATCTTTTGCGCGCAAAAAAGAACCGGGAAGCTTTCGCCTCCCGGTCTCGGCTCGTACCCTCCCCCAGGTACTTTGCCAAACTGCGATTGTTTACTGCAGGGCGGTCGTGCCGCTGGTGCAGCTCGAGCCGCTGCCAGCCGCGTCGTACTTGATCACGCCCGACTGGTCAGAGCAGAACGCGCGCTGACCGGTCTGGCCGACGACCACAGGCTGACCCTGTGAAACGTAGGTCACGTTGATGCCCGTGCTGCCGGCTGCGCTGCAGGTGCTCAGAACGAACGAGTAGCCGCTCTTCGTGCCGCTGCTCAGCACTGAGTCAATCAGGCCGGCTGCGGTTGAGGTGGCCACCGATCCCGCCGGTCCAAGGTTCGCCAAGGTGCAGCTGAAGCCGAGGTCCGGATAAGTCGAGGCGTAGGTCACTTCCGCCGTGTTCAACGTGCGGATGGAGCCCACTGCCGACGATTCGTTCGCGGCGATACGCGAACGCAGCAGGTTCGGAATAGCGATCGCGGCAATGATCAGAATGATCGCGACCACGATCAGCAGCTCGATAAGCGAAAAGCCCTTCTGTTTACGCATTTACACTCTCTCCTAAATCTTCTGTTGTAGGACCAAAACTCTGGCTCTGCTCGATGAACGCCTTGGTGCTAATTTGTTGGCCGGAGTCGAAACCCGGTACTCCTTATCGCACCTAAGGTGCCAATGTGCCGAGCTGGGGGAGATCTCGGTTGATCTCCCTTATCGCCCTTGAAATCAGTGTGTTAGCTGGATTTCCACTGCACGTGGGTTTTGTAAAGAGTGGCGGGGAACCGTTTTGGCGCACAAACGTGACAGATTCTGTCAGGGTCGCAGACGATTTGTGTCACTTAGGTGGTAATGAGAGGGTAATCAGCAATTGAGCTGGTCGCGGGTGATTTTCAGCCCGCTCAGATTGCCGAGCACCGTGACGGCGATGGTTTCTGGGCGGAAATACTCCTCGGCAAGCAGCTTCAAGTCATCGGAGGTGACCTGCTCGATGCGCTCGATCATCTCGTCGAGCCCGAAGAAGCGATCGAAGTACATCTCCTGCCGCGCCAGGTTCGACATGCGCGCAGTCGACGATTCCAGGCTCAGCATCAGACTGCCCTTCAGCTGTTCCTTGGTGCGTCGCAGCTCGTCTTCGCCGACGCTGTTGTTCTTCAGCTCGCGGAACTCACGAACGATCGATTCCACGACCTTCGGGGCGGACTGCCGCGAAGTGCCCGCGTACACCGACAAGCATCCGGTGTCGCGGTACGGATTCAGCTCGGAGAAGATCGCGTAAACCAAGCCCTGGCGCTCGCGCACGTTCTGGAACAGCCGCGAGCTCATGCCGCCGCCGAGAAGCGTGTTCAGCACATACGACGCGTAGCGGCGCTCATGGGAAATTGAGTGCGACGGCACGCCAACACAAATTTGCACCTGTTCCAGCGCTTTCTTGTTGCGCATCACGATGCGCGCCAGTGCCTTCGGTGGATCCTGATGGAAGCCGTTCGATCCTGGCGCCATCTTCGCGAATCTCTGCCGCACTTGTTCGGCAAAGTCGCCATGGCTGATCCGGCCCGCCGCGCTGATGATCAGGTTCCCAGGATAGAAGCGCTTGTTCCAGTAATCGAACAGCAGCGGCTGCTCGAAGCGGCGCACCGTCTCCTTGGTTCCGAGGATCGGTTTTCCAAGCGGATGGTCCTTCCAGAAATTCTGGGTGAAGATCTCGTGGACGAGATAGTCCGGATTGTCCTCGTCCATCTTGATCTCTTCCAGGATCACGCCGCGCTCGCGTGTGATGTCCTGCGAATCAAGTGTCGGATTCAGGACCAGGTCAGAGAGGACGTCGAGCGCGATCGGCAGGTGCTCGTCCAGCACTTTCACGTTGAAGCAGATGCACTCCTTCGCCGTGAACGCGTCCATGTTCCCGCCGATCGAATCGATCTGCCTGGCAATGTCTTCGGCGGTTCGCGTCTTCGTGCCCTTGAAAACCATGTGTTCCAGGAAGTGCGAGATGCCGTTGACCTCGGCGTCTTCGTGACGCGATCCGGTCTTCACCCAGATCCCGATCGACACCGAGCGGATGTGCTGCATCTCCTCGGTCAAAACGATCAGGCCGTTGGGCAAAACCTCGCGTTGGATGTTGCGATTGTCCTGGACCATGGTTGTTTCAATCGGCGTCCGTTTGGAACACCGCCTCAGCGATCTCCGTACCTTGCGCCGAACCTACGATTGTCACACATCCCGAAGCGTTGCTGCAGCGACGGACACTTCGACGCTCGTTTAGGCTATGCTCAGGCTGTCTGGGATCGCCTCGGCTGCTGACCCTCGCCGGGCGCGATCTATAATCACTGACAGCACATTGGATGCATGGCGCCTGAGCATCAGACCGATCTTTTAGGCCTTTCTCTTCAAGAGCTTAGCCGCCTTGTGGAAGAAGCTGGTGAGCCGCCTTATCGCGCCCGTCAGCTCTGGGAGGCCGTCTACCGCCAGCGTCAAGGTGACTTGGAGAACGTTACAACCTTGCCCCAGACGCTGCGGGCGTCGATGCGAGAACGCGGATACTCCGTCGGCCTGCCGCAGATCGACCGGCGTTACCAGTCCTCCGACGGAACCGTCCGGTATCTGATCGCCTTCGCTGACGGACAGTCCGTCGAAACCGTCTGGATGCCCGAAGGCGATGACGGCGAGGCCGGCGACGGCTCCGACGCCGGAGATGAAATCCCCGCATCGGTGTTACCTGTCGCACCGCCCGCGCAACTCGTGTCACTTGGAGGGCCGGCGTCCCCGCCGGCCACAAGCTCGCACGCTTCGCGTTCCACGGGCCACGGTGGAAGCGCCGGGCTTCAGCCCGATGAATCTTCCGGTGCAAAGGGAATCGGCTTCAGCTCCGGCCAGGATCCGATTCCGCAGTCCCGCAATTCCGCAGTCTCGCAATCGGATAAGAAGTGGTCCCGTGCCACGATCTGCGTTTCCAGCCAGGTTGGCTGCGCCGTCGATTGCCAATTCTGCATGACGGCCCTTCTCGGCGTACAGCGTAACCTGACCGCCGGCGAGATCGTGGGCCAGATCGTGCTCGTGCTCAACGATCGCGGCGTGGTCATCGATCGTGACCGCATCAACCTCGTCTTCATGGGACAAGGCGAGCCATTCCTGAACTACGCGAATTTCATGAAAGCGGTGCTGTTGCTGGTGGAAGGCGTCGGTATCCCCGAATCGCGCATGACCGTGTCCACCGCCGGCATCGTGCCGCGGATTCATGACTTCGGCCAGGAGCCGGTGCGTCCCAAACTCGCCATTTCGCTCAACGCGCCCAACGACGACATTCGCGGCCGCATCATGCCGATCAACCGCAAGTGGGGCATCGATGAGTTGCTCGCTGCCGCCCGTCAGTTTCCATTACGCAATCGCGAGCGCTTGACCTTTGAGTACGTTCTGCTCGACGGCGTTAACGATGCGCCGGAGCACGCGCGGGAATTGGCGGAGCGTATCCGCGTCCTGCGCGCGAAAGTGAACCTCATCGCGTTTAATCCCGGACCCGATATCCCATTTGGAACGCCGCAGGACAACCGCGTCGTGGGCTTTCAGAAGATCTTGATGGATGCCGGCATTCCCGCCTTCGTCCGGCGTCCGCGTGGCCGCGATATCTACGCCGCTTGCGGACAGCTCAAGCGTATGGCCGGTTAGTGCTATTTCCGAACTGCTTGCGCTCCGTCCCCTTCCTCGCGACCGTCGGCAATCTCCAGATTTCTGGATACTGTTATCAACATATAGCGTGTAGCGGTTGATTTCACGCGACTTATTCCAGGTAACCTTTGGCTCGCCAATTGCTCCATGGCTGAACAGAGTTCCTCCCAGTATCCGCGCATAGTCGCAAAAAAGGTCGGCTGGACCCCGCCGGGAAACGCACCAGTCCATACCGAATCAGCGGATCGGAGAAGAGGGACCACGAGAAATTCCCGATGCAGCCATTTGGATAAAGCGTTTCTTCAGGAGGAGCCACTGTATGGAAAGATTGTTTAAGCAGGTTTCCATCCTGCTTTGCCTGCTGCTATTCGCCGCCATGGTTTTCGGCCAGGCGACCAGCCGCGGCACGATTCGTGGCACCGTCACTGACCAGTCTGGAGCGGTCGTGGCGAACGCCAACGTCAGCATCACCCAAATTGAAACCAACGTCACCCGCAAGAGCACCACGAACCAGGCGGGTATCTACCGGTTTGACGCCGTCGATCCCGGCAGCTACGCGGTTGTCGTGGACGCCGCCGGATTCTCCGGCATGCGTACGACAGGTGTCACCGTTCAGGCTGCCGGCGAGCGCGTCGTGGATGTCGCGCTGAAAGTTGGCGGCGAGAATCAAGTGGTCGAAGTCGCCGCCTCGAGCGGGGAAGTCGCCCTTCAAACCTCCGAGCAGGTTCGCGCGGCTCACATCGAAAGCCGGAGCATCGAGAACCTGCCGCTGGTTGGCCTCGATTCTCTGACCCTGGCCCAAACCGTTCCCGGCGTGGTCGTTTCGCCGAACGGCAACATCAACCAGAACGGAACCATGGTCTTCACTATTAACGGCCAGCGTCCGCGCGGGAACAACTTCCTGATTGACGGCGTCGAGAACAACGACATCTCCGTCACCGGACCTGCCTACACCATCGGCAATCCGGACGCAGTCGAGGAAGTGAACGTCCAAACTTCAAACTTCAGCGCCGAGTTCGGGCGCGCCGGCGGTGGCGTGATCAACCAGGTCACCAAGTCCGGCACCAACACGCTGCACGGCAGCGCCGTCTACTCCTACACCGGCGACGTCTTCAAAGCGTTGAACTACAACCAGAGGATTGCCGGCCTCACCCGTCCGCCACGCGACATTCATAACGTGCCGTGGTTCAGTCTTGGCGGCCCGATCGTGATCCCGCACATCTACAACGGCCACGACAAGACGTTCTTCTTTGCCGCCGGGCAGTGGGATCGTGACGTGGGTAAGGCGACCACCAACGTTCGTGTCCCGACCGCAGCCGGCCTTGCTGTGCTTACGCCGCTCGCCGCTTCGTGCCCGAACGTAGCTCTGTATCTGAAGGTGCTTAATGGCATCACCGGCACGGCGTCGCCGTCCAACATCAGCATCGCCGCACCGGCTGGCGCCACCACCTGCAACGGGAACACCCGCGCAGGCCAGGTCGTGCAGACGGGCTTGTTCTCGCGCGTCGAGCCCAACCTCGCCCTCGACAACAACCACCAGATCCGCGTCGACCATGTTGCTTCGGACAAGCAGAACCTGAGCTTCCGCTGGCTGTACGACAGCAACATCTCGAGTCCCGGATTCAACAACCTTCCCGGATTCGACAACGGCTTCACCGGGATCACGCTGGGCGGCACGTTCGCCGACACTTACGTGATCAACTCCCGGATGACCAACGAATTCCGGTTTAACTACGGGCGCATCGGTTTCAATTTCCCGATCGACTCGCCTGATTCTTTCCATGCCGGCCTGCCGAACTACGGTGTAAGCGGCATTACCGGTTTTGGCGTTGCCACCAACATCCCGCAGTTCCGTTTTGCCAACAACTGGCAATACGCGGATACGGTCACCATCGTGCGCGGCAGGCATAGCTTCCGCTTCGGTGGCGACTTCCTGCGGCAGCTTGCGCGCCAGCATCCGCCGTTCAACGAACGCGGTTCGCTGGTCTACCAGGCCAGCACCGGCGCCACCGCCCTGGCGAACTTCATCGACGACTTCGGCGGCAGCGCGGGAAGCCTGAACCGCCTGTTCGGCAACTCCATCTATCACCCCAACCTCTTCCGCCAGGACTACTTCTTCCAGGACTCCTGGAAGACGACGCAGAACCTGACGCTCAACCTCGGCTTGCGCTATGAGAACTACGGCACGCCGATGAACATCTTCAGCATCGCGGCCTTCACGGATTACGATCCGGTGAACTTCGCGACGCCCCATAAGGTGAATGCCGACAACAACAACTTCGCTCCCACTGTCGGCTTCGCCTATAACCCAGGCAGCAAGTGGTTGGGCGGGAAGAACACCGTGATCCGCGGCGGCTTCCAGACCAGCTACGACGTGGCCTTCAACAACCTGCTGTCGAATATCGCCGGTTCTACGCCGAACGCGATTGGCGGCACCATCAGCTCCTCGACTTCGACGGCGCTGGTGCGCGGGACGCCGGGATTCAGCAACCTGTTCCCGACGATCCAGCCGACGCCGCTGACCAGGGCGACGGCACAGCAGAACTTGTTCACCAAGAACTTCGTCAACCCGTATACCGACCGGTGGTCGCTTGGCATCCAGCACGAGCTTCCCGCGAACCTGATGTTCGACGTTTCCTACGTCGGCTCGGTTTCGCGCAAGGAGTTCCGTTCGGTTGACATGAACCCGGTCGTCAACTCTGCAACCGGTGACCGTTTGCATCCGGAATTGCAGATCACGGCTCCGACTTCGCCGACGAATATCGCCACCCGAACCGGCGAGGGAATCCGCAACGTTCGCTGCTCCTGCTCCAACGGGAACTACAACGGCCTGCAGGTGGAAATGAAGCGCGGCTTCACTTCGACCCGGCTGGGCACGTTGGGCGTCACCGGCAACTACACCTATGGACACTCGCTGGATGAAATCAGCGACGTGTTCAGCCAGTTGTCCAACAACAGCTCGTTCCAGTCGGTGACGCAGGTCCTGGGTGCGTCTCGACGTCTGGACTACGGCAACTCGGACTTCGACTTCCGCCACAACGGCGTCATCAGTTGGGTGTGGAACGTTCGCGGTCCGAAGAACGGGTTCCTGGGCGAAGTGTTCGGCGGCTGGACGTTCTCCGGCATCCAGCGCTTCGAAACCGGCTTCCCGTACACCGTGCACAACGGAACGGACCGCAACCTCGATGGTCAATCCGGGCCGGATCGGCCGGACATTGGCAGTTGGGACGCTCCGCTGAACACGCGCGCTGTTCTCAGCAAAACGTGTTCGACGGGCTATGCCAACCCGGACGCGGGCAACGCCTGCGTCTCGGCGAGCTCTGTCCACTTCATCGAGGGCGTGGGATTGCCGAACGCCAACACCGTTCGCCGCAATTCGCTGCGCACGAACGGTCTCGACCGGCTTGATCTCACCATCGCCAAGCAAGTCTCGCTCGGCGAGCGTTTCAAGCTGCGTTACGACGTAGAGATGTTCAACGCGTTGAACACCGTGAACCTGACGAGCGTACCTGGCCGTCTGGTAAGCGGCACCAGCGCCGGAACCTTCCTCGATGTCACCCAGCTGAACTCCACCGGCCGCAGCATGCGGATGGCGCTCAGGCTAGCCTGGTAACAATGGCTGTTTGTTCGCGGCCCCGGAGCTTGCTTCGGGGCCGTTTTCTTTTTGCACAGGAAAGTCAGTTCGTGAAGGAAGCCATGCAGTTGTTTCTTCGACCGCGACAATCAGCGCGAGATGTGACGACCTCTCGCTCCACATATCCGCTGAAACCCGCTCTGGACGGCACCTTTGGGCCATCACCGTCAGAGAGTCGTACACTTCCGGATTTCCAGATTTGCTGGCCGGAGTCTCCGTATTTGCGTATAGACGTTTCCCACAGCTCGGCTAAGTACTTTAGATCGAGTGGTCGGCTGGTCTGACCAGTGGCTCCAGAATTGCACCTTATCTGACAAACCTCCCATCGCCTTCGGCTAGGTGGACCGGCAGGGTCAAGCCATCATCCGAAGACGGCGCTCCAAAAAAATCCAACGGAACAATTTCATTCGTTGTCTGGCCTCATTCCATGGGGATTTCTTTGTTTTGTCACCAACTTGAAACTGGAGGGGATATGAGTTTTGTGGGGACACGAAGCGTTCGGCTCATTCTGCGTTTCGCTTTCATTCTTGCTATCACTGCGATCCTGTCGATCTCTCTGCTCGCGCAGACTGCCGCGCGCATTGAGGGTTCGGTACAGGATCCGAGCGGCGCCGTTATTGCCGGCGCCAAAATCACCGCCACCAACATCCAGACGCACGCCGTCAAGGACGCGACGTCCAACGCTGCCGGCAACTACGTGATCAATGCCGTGCAGCCCGGCAAGTACACCGTCACGGTCGAGGCGACGGGCTTCAGCAAGTCGATTGTCGACAATCTGGAAGTCAACGTCGCTGGTACCAGCACGGTCGACTTCAAGCTCCAGGTCGGCAAGACGACCGAAGTCGTCGAGGTTCAGGCGACCCAGGTCACCGTCAACACCGCCGATGCCACTATCGGTCGCGCCATCACGATGAAGGACATCGACACGCTTCCGCAGCTCGGGCGTCAGCCGATCGGACTCTCCGTCTTCCAGCCCGGCGTGCAGATGCGCCCCGATGACTCGAGTTTCTCGACCATCAATGGCCTTCGCCAAGGCAGCAACAATTCCACCCTCGACGGCATCGACGTCAACGACTCCGTCGCTCCCCGTCTGGGACTGGCCATGACCGCGAACAACACGGACTCGGTGGGCGAGTTCCGCATCGTGACCGAAGGCAGCAAGGCCGAATACGGACGCAGCGCAGGCGGCCAGGTTGAACTCATCACCCGCGGTGGCACCAACACCCTTCACGGCAATGCCTACGATTACCTGCGCAACCGGCTTCTCAACGCCAACGACTGGTTCAACAATCAGTCCGCTAACGCTCTCGCCGGCCACGACACCCGCCCGAAATACATCCGCAACATCTGGGGCGGTTCCATCGGCGGCCCGATCATTCACAACAAGACGTTCTTCTTCGGAAACTTCCAGCGCAACGACACGCGGCAGGCGATCATCCGCAACCGCACCGTCTACACCACCGCTGCCAAGCAGGGCATCTTCACGTATAAGGATGCTTCCGGCGCGGTCAAGACCTACAGCATCGTCGCCAATGATCCGCGCCACATCGGCATCGATCCGCAGATGGCGAAGGACTTCGCCATGATTCCGGATCCAAACAACACGGACGTCGGCGATGGCATGAACACGGCCGGCTTCCGCTTCAACCAGCCCAATAACAACTTCGAAGACCAGTTCACGATCAAGGGCGATCACAATATCAACTCGAGAATGAAGGCGTTCCTCCGCTGGAGCTGGCAGCGCAATAGCTCCATCGACACGCTGAACAACGCCGACGCTCCTTTCCCCGGCCAAATACAGGGCACGCAGGGCGGGCACCGTTGGGGCTACTCCATTGGCCACGACTGGACCATCACCAACAACATGGTCAACGAGTTCCGTTTCGGCCATCAAAGCGCGACCACCGCGTTCAATCGCCCGGGACGCCTCTCCGGCCCGATGATCCAAACCAACCTCGTCACCGACCCTCAATTGGTCGGCTTTGCTCAGGGCCGCAACTCGCCGGTCGAGGACTACATCGACAACCTCACCTGGACTCATGGAAACCATGTGTTCAAGTTCGGCGGCAAGTACAGTCACACTCAGCAGCAGGGCTATAACTACGCCGGCATCTATCCGACCATCACGCTGGGCGCCACCACGAACGGCAACACGCCGGCCGTACCGTCGGTGCTGGCTTCCATCTCGTCCGCGCAGCGTTCCACGTATCAGTCGCTGTACAACGACGTGCTGGGCCGCCTGAACAACTACAGCACCACCTTCTACAGCACCGATCTGGCGACCTTCCAGGCCGCCGGTTCGCCGCGCGTTCGTAACCACGTCATCAACGAAACCGGGTTCTACGCCCAGGATGATTGGAAGGTGAGCCGCAATCTCACCATGAACATCGGTCTGCGGTGGGAGCTGTTCCTGCCTCCCAAGGAGCAGAGCGGGATCCAGGCGACCATCCAGAATCCCGGCCAGCTCAACCTCACCAATACCTCGACCACGCTCACATTGCAGCGCAGCAATGCGTGGTACAAGACCGATTGGAACAACATCGCTCCACGCCTCGGTTTTGCCTATGACCTCATGGGGGACGGCAAGACTTCGATCCGCGGCAACTACGGCATCTTCTTCGATCGCATGATCGGATCGACGACGAGCCTGGTTGACGGCAACACGCCCGGCTTCGCCACCACCAACACCCAGTTCCCGCAACTGTTGGCGTCTGGCGATCCCGCGCGTTCGGCCTGTGGCAGCGCTCCGGTAGCCGACATCCGCCTGAACGATTGTCTGCCGCCGATCCCCGTGCCCGGAGCCCCGGCTTTGACGTTGCCGGTCGGCGCCCGCACCACGAGCATCGTGGTCTTCAACCCTAACCTCTCTACCGGTTACGTGGAGAGCTGGAGTCTCGGCGTACAACGCGAGATCATCCACAACACTGTCCTCGATGTCGCCTACGTCGGCAATCGCGGCGTCAAGTTGTTCATGGACCGCGATGTCAACCAGGTGCACATCAACCAGGGCTTCCTCACCGCATTCAACGAGATCGCAGCGAACTTGAATAACCTGTCCGCTGTCTCCTCGTCCAACATACTGGTCAAGATGTTCGGATCGGCTGCTACGGCGGTCTCGACGCTTGGCTCGTCCAACTTCAGCAACGGACTGGTTGGCTCGGTCGCCAACACCGTCGATCGCAACCAAAACGCGAAGTATGTGAATGCAGGACTTCCACAAACCTATATTCGCAATTTCCCGCAGTACAACCAGGTCATCGTCGGCAACAACGATGGCCGCAGCTACTACGACGCGATGCAGGTTAGCGTGCGCCGTAGCGCGGGCGCGCTGCGCATGACAGCCAACTACACCTGGGCCAAGAACATCGACAACATCACCGCGGAAGGCAACGGCTTCACCAGCCCGATCGACAACTTCAACCTGTTGTCGAATCGCGGCCTCAGTGATAACGACCACCGCCAAAGCTTCAATGCGTCGATGGTCTACACTCTCCCGATCGGCAAGGGAAAACGCTTCGGCGGCGGCATGCCGCGGTGGCTCGATACTCTCGTCGGCGGGTGGGACTTGGGCGACCTCTTTGTCGTCCAGGATGGGCGCGTCTACAACGTCGGTTCCCAGCGCAACACCTTCCAGAACAACACGACGACCCGTGCGAACTTCGTCGGGACGCCGTCTTCCACGGGAGGCGTTGTCTATAACCAGACCGGTGCGACCGTCAACGGTTCAGCGTGCACGGCGACCTGCGTCTTCTATTACAGTGCCGCCAACTACGCGAACTTCAGCTATCCGGTCGCTGGAGACATCGGTAACACCGGGCGCAATGCGTTCCGTGGGCCGCGGTACTTCGACACCGACCTTTCGCTCGTGAAGAAGTTCAAATTCAACGAGCGCATGGCGTTCACGTTCCGTGCCGAGGCCTACAACCTGCTGAACAACCCCAACTGGGGCCTGCCGAATACCAATATCGACAACCAGGCTACTTTCGGGAAGATCACAGGCGTGTTGAATCCTCGCGTCATGCAGCTCACGGCGCGGTTTGACTTCTAACTTTGCTTCACTTTTGGGGCCGGTCTTCGGGCCGGCCCCTTTTCTTGTTTGGCGAATACCGGCCCATTCCAAGAGCCCAAGTGACCAATGCGTTCCCGGCAGGAACTTTGGTTTCTGCACGACGGCCCCGCGCGCTAGGCACGCCAACCACTGCGGGGTTAACATGATGGACGCGGAACGAATCTGAATCCTTATCCGTGTCGAACCCGCAGCCAATCCGGCCCATGCTCCGCGTGCTATCCATCGGCGATGCGGGCGACGACTTCGTTGCCTCCGAGCTTCGCCGCCAGGGATACGAGCTGCGCGTTGAGCAGGTTTGCACGCGCGAGGCCTTTTCTCAGGCGCTCGACCGCCAGGCTTGGGACGTGATCCTCAGCGAGTTTTCTGTGCCCGGCCTGACCGTGCAGCAGGCGGCGCAGCTCTTGCGGGCCCGCCATCTCGACGCCCCGCTTATCGTCGTTTCCAACGCCGTTGGGGAAGAAAAGGCCGTGGAAGCGATGCGCGCCGGCGCCCACGACTTCGTAACCCGGAACTCGCTTGTCCGGCTTGGACCTGCCATTGAGCGCGAGATCGACGAGGCCGCGAACCGGAGGGAACGGCGTCGCGCCGAACTATTCATCGTTGACCTGAACCGCGATTTGCAGCGGCGCATCGCGGAGCTGCAAACTCTGGTCAACTTGGTGCCGGTCGGCATCGCCATCACCGATACGCCCGACTGTCGATTCATTCGAGCTAATCCCGCGTTCGAGCGCATGCTCGAAGTTGCGCCTTCCTCCAACATCTCGCTCTCGGCGCCCGTCGAGGAGCGGCCGCCATTCCGCATCCTCATCAGCGGCCAGGAGGTCCCTCCAGACCTGCTGCCGATGCAGCGCGCGGCTCGCGGCGAGAATGTCACTGGACAGGAGGTCGAATTCATTCGTGAAGATGGAACCAGCCTGCGGTTCCTCGCCTCCGCGGTGACGCTGCTCGACGAGAATGGCCGTCCGCGCGGCGCCGTCGGCGCGTTCGCCGATATCACCGAGATGAAGCAGGCCGAGCACATGCTGCGCAACAGCGAGAAGCTCGCCAGCGTCGGCCGGCTCGCCGCCACGATCGCCCACGAGATCAACAACCCGCTCGAGGCTGTCACCAATGTCCTTTATCTTCTCGAGCGGACCGCTGGTATGCCGCCTTACGCCGCGGAACTCGTTGCCATCGCGCAGAAGGAGATGCAGCGCATCTCCATGATCGTGAAACAGACGCTCGGCTTCCATCGCGAGAGCGTTGCGCCGGTGCGCATCAGCATCGCCGACCTGTTCGACGAGGTCATCTCGCTCTATCAGCGCAAGCTCGACTCGGCGGGCATTCATGTCCATCGAAGCTATCGCTCGCGCGGTGAGATCGAGGGGTATCCCGGGGAACTCCGCCAGGTGTTTTCCAACCTCATCATCAATGCAGCCGACGCCATCGCGCGCGGCGGGCACATCCACCTGCGCGTTCAAGACGTCACTCGGCGATTCTGGCCAGAGCGGCGTCGCGGCCCCCGCCTTGGCGGCAACAGCTCGCTCAACGGCGTGCGCGTTGTAATCGCGGACACCGGACCCGGAATTCCTGCTGAGAATCGCCGCCGTCTCTTCGAGCCGTTTTTCACCACCAAGGGAGAGAAGGGAACAGGCCTCGGCCTGTGGGTATCGCAGGGCATCATCATGAAGCACGGCGGACGCATGCAGATGCGCAGCAGCACCCGGCCGGGCCGAAGCGGCACGGTGTTTTCTATCTTCCTACCCCTGGCTGCCTCTCAGTCGGGAAGCACTCCAAAACCCGTCGCCGCCGGCGAATAAGAGAAGTGCGTTGTAACGCCTGGATGCTCGCCCCTACAGGGGGGGCTTTAGCCCTGGCCAACATGGGGAGTTCGACCCTCGCACCGGTCGTAGCACCCCTATGTTTTCGGAGGGTAAGAAGAAGGGAATCGCACACTGCCCGCCGGAGCGCACGTCCGCTGCGGCGGTGAACTCGAATCACGAACGGCAGGTCGCCGCCGACGGATCGGTTCTTCAGCCGTGGTACTGCCACATGGCCAGGCCGATGACTGCAAAGACCACCAGCACGATCACGAAGGCCAATCCGAAACGCAGGTACTTTTCCTTCGCATCCTGCGGTTCGTCGTCACGCGCTTCTAATTCATCCAACGCGTCGAACATAGGCCGCTCCTTGTCAGGGCAGTGCTCGGTCGAGGCGGCACTTGTCGCGACGGCCGGCCGACAGCCCGGACCTGTCCTCATTAAGGGATATGGTGCGCCTATTCCAGCCCATTCCAGCGCATATATTTTTGCTTGGTCTCGCCTGGTGCCAATTCGGTCAACCCGCAGTTGAATCGTGACGGCCGCCACATCCGTACTCTAGTGGCCTTTCGTAACATCCCTCGTCGTCGCTAGTCCTCATGCCTTCGCTTTGGACACCCGGTCTGTCCAAATTCGCGCGGGTGTCGGCGGCACTTGTCGTTGCCGCATGCGCATTCGTCTGCCTCGACTCCGCGGCTCATGCCTCATGCCAGGTGGTTACCGTTCAAACCGTCACCGGAGACCCGGCGCCGAACCTGGCTACACGGATTTCTTATGTAGCCGCGCCGTCCAACGGAGCCACTGTCGCCTACGAAGGTCTGGTGGAGCGTCTGAGCGACATCCTGATTTATGACTCCGGGGCGGGCGCCGCCTGCTTCCAGTCGAGCAATGTCTTCACCCTGACCTACAATGCGCCTCTTGTCACTGCGCCGGGAATCGACGTCTTCGACTCGAAGGGCAGCCTCGGCCTCGCGGTCACCTCGCAGCTCGTGAGTGCATCGATTGTGCGCATCACCGTCACCCACGCCGGAACGGCGGGAAACTTCGTATCCGGCACGGCGGGCGCTGCGTTGCGGATCAAGAACCTGCGCGCAAACGCCGGCACCGGCAGCTCGGGCCTGAACGTCACGATGCAAGCGTCGGCGAGCGTCAGCGGAACCCTGGGCGGCGCTCTTCGCAATGTCGGCTATATTGCCCACACCATCGCCGCCGGAGCAGGAGTCACAACCGTTGGGGCGGGCGCGCAGAATGCGGGTGGCACGCTGTCGAAAGCGGCCGTGTTCTCCTTCAGCGAGAACTTTGCCGACGCTCTTCGCGCCGCCGGCAAGAGCAGCGGCGTTGCCGGCGACACCCCATCCGGCGCGACCAGCCTGATATTCGACGTCGGCAATACGATCCCGCCGGGCGTCACCGTCACGTTTCCGCCATCGATCGTCACATCAGGGCTGAGCTTCACCATGCGCTACGGCGGCAGCTGCTCCGGTCCGGCGCAGTGTTTCGCCATCTACGACACCACTGCCAATTCGACAGGGAACGGATCCGTGACTCTCACCACGGCGGCAGTCGCTCGCAGCGGCGCCGACGGTTCCGCTCCCGCGATTGGAGTGCAGATCGCCTCCAACTCCGGCGTCGGCACGGTCTCGCTGCGGGCAGTGTTCGGCCCTGGCATCGGCGGGGACGCCGCGGACGACGTAAATCCCTCATCCGTACCGCGATATGTCGCTGCAAACTCGCTTAGCGAGAGCCCGACCCGCGCCATCTTCAACGGCCCTTGGTTCACGATTGCGCCGGGAGCGCCCGTGGTCGCGCTTTCGCCGGGACAGGTGTCCTTCGGCAGCGCCCTGGTCGGAACAGGAAGAGAATCCACCGTCGTTCTCACGAACGCGGGTACGCAGGTCCTCGCCATCGGGAGCGCAACCGTCACCGGCGATGATTTTCACCTGAGCAGTACCTGCGCCGTCGAGGTGCTGCCACTCAGCAGCTGCGTCCTCATGGTGCAATTTGCCCCGACGGCCGCACTCAGCCGAAGCGGAAAGATCACGATCGTCAGCACTGCTGTCGGATCGCCGCACGTAATCACTCTGACCGGTGACGGGCAGATGGTCAGCGGTGCACCAGCCATCACTTCGATTTCGCCGGTATCTGCTTTGACAGGAGGTGGCTGGACGCGACTCGTCGTGAACGGCTCAAACTTCTCTCCCAACGCCGTCGTGTTGTGGAATGGAGTGGGACTCGGCACAACCGCCGTAAGCGACACGCAACTCGCCGCCGGCATCCCGCCGGAAAGCCTGGCAACGCCCGGGAGCGCTGCGATCACCGTTCTCAATCCTCCGCCCGGCGGCGGAACCTCGAACGCGGCCTCGCTGAGAGTGTTCAGCGGGCCGCTCCCGCAGAAGCCTTATCTCTACCACTTGCCGCACATCGTGACGGGCGGCGGATTCACCACCAAGCTCACGCTCGTTGACCTTGGATCGCCCGCCAACAACCTGACGCTGAATTACATCTCGCAGGATGGCAAGCTGATCGATAGTTCGACGCTTTCCGTCGCGTCCGGCGGAACCCTGCGCATCGAGGTCCCGCTGCCGGATGCGCCGGGCGCAATGACCAAGTGGGCGGTGATCGGCGCCGACGCACCGCTCGCCGTTCATGTGGTCGTGGAACAGCGATCCGCGGCCGAGGACCTGCATCCCGGGAGCAGCTTTGGCTTCTCCGAGTGTGCGCCCGCGAATCTCTTCCTTGTGCCTGCGGAGTTCGAGCCGTCTCCGGAGATCTCCGTTACCGGACGCACCATGGGGCTTGCGCTGGCGAATCCGTCGCCCGACATCGTGACCGTTCAACTGACTCTCGTCGCGTCTTCGGGTAGCGCGCTTGCGAGCCACTCGCTCTCGCTGCCGTCATTCGGCCAGGTCGCGCTCGACTTGCAGAAGCTCGACGCCTTCGCCGCCGCGCTTCCTCCCGCGAACTTCGTCGGGTCAGTCACGGCGAATGCCAGCGGCGCCGTTTGCGCGCTCGCCCTGCAGGACGACTACGGTCCGTTCCTGGTCGCGCCGGTCGTCAAGAAAAGTCGATGAAACTATAAGAGATGATCATTAATAGTCACTATGTCTCCCAGTCCTATCCCGCAAACAATCCCATCGGCTGCGAAGGTGCGGCGCAGTCCGGATCGTCGAACTTGACGTTGTTCACCCGCGTGCTCACCGGATAGCGCTTCATGCGTTCGCTGTCGAACGGCTTGAGCAGCTCGCGCAGGCTTTCCGGACGCTGTTCGCCGGGGTCGAGCCACACATCGTAATCTTCCGGCCGCAGGATCACCGGCATGCGGTCATGAACATCTTCCAGCAGCCGGTTCGGCGTGGTCGTGAGGATCGAGCACGTTTCCACCAGCTTGCCTTCCGCGTCTTTCCATCGCTCCCACAAACCTGCGAAGCCGAAGACGCTGTCATCGGCCATGGTGAAGCACAGCGGCTGCTTCGACTTTCCGATCTTCTGCCATTCGTAAAATCCGTCTGCCGGGACCAGGCAGCGGCGCTTGCGGAGCGCCTCGCGAAACGCGGGCAGGTCCGCCGCGGTTTCCGCGCGGGCGTTGATGGTGCGCGCTCCCATCGACGCGTCTTTTGCCCAGTAGGGAATCAGTCCCCACTTCATCCACGCGAAGCTACGCTCCGGTCGGTCGGAACGCTGCCTTACGGTGGCCACGAGCTGGGTCGGCGCGATGTTGTATCGCGGGCTGAAGTCGCCCTCGATCGCCACCCCGAAGTGCTCTTCCACCACCTCGCGATGTCGCGTCAGCCGATACCGTCCGCACATGTCCTCAGCTTAGCACCGGCGGTTACCTCGGTAATCGACATAGCCCAATCGTGCTAGTGCTATTTCCGGCCTCCCGGCAGACAATCGATCCTGCAAACCGCGGCCGTATTCCGCTTGGCTCGCGGCTGGAGGAACAAAATGAAGAAGACCGTACTGCTAGCCCTCATCCTGACGCTTTCGCTTGCGGCCTTCGCGCAGCAGGAAATGATCCTGCCCACGATTCCTGGCACCGGCCACGGCAATGGCCCGTCGACTGCCCAGATCGTGAGTGTCGAGGTCAAGTTCCTCACCGCGCTGCTCGGCCTGACGCAGGCGCAGCAGGACCAGGCGACCGTTCTCTTTACAGCTGCCGAGACCGCCAAGGCCAAGTTCGCGGCCGATATCCCGACGCAGGAAGCCGCCGTCACCAAGGCCATCCTGGCCAACGATTCCGCCGGCATCACCAAAGCGACCAACGCCATCGGCGCCGATACTGCCGGCATCGCTGCTGCCGACGCCAACGCCCAGAAGGACTTCTACCAGTTGCTCACCGCCGACCAGAAGCTCAAGTACGCGGCGCTGCTCGTCGGCGAGTTTGGACCGAGCCATGGCAGCGGTCACGGGCACGCAAACTAGCTCTCGTAGCCCTCTGAGAAACCGGGGCTTCGGCCCCGGTTTTCCTGTCTGCGGCAGCAGTCTCGAGCTCTCCAGCATCTAACTAAGTACACAACAGTGCCGAAAAAGGCCGGGGAAACATCCCCACTGGAGGACGTATGCGAAAAATCCTGATCGGGGCATTCGTTTGCCTCGCATTCACGGTTGGCGCGCTGGCGCAAACCAGGGCGCTGCCGCAGGGCCGCACTACGCTAGGCGGAACCGACCCGCAGGCCCGCATCTCGCGTGAAGTCATGCACCAGCTGCTGATGGACCCGTACTACTCGGTGTTCGACGACTTGGCATACCGCGTCGACGGCAACACCGTCACGCTGATGGGCGCAGTCACGAATCCTTCCACCAAGAGCGACGCCGAGAGCGCGGTGAAGCACATCGAAGGTGTCGACAAGGTCGATGACCAGATCAAGGTCCTGCCGCCGTCGTCGATGGACGACCAGATCCGCCGCGCCGAGTATCGCGCCATCTTCGGCTTCAGCGACCTGTATCGCTACGCCATGGGAGCCGTGCCGTCGATCCACATCATCGTGGATAATGGCCACGTCACGCTGACCGGCTTCGTCGACAGCGAGACGGACAAGAACACCGCCGGCATCCGCGCGAATTCCGTGTCCGGCGTCTTCAGTGTGAAGAACGATCTGCAGGTCGAGTCGGGCAAGACGAGGTAGCGGCTATTCGCGCAGCAGCTCTGCCACCGGCCTGCGCGTCAGGTGCGGATTCAGCGCCGAAAGTGACGTCGGTTTGCGGCTGCGGAAGACGTGCAGCGTCGCCATTGCCAGGCCGCGTAGCGGGCTTCGCTTGATCGCCGACTTCACTTTCGCCGCCAGCCCCGGTTCCGGAGCTTGCTGCGGTTCGTGGCGTGCCCAGATGTGGACGTAGTCCGACTGCTGCACGCGGACCGCGCGCCGCTCCGTCAGCACCGTGCGGCACATCGCATAGAGCTGGGTACTCGAAACGATTTCCGCGCGCTCGCTTCGCGTCGGCCGCTTGACCTCGAACCATTCCCGTTCATTCGCCAGGTCGGCGACGAAGACTTCCGTCTGCGTGAAACCGTTCTGTTCGCTGTACAGCGAGAAGAACAGCTCCGGCGAGAACTGCCAAAAGCCGTGCCCGCAGAAGTTGTTCGTCGGTGTCGCATGGATCACCTGTCCGCCCACCCGGCAAAGTTCGGCCATGTTCTGCAGCGCCTGCGGCGCGTTGTAGATGTGCTCGATCGTGCCGCCTTCCAGCACGGTGTCATAGGTCGCGTGCGCGCCAAGTGGCAGATTGAAGTCGGCGAGGTGTGTCGCGTGTTCGAAATCCGAGTAGTCGTAGGACTCGACCGCCTCCGCTCCCAGGCGAGTCCGCGCGAACTCCTCCCAGAACGCTCCATACCGCGGACGCTCCCAATCGGCAGGAATACAGGCGTTGCTCCAGTCCTCGATCGCCATCGCCTGGCGTCCGACGGTTACCATCTTCCCGTAGGGCTGCTTCTTCCGGCAATAGAGCAGGAAGTTCAGCACGTGGACGTCAATCCCCACTTATCTCTCCTTCACACCGGTTGTGTTGGCGGACATCCAGAGTATTCGGGCGAAGCCGAAGACGTCCAATGGAAACCTCACGCCCGCAAGCGCTCGCCGGCGAGCCTGCGAGCGGGAAACCGTCCGTCTGCGCGGGGAATCCCTACGGAGTCGACTTCGTCGCGCGGGCGTAGCCCTTCTCGTCGAGCTGGGCCTTGGTGAAGCCAAGGTCTTTGCCTTCGAGCTGCTTGACGATGTACAGCACCTGTCCGTGGTGCAGCGCGAAGTGCTCGATCACCTGGTAGACGGCCTGGAGTCCGCTGACGGTGAATCCCTGGATGGTGTAGGTGGCGAGCAGGTCCTGCTCGGTCAGTCGCTCGAGCATCTGGGTAGCGTGTTCGACGGTGGCGCCGAGGCGTGCGATCAGCTCGTCGCGGGTGGGTAGCGCCGGGCGTCTCCGCCCGGCGTCGGGTGGCGCCCCCCCGCGCCCGGCGGCGAACTCTTCCGGACGATTGCGCACGTCCCTCTCATGGCTGAACGACGCCAGCAGCCACTGCGTCATGTTGCCGTTCAGGTGAAGCATCAGGTTGCCGACGCTGTTGCTGGCGTCATTGGGACGCCACCACACCTGCTCGTCGGTGAGCGACTCGACAGCCTGCTTCATCCGCGGCCAGTACTGGTCGGCAAGCTTGGTGCGCGAGAAATCGAGGAAGAGGGAAGACGTTGTCCGTGCAGTCATAAGAGTTCTCTCGGGAAGTCTACGTGAACCCCACCGCTTGCGGAACACGCCGTGCGACACACCTTCGGACACATTTTCACTTCGGGTCATCCTGAGGCTGCTTTTGCCTTCGGAGGACATTTCCACTTCGGGTCATCCTGAGGCTGCTTTTGCCGAAGGACCTATGTATTTTCGCCTGCGCGACAGAAGTGTAGAGGTCCTTCGCTGCGCTCAGGGTGACGCGTTACTTAAGGCGCTCGGAGACGGGGTATCCCTTCGGACACATTTTCACTTCGGGTCATCCTGAGGCTGCTTTTGCCGAAGGACCTATGTATTTTCGCCTGCGCGACAGAAGTGTAGAGGTCCTTCGCTGCGCTCAGGCTGACGCGTTATTTAAGGCGCTCGGAGACGGGGTATCCCTTCGGGCGACATTTTCACTTCGGGTCATCCTGAGGCTGCTTTTGCCGAAGGACCTATGTATTTCGTTTGCGCGAGAGAAAATGCTGAGGTCCTTCGCTCAGGATGACCCAGTTTGTAAATGAGCGAAAAGGGAAGTGACGATTGTCACCGCGGGCGCGGGGTTGCGGGCGCAAGCTGCCCGGCGTGGCCTTCTACGTTTACATTTTGACGAACCGCAGCCAACGTCCCTTTTACACAGGCATCACGAACAGTATCGAGCGGCGGACGTGGGAGCATAAGCACGGCATTGGCTCGGCGTACGCCAGCAAGTACAAGCTCGACCGGCTCGTGTACTTCGAGGAGTGGCCCAACCCGATCCACGCGATCACGCGTGAGAAGGAAATCAAGGGCTGGACGCGGATAAAGAAGATGCAGTTGGTTGTCAGCATCAATCCGGAATGGAAAGACCTGAGCGACGGCTGGTTCGACCGGCACAGATATCAGCCGGATGAGACGAAATGCATAGGTCCTTCGGCCAGAAGCGGGCCTCAGGATGACCCATTAAAAAAGTAAGGCTGGCGCACGCTATGAGTTGCGCCAGAAGCTTGTCTTGTTCTTCCTCCCGCACTACCATCTCCGCTCCCAATGCCCAAATCCTCCATCGCCGTGCCTGCCATCCTCGACATCCTCGAGCGGCACCATCGAAAGCAGACTGCTTGGTGGCCGACGGATCCTTACGAGTTCCTGGTGTGGTGGCATTGCGGGTATCCGCAGAGCGATGACCGCTGCGCCAAGGGTTGGGAAGCGTTGACGGCGCAGGTGGGAACGTCGCCGCGCGTGCTGCTCTCCGCCAAGCCGGCGCAGCTGGCAGCGGCGCTGAAGTCCGGCGGCATGGTCCCCGAGCTGCGCGCGCTGCGGCTGAAAGAGATTGCGATGCGCGTGCAGGATGAGTTCGGTGGGGATCTGGAGGCTGCGCTTCGCGAAGCCATGGCAAAGCAGCCAACGACCAACGACCACAGACCAACCACTGCTTCGACGCGCGCGGCGCGCACGATCCTGAAGGAATTCCCGAACATCTCCGATCCGGGAGCGGATCGGATCCTGCTCTTTGCCGAGATGGCGCCGCTGGCGGCGGTGCCGTCGAACAACGTGCAGGTGCTGGTGCGGGTGCTGGAAGGACGCGAGCGCGAAAACTATGGCGTGAATTATCGCGAGTCGCAGCAGGCGATCGAGGCCGCGGTTCCGGCGAAGTTCGAGGCGCGGCAGCGCGCATACCTGCTGCTGAAGGTCCACGGACAGGAGCTGTGCAAGCGCACCAACCCGAAGTGCGACGCGTGTCCACTGAAGCGCGATTGCGCCTACGCGGCAGGCAAACTGCGCGGCCGCGCGAAGGCCGCCAAAGTGCCGGGATCGAGAAGGTAATTGCCGAACTGCCGTATTGAACTACAAAAGCAAAATCCAACACGGAGGTGCAGAGGCTCTCTTGCTCTTTGGATCTTTGAATCTCTGTGTCTCTGCGTCTCTGTGGTAGGTTTTGCGCTATGGGAAGCGTGATCCGGCAATCGGTGGTGCTGGCCGCGACAGCCGACGAGTTGTTCGAGACCTACATCGATCCGAAGAAGCACGCGACGGTCACCGGCAGCGCTGTCACGATCAGCGACAAGCCTGGATCGAAGTTCAGCGCCTTCTTCGGGGCGATCACGGGGACAACGCTGGCGGTGGTCCCCAAGCGCGTGATCGTGCAATCGTGGCGGTCGACGAACTTTGGGCTGGACGATCCGAATTCCACTCTAGTGCTAACGTTCGTGCCCCAGGGCAAGAAGGGAAAGATCGAGCTCATCCAGATGGACGTACCGAAGGTCGATTTCGAAGGCGTGAAGAAGGGCTGGGAGCTTTATTACTGGACGCCCTGGCGGCGATACCTGGAGAAGGTTGCTCAAGGTTCAGGTCCTCTGGGGCATGTCCGAAAGTAAGTAATGCATCGCGAGCGAGCCTCGCCGCGACCAACGTAACTTTCGCGACCGGCTGAGCACCCCTTAGTCTGGGAGAGCTATTGAGGGGAGCAAGAACGAATGGCCGCACCGTCCCTGCCTGCCAACCGTCACACTGCACTGGAAATGTTCCGCGCCGACGCTCAGCAGCTCGACAAACACGACTGGCGCTTATGGAGCATCGCGGGCGTCATCATGCTGATGATGCTGTTTACGATCGCGTCACTGGCGCTGGAGGTTGAGCGCGGGAACGTCGATTTCCTTTCGGGCGCGCAGCTCGACATCGGCGTGCGCGGTCTTCTCACCATGGTCCTGATCTTCGCCGTCTTCGTGCTGTATCAGCAGGTGGTGATCCATCGTCGGCGTCAGAACATGGTGAAGGACCTGCGCTCGACATTGGCGGAAACGCGATCTGACGACTCTTCCGGGAAGGCTTGATCCTGGCGTAGCCGTTTCGATTGCCTTCGCCATCTCCAGCATGCTGCCCTGCATCTGTGAGGGGAGGTTCTTTCCAGAGGTGCAAGATGTTCGATCGCAAGGTTTCGGTTCCAGAACTCTTCCTCATCGCGGGTACGCGAGTCGCGCTCGGCGTGGGCATCGGGCTTCTCCTGTCTGCCCGGCTGACCGAAGACCAGCGCAAGTCCACCGGTATTGCTCTCGCCGTCGTCGGCGCTCTGACCACGATTCCGCTCGCGATGACGCTCATCAACCGCAAAGGGGAAGATGAGAACGCGCGGTTCGCCGCATAAGACTTCCAGGCAGCAAACGAAAAGCCCGGCTTTCGCCGGGCTTTTCTCTGGCCACTAACCATCTGGCCACTTCTTAGTACATTCCCATTCCGCCGCCACCGCCGTGTCCACCGTGTCCGCCGGCCGCTTCTTCCTTCTTTTCAGGAATCTCGCAGACCAGGGCTTCGGTGGTGAGCATCAGCGACGCGATCGAGCCCGCGTTCTGCAGGGCAGTGCGGGTGACCTTGGTCGGATCGAGAACGCCGGCCTTCACCAGGTCCTCGAACTTGTCGGCCTGGGCGTTGTAGCCGAAGGTGTTGTCCTTCGACTCGCGGATCTTGCCCACGACGATTGCGCCCTCTTCGCCGGCGTTGCCGACGATCTGGCGCAGGGGCTCTTCGAGCGCCCGCTTGACGATGTTGGCGCCGATCGCCTCATCGCCTTCGAGCTTCAGCTTCTCGATGGCCGGGATGCAGCGCACCAGGGCGACGCCGCCGCCCGGGACGATGCCTTCCTCAACCGCCGCGCGCGTGGCGTGCATGGCGTCCTCGACACGAGCCTTCTTTTCCTTCATCTCGGTCTCGGTGGCCGCGCCAACCTTGATCACCGCGACGCCGCCGACCAGCTTTGCCAGCCGTTCCTGCAGCTTCTCGCGATCGTAGTCGCTCGTGGTCTTGTCGATCTGGGCGCGGATTTCCTTCACCCGGCCTTCGATCTCGCCCGACTTGCCCTTGCCCTCGACGATGGTCGTGTTGTCCTTGTCGATGGTGATGCGCTTCGCACGGCCCAGTTCGGCGATCTGCACGTTCTCCAGCTTGATGCCGAGATCTTCCGTGATCGCCTTGCCGCCGGTCAGGATCGCGATGTCTTGCAGCATCGCCTTGCGGCGATCGCCGAAGCCAGGCGCCTTCACGGCCACCGCGGCCAGCGTGCCGCGCAGCTTGTTGACCACCAGGGTGGCCAACGCTTCGCCGTCCACGTCTTCCGCGATGATCAGGAGCGGCTTGCCGTTGCGGGCAATCTGCTCGAGCAGCGGGAGCAGGTCCTTCATCGACGAGATCTTCTTCTCGTGGATCAGGACATACGGATCTTCGAGCACCGCTTCCATGCGCTCGGGATCGGTCACGAAGTACGGCGACAGGTAGCCGCGGTCGAACTGCATGCCCTCGACCACGTCCAACTGCGTCTCCATCGTCTTCGACTCTTCGACGGTGATGACGCCGTCCTTGCCGACCTTCTTCATCGCCTCGGCAATGATCTTGCCGATGGTCTCATCGTTGTTGGCCGAGATCGTGCCGACCTGCGCGATCATCTCGCCGGTCACCGGCTTGCTGAAGTCGTCGAGCGCGCCCTTGCCGCGTTCGCCGTCCTTGCCGACCTTGCCGCAAACCGCTTCCACGGCCTTCTCGATGCCGCGCTTGAGCGCCATTGGGTTCGCGCCGGCCGCAACCGTCTTCACGCCCTCGCGGAAGATCGCCTGCGCCAGGACAGTGGCGGTGGTGGTGCCGTCGCCGGCCACGTCGCTGGTCTTGCTGGCGACTTCGCGCACCATCTGCGCACCCATGTTCTCGAGCGGGTCCTTCAGCTCGATTTCCTTGGCCACGGTCACGCCGTCCTTGGTGATGCTCGGCGAACCGAACTTCTTCTCGATAACGACGTTGCGGCCCTTCGGGCCGAGTGTGACCTTTACCGCGTCGGCCAGCACATTGACGCCGCGGAGGATTGCCTGACGGCTCTCCTCACCATGAATAATCTGCTTTGCCATTGCTTTATCTCCTCAGAATTTCTTGTGTGGCACAGCCGCCTTTGGCTGTGGCGCGCGGGCGACTTGCCCGCATTCTCCGTTTTCGGAGGGGCACGGCTTCAGCCGTGCCATTCAGGCCTCAAATAACAAAAGGGGCTTTAGCCCCTGAGTTCCTTACCGTGCGTGCGCGTGTTCTTTCTTGCCGGACTTCGCGCCTTCGAGGATGCCGAGCACTTCCTCTTCACGCATGATCAGCAGCTCTTCGCCGTCAATCTTGATTTCCGTGCCGGCGTACTTGCCGAACAGGATGCGGTCACCCTCTTTCACCGCCAGAGGGAACACTTTGCCGTCTTCGTTAACCTTGCCCTTGCCCACGGCCACGACTTCGCCTTCCTGCGGCTTGTCCTTGGCTGTGTCGGGAATAATGATGCCGCCACGAGTCGTTTCCGCCTCTTCGATCCGGCGGATGACGATGCGATCGTGCAACGGGGTCAGCTTGGTCGCCATTGATCCACTCCTTGTGGTTGGTGTTTCAGAACTGGTCAGGGAATCTGCCGCACTCGCGTCTGCCTAGGGATGACCGAGGAGAAAGTACTCAACTTCCACATCCTCATCTGCCCCTACTATGCTGCTAACAATGGGGTTAGCAGGCGGCTGGCGAGAGTGCTTAGCACTCAAAATCTACGAGTGCTAATGTACCTCGAAGGGGACACCGGTGTCAAGCGGGGGCGGGCGAAAGTTGAGTGAGAGACACTCAAGGGGTGTCGGGGTGGGGGGAATGGGGCGGTGCGAGCTCTAGATATGATGATCAACAATTCCAGAATGGGAATGCAGCGCGAAAGCGGCCGGGCACCGACGTTCTTGGCATTGCGGGCCGGAGAGCAACGTAGTAATGTGCAGCCTCTTCTAACCGGATGGGATGTTCCGGCTCGGGTCAGACGGAGCGTCCATGCGTCGTAGCCATCATGTCCGAGTCAATTGGTGTGCGGGGGATTCTCGTCTCGGTCGCGGCGTTTCTGTTGGCCGCGGTAGCGTTCGGGCAAAGCACTCCGGCGTCGCCGGATGCCAACGAACTGCATCATGACCTTGCGGCAGAGGCCGCGCTCATCCAGCCGCTCGAAGGATCCCACACTGCCATTGCTCCGGATCCTGCGCCCCAGGACGAATCGCGCCGTCATCTGACGGTCGCCAACAACGTCGAAAGCGGGCGCAAAGTCGAGGGCAAGTACGACATTCGCCGGATCGGCCAGCGCGGCGTGGGCAGCGGGCTGGACTTTTACTCATTGGAAAAAGAGCGGGCGCTCGGGCTCGAGCTGTCGAAAGAGGTCGAACACGATTCGCGGATCGTGAGCGACCCGCTGGTCTCCGAGTACATCAACCGCATCGGCCAGAACCTGGTGCGGAACTCCGACGCGCGCGTGCCGTTCACCATCAAGGTGGTGGACAACGATGAGATCAACGCATTCGCGCTGCCGGGCGGGTTCTTCTACGTGAACTCGGGGCTGATCCTGGCGGCGGACAACGAGGCGGAGCTCGCGGGCGTGATGGCGCACGAGATCGCGCACGTGGCGGCGCGCCATGCGACCAAGAACGCAACCAGAGCAGAGATCTGGAACCTGGCATCCATCCCGCTGATATTCGTGGGCGGGCCGGTGGGTTACGCGCTGCGTCAGGCGTCGGGCTTGCTGGTTCCAATGAGCTTCCTCAAGTTCAGCCGCGACGCCGAGCGCGAGGCCGATCTGCTCGGGCTCGAGTACGACTACGTCGCGGGATACGACCCGCAATCGTTCGTAGCCTTCTTCGAGAAGCTGCAAGTGCAGGAGAAGAAGAAGAAACACTCGAGGCTGGCGAAAGCCTTCTCCACGCACCCGATGAACGAGGACCGGATCAAGCATGCGCAAGATGAGATTGGGCACAATTTGCCGGCCAAGGACGATTACGTCATCGACACCAGCGAATTCCAGGACGTGAAAGCTCGCCTGGCGCAGGTCACGAATCAACACATGATCGATGGAGGGAACGGCCCGCGTCCAACGCTGCGGAGAAGGACGGCGTCCGGCACCGATAACACAAAGGATGACGGCCGGCCGACGTTACATAGGAAAGACAGCAGCAACTAGTCGTTAGTAGTTAGTGGTTAGTCGTTAGTGACGGCGGGGCGAAAGCTCCGCCGGTTCTATTTGGGGCAGCGGCCAAAGGGGGCAGAGCACGGGGCCAGCGGACAGAAGGCCGGGAGGGCCGGTGACGGGGACAGAGGGCAGGGCTGAGGGGAATGGAACGGGTCCAAGCATGGCGCAGAACACGAAACAGCTCGCGAGCCGTTGCCTACTGTCCGACAGGCTGGACCTGGACGGAGACCTTCGGGGCATTATCCCCGGAAACGTGGATGCGCTGGCCTGCCGCAAGATAGCGGCGGATGACCTCGGGCCGCGACCATTCGACTTCCCAATTATCGAGCGCGAGGAGTACGTAGTCGCCGGGCAAAACGGAGCGAAGGGTGAAGGTGCCGTCCGAGTCGGACTGGTCGCGGCGATAGAGCGCCGTATCGGCTTCGTTTTGCGGCACGAGAACGACCATTGAGCCCGCCTTGGGCTTGTCATTCAGCGTGACCACGCCGTCGACGTTGCCGACCGACCGGGTTGCGACGACCGAGAGCCGCACGGCGCCGGGAGAGTCGATTGCCACCCGAGTTCCATTTACGGTTCCGCCGGCGGCGGATATTCCCCAAACCCAGAAATCGGTCGACCTGGCAATATGCGCTTCGTAGGTGCCGAGCGGCAGCGGCTGCGGGAAGGTGAAGTTACCGTCCGCATCAATGGGCGCGAAAACCGGGGCGCGAGTACCGACGTTCAAGAGCGCGAGCTGCGGTTTTACTCCGTCGGGAATGTCGCCGTCGAACTTGATCGCGCCGGAAACCGCGGCCGTATGGGGCGCGGCGGCGAGTTCGTCGCTGGTGAGAGACAGGTCTCCGTTCCAGTCGACGTCGGCGCGAAACTTGGATTCCTGCGCGGGTGACACCTCGAGCGTGTAGTGGCCCGGCGCCAGGACGAGTTGCAGGGCGCCATCGACATAGCGGCGGTTGAAAGGGACGGGCGCCTCAGGCGCGTTGAAGACACGCGACAGTACGCGAACATCCTGGGGAGGACGACGCTCGTTGTAGCTAAGGCGAACGTGGATGGAATGAACGGCGCGCAACGGAACGTCAGCCGTGACGCGCTGCCCGAATTTCAGGTTGATGGGCGCAGCGGCGTGCCAGTCGGTGACGCCAGGGAAGAACGTGACAGGGTAAGAGACGTCGAGCACGGAAGAAGTTTCGTCGATCATCCCGAAGCGGTTTTGACCCTCCCGGCGGAACCAAGGCTCGGCCGAGACGGCGACAAAATAGCGGCCAGCCAGCAATCCCTGCGCGTGGTATATGCCGAGGTCGTCGGTCTGGATTGTGCGCAGAAGCCGGGTAAAGGTCGTGCCGCTGAAGTTGTCGACCATGAAGATGAGGACCGAGACCCCGCGTTGCGGTTCGTCCGCATCGTCCGTGACCCGGCCGTCGATCGAAGCCGAACGGAGCAGGTGAAACACGATCGATTCGGAATCGAGATTCGTCCCAACCGCGACGGCAGTCGCGTACTGGTCGTGACGATCCAGTCCCTGAAGTGGGTAGCCCTGCCGCTCGGCGGCGAGTGAATACTTGGCAGCACTCAATCCTGCGAAGACAAAGCGGCCGTCCTGGCCGGTGACGTAAGTTGCGATCGGGGCACGCGATCCTGCGGTGGTCTCCAGCAGGACGCGCGTCTTGCTAAGGGGGCGTCCCGAGACGGAGTCGACGACGGTACCGGCGATGCGGTACGTGGCCGGCGGTTGAGCGATTGCCGGCATCGCGAATAAGAGCGCACTCAGGAACGCGATGGTCTTCATTTCGAGACCCTTATCAGCGACGGAGTGACGGTGACGGTGCCCTTCGGGGGCACCGTCACGCGCACGGCCCTGGACTCATTTGCCTTGGCGAATTCCGGTTCCGCGTACGGGACGTTGTCGAGAGTGTCGAGGAGATAGACGTTGTAGTCTCCGGGACCAACCTGCGTCACTTGTGCCACACCGTTTGGGTCACAGAACCCCATGGGAGGATCGAGGCCGGTCGCGACGACAGGAACCGCAACCACCCAGCACTGCTGGCCGGTTGGGACATGAGCTTCAATCTTGCCGGAATCCGACGTGAGGACAATCTCGATGGGTTGCGGCAAAGCCGCAGTTGTGACGGTGAGCTTGTGCTGGAGAAGATCAACATCACCCATGGTCATCGACGCGACTCTGGCGTTGCCGGCGAATACTCGTGGGTGGACGGTGTAATGCCCGGGATACACGTTGTTGATGCTGAAGTCCGTGGTTGCATTTCCGTTCTGGCGTACAGTCGAACCCCACCACTCGTCCGGCACAAGCTCGACCATGGCAAAGAAGCGTTCCTTCCCGGCTGCTGCGCCTTCCGGCGGTGAATCCCAGCGAATGGTGACCGGCACTTTCACGGGAGGCGCGAGCTCGAGCTGGACGCCATCGAGGTCTGAGCCGACGGTGAGCCGCTGCTCGGCGACCAGCGGCGTATCTCCGCGAACGCTCACATAGACAATGTAGTCGCCCGCGGGAAGCCATCGGGCGTGGAACTCACCGGTCGCAGCGTTGATTCCGACGTAGATTCCGTAAAAGGGAAAGTCCTCCCGCTGAAACCAGACTGGGGCCGCCACCTGCGGCATTCCGATGACGCGACCGTTGACATGGAAAGTCCGCTTCGGTTTGAGCGAGAAGGAAGCATCGACATGTTGCCCGGGGTCCACGTGCACCGCCGACGCGGAGCTCAGGGTATCGACGTTCGGATAAGCGACGAAAGCATAGCCCCAGTCATGTTGATCGCCGGATTTGCTGGTAACCGGCGGGACTGTCCCCGTGCTGCCGGCGACGATGAAATAGTCGTCCTGTTTCAGACCTGCGATGCGGTAATTCCCGTCTTCGTCGGTACGTGTGGCACCACGACGTTCCAAATGCCGCCGTCCGTTTTGAACGTCGTAGGCCGCGACGCCGACATAAGTATTGGGCAGTGGCTCGTGCTCGGGATCTTCGATGCGGCCGCTGATGATGCCTTCCGGCAGAAGCTTGACGACAAGCTTGGAAACGTCAGCCGAGACCTGCAGGCTAGCCTGCCGTCGCGTTTCGAGCTTCAAGTCGTAAGAGAAGCCGGGTTTTTCGGCGGCGAGGAAGTATTCACCGGAAGCGACGCCGGCAAATTTGAAGCTGCCGTCGGAGCCAGTGAAGACGGTGTGGCGCGAAGGTCCGGCCATCCATACGAGAGCACGAGGAACCGGCTGGCCGGAAACCGAATTGACGACCACGCCGCTCACCGCAAAGGTGGGCGGATCGTCCATCGCCGCCGCCGCGGCCGTCAGCAGAAGCGCGGTGCTGAAGAGACAGGCGCGAAACCGCATGATGGCACAAATTGTGCCCGAGTCAGAAGGGCGAGGCAAGCGTCACATTACGTTCCCGAAACAGAACAGGTTGATTGGATGGAAGGTGGATTAGGAGGCGCGCACCGTCGAGCGGTCAGGAAGTCCGACGTCGCAGGAAGGTCGACAGCAGGGAAGTCGCAGCCGCAATGAGGGAAGCATTCAGTGCGATCCAGAGCGTCGAGACGACAACGGCGTTGGGGTAGTCGGCGGCGACGATTCGTGGATTGAAGTTGGCAAAAGCGAAGCTCCAGGGAAGTCCGAGGAGGATCAGTGGTACGCCTGCGAGCTCGGAGTTTCCGGGATCGACGACTGCGTACCCGAGGGTGTAAGCAATCGCGATGACGGCCAGGCCGACGTAACAGATGAGCGGCGTCCAGCGCCAGCGGGACTGTGCTATCGGGATTGACTCCATCTCCATCAAGTGAGACGAGCGGGAGATTTTGGTTACGACCTGCAACGAAAAGCAAACCACAGAGGACACTAAGGTTTCACAGAGGGCACAGCAGAGCAAGACGAAACCCTTCTGTGTCTCTACAGCGTTCGCAGGATCGCACGGCAGATGGCGACGACCGCGTGGGCCTGTTGGGGCGTGACGAGTCCGGCGCTCATCCAGCTGAGGGTTTGCCGTAAGACCTCGCGGATGGACTCGCGGTCCTCCGGGCAGACCATGGGCCAGCCGTTGTCCACCCAGCACTGCCAGCGGGAGTGGATCTGGCACATCTTGTCGGAGACGGCGCGGGAGTCGCAGCGGCGGTCGCCGGTCCTGATGTAAGTGCAGCGTTCGGCTTCGGGGACTCCGCCGGTCGGGTTTTCCTCGGACCAGCGCATCGGGATTTCGACAACTTTGACGGGCATAGTTCGACGATGGCGCGGGGATTTTCGGGTGTCAACGACAAAGATTGTCAGTATTGCTTAAAGAAATAAAAGCCGGGTTTTGAAGGGGTGTTGGAGGGGGTGTCGTGCCGAAATGGGACTGGAGAGGCAAAAGCACACCACAGAGGGCACGGAGGTTTCACAGAGGGCACAGCGCAAAGCACAAAGCCCCGCGCGAAGCGGGGCTTTGAATGGCGGACTCGTCGATTACTGTCTTGCCCGTCTCGCTTACTGTCTTGCCGACGGCGGCTCGGGCTGCTGAGTCGGGGGCGGTTGAACGGCGAGAGGAGCAGCTTCTTCGCGGACCTCGGGCAGGGCGCCTTCCAGCGCGATCTTCAACACCTGATCCATGTTCTCGGCGAAGTGCAGCTTCAGCACGCCGCGCAGATTCTCGGGAACATCGGCAAGGTCCTTCTCATTGTCCTGCGGAAGGATGACTTCGACGATGCCGGCGCGGTGTGCTGCCAAGAGCTTCTCTTTAAGCCCGCCGATGGGCAGGACTTTGCCGCGGAGCGTGATTTCGCCGGTCATGGCGATGTCGCGCCGCACAGCGATGCGGCTTAGCGCCGACGCGATGGCGGTGGCGATGGTGATGCCGGCGGATGGGCCGTCCTTCGGGATCGCTCCCTCGGGCACGTGCACATGGATGTCGACGTTGCGGTAGAAGTCGCGCGGGATGCCGAGGCGCGCAGCTCGTGAGCGCACGTAGCTGAGCGCGGCCTGGGCGGATTCCTGCATGACGTCGCCGAGCTTGCCGGTAAGCGTGAGTTTGCCCTTGCCGTCGACGATGGTGACTTCGGTGGAGAGGATGGAGCCGCCGACTTCGGTCCAGGCAAGACCCGTGACCAGTCCGACTTCGCTCTTGTCCTGCAGCACCTGCTCGCGATACTTCGCCACGCCAAGGAATTCGTTGACGTTCTCGCCGGTGACGGCGATGGAAGTCTCGGCGGTCCGCACCACCTTGCGCGCGACCTTACGGCAGACGTTGCCAAGCTCGCGCTCGAGGTTACGAACGCCGGCTTCGCGCGTGTAGTTGCGAATGACGGTGGTGATGGCGTCGTCGGTGAAGCTGATGTTCTTCTCGGTGAGGCCGGTCGCCTGGCGCTGCTTGCGCACCAGGAACTGCTTGGCGATCTCCATCTTTTCCTGTTCGGTGTAGCCGTGCAGGCGGAGAACTTCCATGCGGTCCTGGAGAGCGGCCGGAATGGTGTGCATCACGTTCGCGGTGGCGATAAAGAAGACCTGCGACAGGTCGTACTCGACGTCGAGGTAGTGGTCCACGAACATGAAGTTCTGCTCGGGATCGAGGACTTCGAGCAGGGCGGCCGACGGGTCGCCGCGGAAGTCCATGCTCATCTTGTCGACTTCGTCGAGCATGAAGACCGGATTCTTGGTGCCGGCCTTCTTCATCATCTGGATGATCTGGCCGGGCAGGGCACCGATGTAGGTGCGGCGATGGCCGCGGATTTCGGCTTCGTCACGCACGCCGCCGAGCGACATG
>Ga0157369_10000719_pt1 | contig 42572 bp, 41 predicted proteins | sample C25metaG_FD_113461 | JGI IMG/M metagenome (GOLD analysis project Ga0157369, IMG submission 113461) | Corn rhizosphere microbial communities from Kellogg Biological Station, Michigan, USA - C2-5 metaG | ecosystem: Host-associated > Plants > Roots > Rhizosphere > Soil | place: USA: Michigan... | reverse complement strand
CACCGGGATCGTAAAAACGCGGGCTTTCTCGGACGAGGGCGCAGTTTTCTTCATTGGGCTAGTCAGATGTCGCAGCGGAGGCGACGGGTTGTTTCGTGAGCCGCTCTTCGCTTTGGGCTCTACGCCCATACGCTACATCATCCGGCATAGAGCGGAGAGCAAAAAAGGTCAGGGAGTTACGACTTTCGTCTTGCTGGTGGTCTTGAGCTTGAAGGTGTCGGCCGAAAGGCCCTGGTTGACCTTTATGTTCGAGTACTTTGCCAGCCGGTAGTCGCCGGAAGGCTCGAAGAACTGCTGCTGCACGGAGACGCCGCGTTCCGAATCGATCCACAGAAGGATCTTGCTGGCGGTGTTCCTGACCTGGGTATTTTTCGGCACGAGTTCCAGTTTCGCCGTCTTCACGCCGGCAATCGTGTCCGGCCCAAGCAGCTTCACATCGAAGGACTTCTTCAGGTCCTGCCCGCTTCCGCCGAAACCCAGGGTGAGAAAGGTTTCGACTTCCGTGCGATGGCCGCCGAGGTCGTACTTGTTCACCTGCTCGATGCTGGGCTGGTAAACCTGCAGCGTTTTGCCGCTGTAGAGCACGTACTTCTCCTGCGGCTGCTTGAAGACCACCATCATTTCCAGGCCGTTCTTGCTGCCGCGCTGGAAATAGACGGTTCCCTTCTGCGTGTCGGTTTCGTTGACGACCTTGGTGAACTGGTCCTGCTGGACGTCGGCCTGCGCGTTCTTGAAATCCGCCGCGGCCTTGTCCATGGCGGCGAGGACCGAGTCCAGCGTCTGAGCGGACGCGGCTTGCGCGAGCAACAGCGCCGCCAAGACCGCCGGGGCGAACAGCATTGCGATCAATCTCTTCATAGGACGTCTTTCTAAGTACGGGCGCAATGCCAACCCTGGATTCTACGGACGCCGGACCCAGGCCTTGTAGGAAACCAGGTGGCCTTTGCCGTCGCGCACCTGCTCGTAGCGCTGGAGCTCGATCTCGCCGGCGAACGGCTCAATGATGCGCTCCAGCGAACTGCGAATGGTCGCGTCATTATCGCCCCGCACGGCCGAAGCTTCCACCTGGCAGATGAAACCCCTCGCGCCATCCGGTTGGATGACAATTTCAGTCTGATGCGGCGTGCGCGCGACCGGTTTGTCCTTGAAATTGATGAAGAGCGGCGAGAGGAACAGGAACGCCAGGATGAGCGTCACCATGACGTCGTAGTGCATGGAGCCACGCTCGTAGGTCCACAACACGTAGCCGCGAATTGTGCGCAGAATACGATTCATCGCCCGCTCAAGTGTAAGAGTCGCGCCAGCAGAAATCCACCACAGAGACACAGAGGCACAGAGATTTTGAAGGCTCTGTGTCTCTGTGCCTCTGTGGTAGGTGTTCTATTTTCGAGGCGTGATTCGGTCGGTGCCGACGTATGGACGCAGCACTTCTGGGATCACGACGCTGCCGTCGGCCTGCTGGTAGTTTTCGACGATCGCCACCCATGTGCGTCCGACGGCGAGGCCCGAGCCGTTCAGCGTGTGGACAAACTCCGTCTTGCCCTTCCCTTCCGACTTAAACCGGATGCCGGCGCGGCGCGCCTGGAAGGCCTCAAAATTCGAGCAGGAGGAGATCTCGCGAAAGAGATTCTGCCCCGGCAGCCAAACCTCGATGTCGTACGTCTTGGCGGAAGAAAAGCCCATGTCGGCGGTGCAGAGCACGACCGTGCGGTAGTGCAGGCCGAGTCTCTGCAAAATCGTTTCGGCGTCGCGCGTGAGCTTTTCGTGTTCGTCCTGCGACTGCTCCGGGCGCGCGAACTTCACCAGTTCGACCTTCTGGAACTGGTGCTGGCGGATGATGCCGCGCACATCCTTCCCATAGCTGCCGGCTTCGCTGCGGAAGCACGGCGTGTACGCGGTGAGCGAGATGGGCAGGCGCGCGGCGTCGAGCGTTTCGTCGCGATAGATGTTGGTGACCGGGACTTCGGCGGTCGGGATCAGGTAGAGGTTCTTCTCGCCGTGCGGAACCTTGAACAGGTCGCTCTCGAATTTCGGTAACTGGCCGGTCCCGTACATCGAGTCGGCGTTCACCATGTACGGCGGCAGGACTTCGGTGTAACCGTGCTCGCGGGTGTGCACGTCGAGCATGAAGTTGGCGAGCGCGCGCTCGAGCTTGGCGCCCATGTCCCAGTAAAGCGCGAAGCGCGCGCCGGTGATCTTGGCGGCACGCTCCAGATCGAGGATGCCGAGCTGCTCGCCCAGCTCCCAGTGCGGCTTGGGCGTGAAGTCGAACTTCGGCGGCTGACCCCAGCGGCGAACTTCCTTGTTGTCGGCTTCCGACTTGCCGACCGGCACGGATTCGTGCGGCAGATTGGGAATACCCGCGAGCAGAGACTTAAGCTGCTCGTCGTGCGCCTTGGCGCCTTCCTCCAGCGCGGGGATGCTCTTCTTCAGTTCGCCGACTTCGGCGGTAACGCGATCGAGTTCGGCCTTCTCCGCGTCGGACAGGTCCTTCTTGCGGCGCAGTTCGCCGATCTGCTGGGAAAACTGGTTGCGTTTCTGCTGGGCGGCTTCGAGCTCCTGGATCTGGCGGCGGCGCTCGGTGTCGATGTCGCGGAATCGGCCGAGGACGTCGGCGGGGTTCATGCCGCGCTGGCGCAGCTTCTCTTCGACAAGATCGAGGTGCTCACGGACGAATCCAAGGTCGAGCATAAGAGAACTAATGTACCGGAAAGAGACGCGCTACGCAGCTTGGTGTCTGGGACAGAGGCATTTACACTGGCGCGTATGGCAAATGGCAAATGGCAGATGGCAAAGAGGTCGCCAGCAGGCGGTCTTGTTTTGCCATTTCACATTTGCCATTTGCCATCGTTCTCCTGATGGGCGCGCATCCTCCACTTCGGCCAAAAGCTCCGGGTCCGCCGGACCTGAGCGTGAGCTTTGCCGGACTGCGATTCAAGAACCCGATCATCGCCGCCAGCGGGACGTTCGGCTACGGCGTGGAGTTCGAGGACGTGGTGGCGCTCGACAAGCTTGGCGGCTTCGTGGTGAAAGGCCTGTCGCGCGAGCCGATGGCCGGGAATCCGCCGCCGCGCGTTTTCGAGACGGCCGCCGGCATGCTGAACTCGATCGGCTTGCAGAACATTGGGGCGCGCGCCTTCGTGCAGGAGAAGCTGCCACACCTGCGCAAGCTGAAGAACATCATGTGCATCGCCAACGTCTTCGGCTATACGCGCGAGGATTACGAGGAAGTCATCCGTATTCTCAACGACGGCGAAGGCATCGCGGCTTATGAGCTGAACGTGTCGTGCCCGAACACCAAGCGCGGGGGCATCGCCTTCGGCTCCGACCCGGTGTTGCTGAGCGAGGTAGTGGCGTCGGCGAAGAGCCAGTCCAACAGGCCGCTGATCGTGAAGTTGTCACCGAACGTGACGAGCATCCCGCAGATGGCGCGCGCCGCCACGGAAGCCGGCGCGGACGCGATCTCGCTGGTCAACACCTTCGTGGCGCTGGCCATCGACGCGGAAACGCGGCGGCCACGCATCTCCAACATCACCGCCGGACTGAGCGGCCCGGCGATCAAGCCCATCGCGCTGCGCATGGTCTACGAAGCGGCGCACTCCACCGACCTGCCGATCATCGGGATCGGAGGGATCAGCACCGCGCAGGATGTCGTCGAGTTCATGCTCGCCGGCGCGGCGGCCGTCGAGGTCGGCACCGCAAGCTTCTGGGATCCGTGCGCGACGGAGCGCATCGTCGAAGAGCTGGAGAAGTGGTGCGTGGGCCACAACGTGGACAAGATCACGGATTTGATTGGCGGGATGATCTTAGATTGAGCCATTGAGTTATGGTCATTGAGCCAATGAAAAGGCAAGATTGGCTCAATAGCTCAATCGCTCAATAGCAAATAGCTCAATGCGCCATCGAGCCCGGCCGGATCCTGACGAACACTTCCCACGACACTGGATGCTTGCCGTAAATCGTATCGAGGACGGCGGGCTTTGAGTAAGTGGTGAAGTTCGCGCCGATTCCAAGGTTCAGCTTCGCATTGTGGATGAGGTCGCGCACGCCACCGAAGGTGTAAGCGCCGATGCGTGATGACGGCGGTAGAACGGGCGCGTGGGCGGTCGGGCCGGGCGGAAAGAGCTCGTCTTTGTCGACCAACTCCAGCCTCGTCGTCAGGTAATTGAGCCGGGCGAAGTTCACGACTGACTCGAGCAGGTACGAGTTCTGCTGCGTGCGCTCAATTTCCTTGTGGTTGCGTCCCCAGACGAGCGTGGTGCACCAGTGTCCGTTGGGGATGAGGCGCGAGTAGGCGATGGACGCCGTCTGGCGCAGCACGTCGCCGGGCTCCAGCGCTTCGGGGTGAACCAAATGCCCGACGCTGTACTGTCCCGACCAGCGGTTACCCAGGTTCAGTCCAGCGCGGAACGACCACGAGTCGAGCGAGCCGAGATCGATGGTGGCGCGGTGCTCGTCGGGCTCGCGGCCGTTGAAGGCAGAGGCTTCCAGCTTCAGCATCGTGCCGTGGAAGTCCTTTGTGTTGCCGAGGGTGAAGCCGCTGGTCACGACTCCGTAGCTGATGTGGGTGGAGTCCTGAAGATGATGACCGAGTGGCGCGAGCGGGAGCTCGGCTGCCGAGGCGCGATGCACGAACGCGACGGGACCCAGCGCGGGCTCGGCCGCGGGACCCGCGTAAGCGAACCATGACGCGCGATCGGTGAAAGAAAACTGGTAGAGCGCGGAAAGCTCACTGAAGACGTCGTGCGGGTGCTGGTGATCGAAGAGCGGGCGTCCGCGGTAGGTCTCGCCCGTCTGGAAGAGTTCCGGGAAACCGGGATGCGGGACGGTGAGCGCGTCGCCGGAGAACATCTCACGGAAGAGCAGCAGGCTGCGGCCGAACTTTTTCTGCTCCATGAGCATGGCCATGCTCATGGACTCGAGCTTGCTCACACCGCGCGGGCCGCCCTGGTTGTTTGAGGTAACGAACAGGTTGGCATGGAGCATGACGTCCCACCCGTTGGGCTGCCACATCCACATGTTCTCGGCCGCGTCGATCGGCTGCCAGCCGGTGCCGGAGGAAAAGTGCGCGTGCTCGGCGAAGGTGCTGCCGTGGCTGTGCTCCGGCATTTCCATGCCGGCCATGGAATCGGGCTTCTGGTCTTTCGATTTGTCTTGGGATTTGCCTTGAGATTTGTCCTGCGCGGGCTTTTCTTGCTTCCCGGGCATGTTCATGCCTGGCATGGACTGTGACAGCGCCGCCGGGGGAAATACGGCGAGCGCAGAGGCACACATCAGCAGGCACGAAATCCGGAGTCCGGTTCTCAACATTGCTCTTCTCGTGGACTGACCACGAGCATGAGACAAAGTTACTGGTCGGAGAGCTTGAGACGCAAATCTTCGGGGAGCTTGTTCCGGATTTCTTCGGGAAGCTTGCTGTGGACGCGGGCGGCGACGACGAGCGCGGCATCGGCCACGACGAGCGGCGCGGGCGTGGTGATCAGCACCAGCACCCACACGACGGCGGAGATGAGCGCGCCGGCGGCGGCCACACCTGCCAGAATCCACATGTGACGCGGCTCGAAATACTTGATGGCGAAGAGGGCCAGCACGAAGAAGACGCCGGAGACGCTGGCGAGCACGATGAGGCCGATATCGATCTGGCGATGGAAGCGGCGGCGGGCGCGGCAATGCTCGCACTCGGCGAAGTGCTTTTCGTAGTCGCCGCACATGTCGGGAGCGATTCCGGAAATGTCGTATCGCCAACCGGCAAGAATGCGTCCGACGACGGGATCGGTGCAGCTATGCGTCATGCCTTCCTTAGAGCGTCAGTGTCGCCATGGCCTGCGACTGGCTGGCCAGCATCAGCCGGTTATGTACCAAATCACGCCGCGGTCCAAGCGCGTCCTCGGCGGAGCGGCGCGCCAGCTCAGGATGGTTGTTCTGCTCAGATAGATGCGCCAGAACGACGAAGGTGGCACGACCATCATAGTCCGAGGTGAAGAATTCCCCCAAAGCGGTGTTGGAGAGGTGCCCGACGCGACTCATGACCCGCTGCTTGACCGACCACGGATAGGGACCGCCACGCAGCATCTCCAGGTCATGGTTCGACTCAATCATTAATACGTCGCAACCGCGGATTTGTTCCGCGACGTTGGCGGCCATGTAGCCCAGGTCGGTCACGATTCCGATCTTGACGCCCTCGGCGCGGAAGGTGAAGCCGACCGGGTCAGCGGCGTCGTGCGGGATGGTGAAGGTGCGGACTTCGATGTCGCCCACGCAGAAAGAACGTCCGGACTGGAAGTTCTCGCGTTTTTTCAGCACGGCGTCGGGCGATTGGGCGTCAGGCAGGCTGCGCGCCCAGGCATCGCAGGTGGCTTCATTGAGGAAGATGGGGATATTCAGCTTCTTTGCCATCACGGCGAGGCCGGAGACGTGGTCGGAATGCTCGTGCGAAATGACGATGCCGTCGAGTTGCGTGGGCTCGAGCCCGATCTCCCTCATCCGGCGGAAGGTCTCACGGCAGGAAAAGCCGGCGTCCACCAGGATGCGGGTGCGGGCACTGGAAACGACCGTGCTGTTGCCTCTGCTGCCACTCCCGAGAATGGTGACGCCTACCGCCATGGATGTCCTGAATGAATCTGCTCGCAGCATAGCGGCGATTCGCGACAGGCGGGAGTAACTGAGCAGTTAACGGCTGTGGATTGCCGGGAGGGAATCTTCACCGCGGAGGCAGGGAGACGCAGAGAAACTTAAAGAATGTGACCTGTCACAGTACTCCCGGCCATGAAGAGCGCGGCACCCTGAGCACCATACGACGTGCTGATTTCCAAGGCAGACAGTCCTTTTGTCTTTGCCTGATTCCAGAGCTTAGACGACTGACTGTTGTCCTGATCATCTAAACCGTATGCGAGGCAGACTTGTTGTGCGCTCAGGGATTCTACGGTGGCGACGACAACATCGAAGATGATATTGCCCTGTCTCACGTCATTGATGTTTAGTGCCTCAACGCCAGTCAGGACGATTGTGAGCTTCTCACTACCGGGTGTTCGAACGAAGAGACGCGCATCCTTGTTGTCTGAGACCCAAATCCCGTCGAAATAACCGTCATGCAGATCAGGAAGGGTCATCCTGCATCTCTCCGCGACTCCGCGTCTCCGCTGTGAATTATTTGTCGGCGGATTCCGTTTTGATCGGTGTGCGCGTGTTGAGATCGAATTTCTGTCCCGGCGTGAGGAAGTAGAAGTTGCCGCCGTCGTGCGGCTTGCCGTCATGGACTGCGACCTTGCTCTTGCCGATGACCTCGAACTGGCTGCCGTGGACGACGATGGCCGTGCTCTCGTCGATCCCGATGCCGAGCAGGTCCGGATGCTTCTCGATCACGGGATCGAGGTCCTTCTCGCGATGGCGGGTGATGATGTGCTGGTCAATGGCGACGTTGGTCATCAGGCCGAGTCCGACCTCGTGGCCGGGCGCCATCATGAGCTCGTTGCCTTCCACCGCGCCGCGCACGAGATACGAACCCTGAATGGTGGCGCCGGCGGAGCTGCCGCCGACCACGCCGCCGCGATCGAGCAGCTTGCGGATTTCCTTCTCGGTACGCGTGCCGAGGTACGAGTCGGCAAGGCGCCACTGGCGTCCGCCCGGGAACCACACGGCCGAGGCATGCCGAATCGGATCGGCGAACTGCTTGGTGTCCGCGACCTTCTTGTCACGCGTGTGCAGCACGGTCACGTTCTTCACGCCCCACGTCTGAACGAACCGGTCCTTGATCTTGGTGAGATCAGTGAGATTGCGGTCTTCGTCGGCGGTAGGGATGATGACAAAGTTCTTATCTGGCCCGCCCGCGAGCTGAATGAAACGGCTGCGGATCTCGGGACCGACCTGTCCGCCTCCAACGATGACCAGCGTGCCCTTCTTCGGGCCTTCGGTTTTGTGAGACTTGGCGGCGAGCGGAAGAGTGCTGACGAGGAGGAGGGCTAGGAGTGCGGTTTTGCGCATGAATTTCTGTGACATAGGGCGCAAATCCTATCACGGCTCCGTCATGAAGAACATCCCGAGCGGGAGCGCTCTTAAACTTACTCTTCTTTGCCGAAGATGTTCTTCGCGGTGATCCGCATGAGACCGCCAACCGCGCCTCCCACGACCGCTGGAATGGCGGCGAGCAGGCTGGCGGGAATGTCGCCGACATGAGGCTGAGGACGAAGCAAATGGATTGCGATGCGCGCCAGGGTCACGCCGAGCGCCAGCGCAATTCCCGCTGCCCAGCCGCGTGGCGGCCGCCACAGGCCGAATCCCATGCCGCAGACGAGCAGCAGCAGCGCGGTGACGAAGACCTCGCCCACGGCAACGTCGAGCCAGCCGATAGCAGCGCCGAGCAGGAGCGCGAATCCGAAATACGGAGTCTCTCGTCTGAAAGTCTCAGGTTTCACGTGTCACGTTTCGAGTTTCGGGGCCGCACATGGAACGTGAAACCTTGAAACTCGAAACCTCAGTACTGGTAGAACCCTTTGCCGCTCTTGCGGCCGAGCCAGCCGGCGTCGACCATCTTGATGAGCAGCGGGCATGGGCGGTACTTCGGGTCGCCGAGGCCGTCGTGCATGACGCGCATGATATCGAGGCAGACGTCGAGGCCGATGAAGTCGGCGAGGGTGAGCGGGCCCATGGGATGGGCCATGCCGAGCTTGAAGACGTCGTCGACCGCCTGCGGCGTGGCCACGCCTTCCATCACCGCATACATGGCTTCGTTTAAGAGCGGCATGAGCACGCGGTTGGAGACAAAGCCGGGCGCGTCGTTGACCTCGACCGGCGTCTTGTCGAGCCTCTCGGCCAGCGCTTTGACGGCGTCGTAAGTTTCCTGCGAGGTAGCGATACCGCGGATGACCTCGACCAGCTTCATCATCGGCACGGGGTTGAAGAAGTGCATGCCGATGACTTTGTCCGGGCGATTGGTCAGGGCGCCGAGCTTGGTGATGGAGATCGAAGAAGTGTTGGAGGCGAGGATGACCTCGGGCTTAAGCGACGCGTTCAGCCAGCGGAAGAGCTCGGCCTTGATCTCGAACTTTTCGGTGGCGGCTTCGATGACGAAGTCGCAGCCGGTGAGCGCGGCGCGGTCGGTGGCAGGACGAATGCGCTTCAGCGCGGCGTCGCGATCGGCGGCGCTGATCTTGTTCTTGGAGACTTCGCGCTCGAGGTTCTTGCCGATGGTCGCGAGCGCGCGATCGAGGAACTCCTGCTTGATGTCACAGAGGATGACATCGTATCCGGAACGCGCGAAGACGTGCGCGATGCCGTTGCCCATGGTGCCGGCGCCCACGACGCCGACGGCCTTGATGTCCATAAGAATGCCTCACGAAAGGATGAGAACGGGAGAGTGTAAATGATTCCGAGTGATCGGGACTGTGATTTGGGTCGTGATTGCAGAATGCAGATTGCGGAATGCAGATCGAAAACTCAATGCCTGAAAAGATCGTGGCCGGCGAGGGGTTCGCCACCCCCGGCAGCGCCGGCGGTACCAGGGCTTTAGTCGTTATACGCAAACGCCATCTTCACGCCGGCAATCTCGATGATGTCGCCGTCGGCGATCTCGTGATGAGCGGACTCCAGCGGCGAGTCGTTGATCGAAACCTTGATCGACTTTTCCGCGGCGGCAAGGAAGTACTTGCCTTCGCGCCGGTTGATGACAGCGGCGGCCTTGGGCGCAAACAAGCCCTTGAGCTTGACGGTGGCCATATCGGACTTCCCGATCATGGTCAGCTTGCCGGTCAGGACGTACTGGTTCTGGTCGGTCTTACCATCGAGAACGGTAAGAGTTCCGACGCGATCTTTTGACGCGGCTGCGGCGGCAGGAGCAGGGGCAGAAGGAGCCGCGGCGGGCGCCGGTGCGGCGGGCTTCGCCTGGGCCAGTAATTCCTGCGCCTTGCGGGTATCGAGCACCATGGTCGCGTCGGGGCGCGACTGGACGCCGGAGAGCGTCACGCGTTCGCTGTCTTCGGAGGCGTCCTCGAAAGCGACGATGTGCTTGCCGATCAGCAGCTCGTCGCCGTTCTTCAATTCCGCGCGCGTCACGCGATGGTTGTTTACGTATGTGCCGTTGGTGCTGTTGTTGTCTTCGACGAAGTAGTGGCGCTCGTCGAGAACAACGCGGCAGTGGTGACCGGAGACGGCCGGATTGTCGATCTGGAGGGTGTTGTCGGCGAGGCGGCCGATTGTGACCGTAGCTTCCAACAGGGGCAGTTCCTTCTGCACCGCGTTGTCGAACTTCAGCACGAGCTTTGCCATTCGATCCCTCCCCCGCCGGGACTCTGGAACCACTGCTTGTACCACGGCACCCGCTCGAATCGCAGCAGGATGCAGGTGATGTTGTCTTCGCCGCCTTTGTCCTTGGCGGTCTTGATGAGGTCGGCGACCGCGGCGTCTTGCGACGATGCCCCTTGCACGATCGACTGGATGCGATCGTCGGGCACGAGCTTGGTAAGCCCGTCGGTGGCCAGCAGGAGTTGATCGCCCGGCTGAGCCATGCGCTCGTCGACGTCGGGCTCGACCTCGGGCTCGGGTCCCAGAGCCTTGATGATGATGTTCTGCATCTCCGACTTTTCGGCTTCCTGGCGCGTGATCATGCCGCGGCGTACCTGCTCCATGACAAGCGAATGATCGTTGGTGAGCTGCTGCATGGAGCCGCGACGCAGCAGGTAGATACGGCTGTCGCCTACGTGTGCGATGGAAAACAGCGGCTGCCTGCGGTCGGCAAGAACGGCGACAATGGTCGATCCCATGCCCCGGTGCGACTCGCCCTTTTCCGCGGCGGCGTAGATGGCTTCGTTGGCGGCGTGAATGGCGCTGGCGAGCGCATTGCCGCGCTGCGACGCTCCTTCCACCGGCTTCCCCACCTGCGGAAACGAGCCGTTGCGCGCGGCCATGAAATAGTCGCGCATCTTTTCGACGGCCAGCTTGCTTGCGACCTCGCCGGCAGCCATCCCGCCCATGCCGTCGCACACCACGAACAAGCCGAGGTCCCGGCTGTAGCCGAAGTTATCCTCGTTGTTCTTCCGGACGCATCCGACGTCGGTTTTTGCGGCGACTTGTATGGACAGATTCATTTTGGCGCCGGCCGCGGACACCTCGGCCTGCGGTGGGAATCGCGCGGGATTCTACTGGGGGCAATCGCAAGCAGCAAGGACAAAACCGAGTCGTACGACGCCGAATCAGAAGTGTTCCCGTTCCGAACTGTGGCCTATTGGCCCTTTTTCTGCGCGACCTCGAGGCGAGTCTCAGCCCGCTGCAGCGCGACCTGGCATCGTGCGTAGTCGGTCTCGCCGCCGCCCTTCGTCAGGCGCTCTTCCGCGCGCTGTTTGGCACGCTCCGCGCGGGCGGCATCGATGTCTTCCGCCTTTTCCGCGGTTTCGGCAAGAATCGTGACCTTGTCGGGAAGAACCTCGGCAAAGCCCCAGGCCACGGCGACGCGCCCAACCTTCTGGCCGCTGCGATAGCTGATTTCGCCCACCGCCAGCTCGGTGATGAGCGGCGCGTGTCCAGGCAGGATCCCGAGATATCCCTTCTTGCCGGGAATCTGGAGCTCTTCCGCCGTGGTTTCCACCACCAGCTTTTCCGGCGTCACGATTTGGACTGCGAAGCTGTCTGCCATATCGAGTTACGACTTTCGAGGACCGCTGCCGCCACGGCGCTCGCCCGTGTTCGGCTTGCCGGCTTTCTCCGGCATATGTTTCGGCAACACCTTTTCGACGATGCGATGGACGTCGGTCAGGCGCATCTTTGCACGGCGATCGCGCTTGTCCGACTTGGGTTTCCCTTGGTCCATGTCCCGACTACGCCACCGCCTTCATCTTCTCGGCCTCGGCAATGACCTCGTCGATGGTGCCTTTCATGTAGAACGCCTGCTCGGGGATGTCGTCGTACTTGCCGGCGACAATCTCCTTGAAGCCCTTGATCGTGTCCGCCACCTTCACGTACTTGCCGGCGTGTCCGGTGAACTGCTCGGCCACGTGGAAGGGCTGCGAGAGGAACTTCTGGATCTTGCGCGCGCGCGACACGGTCAGGCGGTCGTCGTCGCTCAGTTCCTCGATGCCGAGGATGGCGATGATGTCCTGCAAGTCCTTGTAGCGCTGCAACACGCGCTTGACGCCCTGCGCCACGTCATAGTGCTCGTTGCCGACCACGTGCGGATCGAGAATGCGCGACGTGGACGCGAGCGGATCGACGGCCGGATAAATACCCAACTCGACGATCTGGCGCGAGAGCACCGTGGTGGCGTCGAGGTGAGCGAACGTCGTGGCCGGCGCGGGATCGGTAAGGTCGTCGGCGGGCACGTAAATCGCCTGCACCGAGGTGACCGAACCTTTCTTGGTGGACGTGATGCGCTCCTGCAACTCGCCCATTTCGGTGGCCAGGTTCGGCTGGTATCCGACGGCGGAAGGCATGCGGCCCAGCAGCGTGGACACTTCGGAACCCGCCTGCGTGAAGCGGAAGATGTTGTCGACGAACAGCAGCGTGTCGGCGCCTTCCTTGTCGCGGAAGTACTCGGCGACGGTCAGTCCCGTCAGCGCCACGCGCAGACGCGCTCCGGGCGGCTCGGTCATCTGTCCGTACACCAGCGCGGCTTTCGAGTGCTGCCAGTCGCCCGGCTTGATCACGCCCGACTCCGACATTTCCAGCCAGAGGTCATTGCCTTCGCGCGTACGCTCGCCCACGCCCGCGAACACGGAGTAGCCGCCGTGCTGCTTGGCGACGTTGTTGATGAGCTCCATGATCACGACCGTCTTGCCGACGCCCGCGCCGCCGAACAAGCCGATCTTGCCGCCCTTGAGGAAGGGCTGGATGAGGTCGATGACCTTGATGCCGGTCTCGAACATCTCCGCCGTCGTCGCCTGCTCTTCGAAGCTCGGCGCCTGGCGGTGGATGGGCGCGACTTCCTTCGACCCGATCGGCCCGAGGTTGTCGACCGGCTGGCCGATCACGTTCATCACGCGTCCCAGCGTCTCGCGGCCCACCGGCACGCGGATCGGTCCGCCGAGGTCGATGGCCTTCATGCCGCGCACCATACCGTCGGTGGGCTGCATGGCGACGCAACGCACGCGGCCTTCGCCGATGTGCTGCTGCACCTCGAGGATCACGTCAACCGGCGACGGCACCTTGAAGCCTTCGCTGACGACGCGGATCGACTGGTAAATGGGCGGCATCGCCTCGGCCGTGAACTGCACGTCCACCGCGGGCCCGGCGATCTGAATGACTTTTCCTACGTTGTCTGCCATAAAGCTCTCAGCTTTCAGCTATCAGCTGTCAGCCTTTTCTCCTTCAGAATCTCGACTGTCGCCACCGTCTGAAAACTGACGGCTGATAGCTGACAGCTACAAAGCGGCTGCGCCGCTCACAATCTCGATAATCTCTTTCGTGATCGCCGCCTGGCGCGCGCGGTTCATCTTGAGCGTCAGGCTATCGATCATGTCGCTGGCGGCGGAGGTTGCGGAATCCATGGCGGTCATGCGGGCGGCATGCTCGGCCGCCACAGACTCCACCATGGCCCGGTACACCTGCACGGCCACGTACTTCGGCAACAGGTCGTGGAACAACTCCTCGGCCGGCTGCTCGTAAATGTAGTCGGCGCTGACGGCGAATCCCGCTGCCTGCTGATCGATGCCGGTGGTGTCGGCGGCGCGCGCCTGCACGCCAGCGTGTCCGGCGACTTCGGCGGCGTGACGGCGATCTTCTTCCGTCATCTCTTCCGCCTGCGCGATTTCGGCGACGCCAATCTGCTTGATCGGGAGCACCTGTTCGACCACCAGCCGCTGCGAGATCACCGACTTGAATTCGTTGTAGACGACATAGACCGCGTCCACACGTTCGCTGGTGTAGCGCTCGACCACGCTCTCAGACAGCTCGCGCGCGTCGGTGAAGCTCATCTTGGCGAGCATGCCCACGCGCTCGCCGACCAGCTGAATGGGGCCGAGGCGATAGTGCGCCTTGCTGTCTTCCGGATTTTCGTCGCCGTGGAAGACGTGTTCGGGACTCTTTTGCTCGGCGTCGACCTGCTTCGCGATCTGCTTGTCTTGTTTCTCTTCTTCGTAGTTGACCGGGTAGCGGCGCTTGAAGAAGTCGCGAGCCTTGCGGCCGACCGCCTCGACGTCGATATTCTTGCCGCCCTTGGACTGCACGAAGCGCAGCGCCGCCTTCATGACGTTGGTGTTGAAGGCGCCGGCCAGCCCGCGATCACCGCTGACCACGATGAGCAGCACGTTGTTCTCAGGACGCCGCGCGAGCAGCGGATGACGCGGCTCGCCCGTTTCCGGATCGAAGATCTCGGCGCGGCTCACCAGCGACTTGAGCACGTTGGCGAGCATCTGTGCGTACGGACGCGCCGACAGCGCGCGTTCCTGCGCCCTGCGCAAGCGCGCCGCCGAGATCATCTTCATGGCCTTGGTGATCTGCCGCGTGTTCTTCACGCTGCGGATACGGCGCCGAATGTCGAGAACGTTTGGCATGATCGTAGTGCAGAGACGCGGCATGCCGCGTCTCTACGTCGAGACTATTTCTTCCCTGCTGCTTTCCCTTTCGCCTGCGGAGCGCCGCCCTGCTTCGCAAGCGTCTGGTTCAAAATCGTTAGCTGCCGCGCCACTTCCAGAATCCCCAGCGCGGTCGCCTGCGCCATCCGGTTTTCCACGCGCGGGGCTCGCCGCGTGTCTTCCATCAACTGATCGAGCTGTTGCAGAGTCATAACGCCTCCGCGTATTGCTTATGCCGTCGCGGCCGCCTTGCGGTCGCCGGCGAACTTCTCTTTGAACTCGGTGAGCAGCTTCTTCATGTCGGCCTTGAGCTGATCGTCGAGCGTCTTCTTGGTTTCAATGGCCTTGGTGAGCCCGGGATTGATCGTGTCCGCGTACTGGTAAAGCTCCGCTTCAAAGGCGCGCACCTGCTCGACCGGTAGATCGTCGAGCATCCCGGTGGTGCCGGCGAAGATGATCAACACCTGCTTGCCGAAGCCGAGCGGCTGGTACTGGTCCTGCTTCAGGACTTCGGTCAGACGCTGGCCGCGATTGAGCTGCGCCTGCGTCGCCTTGTCGAGGTCGGAGCCGAACTGCGCGAATGCCGCCAGCTCGCGGAACTGCGCGAGATCGAGTCGCAGAGACCCGGCGACTTGCCGCATGGCCTTGATCTGCGCGTTGCCGCCGACGCGGCTGACCGACAAGCCCACGTTCACCGCCGGACGAATGCCGGAGTTGAACAGATCGGTTTCCAGGTAGATCTGGCCGTCGGTAATCGAGATGACGTTGGTCGGAATGTACGCCGAGACGTCGCCCGCCTGCGTTTCGATGATCGGCAGCGAAGTCAGCGAGCCCGCGCCCAGCTTGTCATTCAGCTTGGAAGCGCGCTCCAGCAGGCGCGAGTGGAGATAGAAAACATCGCCCGGGTACGCCTCGCGTCCCGGCGGACGGCGCAGCAGCAGCGAGATCTCGCGGTACGACGCGGCGTGCTTGGAGAGATCGTCGTAAATGCACAGCGCGTGGCGTCCGTTGTCGCGGAAGAACTCACCGATAGCGGTGGCGGCGAAGGGCGCGATGTACTGCATCGGGGCCGGTTCCGAAGCCGACGCCGAAACCACGATGGTGTAGTCCATGCAGCCATGGTCGGTGAGCGTCTTCACCACTTGCGCGACCGACGAGCGCTTCTGGCCGATAGCGCAGTAAATGCAAATCAGGTTCTGGCCCTTGCTGTTGATGATGGTGTCGAGCGCGACGGCGGTCTTGCCGGTCTGGCGGTCGCCGATGATGAGTTCGCGCTGGCCGCGGCCGACGGGAATCATCGAGTCGATGGCTTTCAGCCCGGTTGCCATGGGCTCGCGTACCGGCTGGCGATCGATGACGCCGGGAGCAATGCGCTCCACAGGGTTGAACTTGTCGGTGGCGATCGGGCCCTTGTCGTCGATGGGCTGTCCGATGGAGTTCACCACGCGCCCGATCATGGCTTCGCCGACCGGGACGCTCATGATGCGTCCGGTGCGCTTGACCTCGTCGCCTTCCTCGATCTCGGTGTAGTCACCGAGGATGACGGCGCCGACCTGGTCTTCTTCCAGGTTCATGGCGATGCCGGCCACGTCGTGCGGGAACATGAGCAGTTCGCCGGCCATGACCTTGTCGAGGCCGTGAACGCGGGCAATACCGTCGCCCAGCGTCATGACCGTGCCCACTTCGTCGACCGCGATGCGGGTCTCGTAATTCGAGATCTGCTCGCGAATCAGTTTTGTGATTTCGTCAGCTTTAATCTGTGCCATGTAAACGCTCTACGCCTTATCCTGCCGAAAGCTTCTCTCTGATTCTTTCCAACTGCCCTTTGACTGAACCGTCGTAAATCGTGCTGCCGATCCGCACCATGGTGCCGCCCAGCAAGCCGGGATCGGTGTTATAGGTCGCCCGGACACTGCTGCCGACGGACTTGCCGATGCTTGCCTCCAGTTCGCGGCGCTCGTCGTCGCCAAGCGGACGGGCGCTGGTCACGTCGGCATCGACGAAGCCGAGCCGGCGATTCATCTCCGCGCGAAATTCCTGCGCTGCCTGAGGCAGCATCGTTATGCGGCGGTGATCGATCATGACCGCGACGAAATTCCGGACTTGCTTGGTCAATCCCGAGCGTTGGGCGATGGCGTCGAGCAGCGCGCGCTTCTGCGGCGCGGGAATCGACGGGTTCTCCCAAACCTTCTTCAGGTCGGGAGATGAGTCCAGCATCGCCAGCAGCGATGCCAGTTCCGCTCCTGTGCCGTCGGCGTCGAGTTTCTGCTCCTGCACGACATCGGCGAGGGCGCGGGCGTAGCGGCTGGCGACTGAGGTGGCGGCCATGACTTATTGACCGTCCTTTCCGAAATCGCGGGCGAAAGCCCGAACCAGGGCGCGGTCGGTGTCCGGATCGACCTTCACCCGCTTCTCTGCCAGATCCACTGCCAGCGACGATGCGTAGGCCTTCAGCTCGCGCTGCGCCAGCTTGGAGGCGGCGGCGATCTCCTGCTCGGCGGTGGCGATGATGCGCTTTTTATCTTCTTCGGCCGCGGCCAGGATGCGCGCTTCTTCCTGTTTGGCCTCGGCTTCGGCGGAAGCACGCATTTCCGAAATCTCGGCGTCGATGCGCGAGAGCCGCGATTCGATCTCGCTCAGCCGCGCGCGCGCCTCGGCACTCACTCGCGCAGCTTCGTCCATCGATCGGCGAATGGCTTCGCTCTTCGTGCGGAAGACGCCGGGCATCTTCTTCTTCATCATCCAGACCACGAAGCCGGCGATGATGCCGAAATCGAGGCCGTAGAGGATCCAATATTCCGCTGCAACCGGGATGTGAAGAATGCCGGCGATCTTCTTCACCATCGGCGAGTGCTTGAACTGCGCGCCCTCTTCGGCTTCCTTGGAAGCTTCGGCGAGTTCCTCGCCGGAGGACGGATGCGCTTCCTGCGCAGCGGCTTCGGAGGCAGGCTTCTGCCCTTCAGCGGCGGCCGGAGCTTTCGCTGCTTCCGGCATTGACTCCGCCTGGCGGGCCTGAGCAGCGCCGGTGAAAAGCAGCGCCAGCAGCGCGATTCGCAGGAGACTTCCGCGCAGGGTCTTCATCGCGGACCTCCCGCAGCCGGACGCGTCGAGCCACCCTGCGTGAGAACCGCCTGGATGATTTCGGTGGCAAGGCGCTCGGATTCCTGCGCCAGCCCCGCTCGCGCGGCGGCCATTTGTTGCTCGATCTGCGCTTTTTCCTGCTGGACGCGGGCAGCGGCCGCTTTGCGCGCCTCGGCGGCGGCGGCATTTCGAGCCTGGATCGCCTGCTGGCGCCGGTTCTCCAGCGCCTTAAAGATCGTAGCCCGGGCCTCGCGGAGGCCCTGCTCGTATTGCTGGGAGCGCGCGTCCGCGGCGGCAATGTCCTGCTTCGCTTGTTCGAACGCGCCGTCGGTTCGGGCGTAGCGCTCGTCCAGAGCCTTCTCCAGCGGCCCTGCCACCAGCATCTGGTAGGCGCCATAAAGCGCCAGCAGCAGAACCATCGTCGGGATGGCTCCGAGCAGTAATTGGCCCAGTTGTTGAATCGTCTGTTCCATGCTGGATGCTTATGATTGCGCGCGTTTGGGGGGTCTTAAAACAACCAAAACTAACAGCGAAACGAGTCACTGTCAACGCGTTCCGAGCGCCCGGAAGCCGCTTCTCACGCGGGTTTGGCACGTTTGGGGAATATTTCTAGAGCAGCGCGACCGGAGCCGGGCGAAGCAGCAACTCGGGCCCTTCGATCGGGACCTTGGGGGGTGAGTACTTCGAAAACCCAGCCGGGCGCGCATTTCCGCGATCCTGCCCCGAATCCCCGCCTGAAAGCGATTGCACCACCCCTGATGCGCCCAGAAGTGCCTCATTTTCAATACAGTACAGATTCAGGTGCAGCCCTCGATCTGACTTGACAGGCGGCTGGAGAGGGGTAACATATTAAGTATCACCTCCGATCCGAGTCAGGGTCGAATGGGCTTACGGTCAAGGAAATGTCACCGCTTCTTGACCGGAGGCCCATTTATATTTTTGTGGAAAACTTTCCCGCTCACTCGCTGACGAATCGCCGGATCTGGCGCAGCAGCGACTCCGGCGCTTCTGCTTCCATCGAGACCAAGCCATCGCGGTAGTCGCGCGCGTAGATGCGCGCCCGGGCTTCGAGCATCGCTAAGATCTTTCCCTCAGACTGCGGCACGTTCAGCCGAACTCGCGATACCGGATCCACCGACAGCATCGAATCGATCCGCTCAAGCAGCGAGCCCAATCCGATCCCTTTCATGGCCGAGATGTGGATGGTGCGGTCGTCGTCGATCAGGGAATCGCGCTTGCCGGCAGGCAGCAAGTCGATCTTATTCATGACATGCAGACGCGGCTTGGTGTGGCTGTCGAGTTCGCGCAAGACCTTTTCGACCTGGGCGTCCTGTTCCGCCGTGCTCGGGCTGCTGGCGTCGGAGACGTGCAGGACCAGCGCGGCACGCTGCACTTCCTCGAGCGTTGCGCGGAATGCGTCGACCAGCGCGTGCGGCAGGTTGCGAATAAAACCCACCGTGTCTGACAGCAGCACCTTGCGCTTCGACGGCAGCGCGGCCGAGCGGATGGTGGGGTCGAGCGTGGCGAACATGCGCGACGATTCGAGGACGCCGGCGCGTGTGAGCGCGTTGAAGAGCGTCGTCTTCCCGGCGTTGGTGTATCCGACCAGCGCGATGGTGGCTACCGGAACCGATTCCCGGCGCAGGCGCTGTTGCGCGCGCGTCTTGCGGACGTCTTCCACTTGCTGCTTGATGTGGCGAATCCGGCGGTAAATGCGCCGGCGGTCGGTTTCGAGCTGCGTTTCACCGGGTCCGCGGGTTCCGATGCCGCCGCCGAGCTGCGACATCTCGATGCCGCGTCCGCCGAGCCGCGGCAGCAAATACTCGAGCTGCGCCAACTCGACCTGGAGCTGGCCTTCCCGCGTGCGAGCGTGCTTGGCGAAGATGTCGAGGATGAGCTGCGTGCGGTCGATGACGCGGGCGTCGACTTCCTTTTCTATGTTGCGCTGCTGCGACGGCGACAGGTCGTGGTCAAAAAGGATGACATGCGCACGCGTGGAAGCGGCAGCCCCGGAAATCTCTTCCAGCTTTCCGCGCCCGATCAGCGTGGCGGGATCGGGCCTGTCGCGACGTTGCAGAACCTCGCCGACGACCTTTGCGCCGGCGCTGGTGGCCAGTTCGCGAAGCTCGGCCAGCGATTCCTCGGCGCCGAAGCGCTCGGTCTCGGCCTCTTCTTTGTCGCGGTGAGCCACCGCGGCGCCGCGAGCGGCACTGCGTTCGGCGGTGCTGGGTTTGGCCGGCGCGCTGTCGCGGCGAACGTGGTATTCGATCCCGACCAGGAAGGCGCGCTCGCGTCCGTCGTCTGACTCTTCTTGTTTCGAAGGCGGAAAGCTGCGCTTGGACCCGCGACGAGCCTTATCGGGCTGGGCCTGATCTGAATCGGCGGACGGTTCGGGACGCGAACGGCGGCGCTTGGGCTGCGGGTCGGGCCGACTGCCGGGAATGGCTCATCCCTCCGTGCCGGACGGCGCATTGGCCGAAGAGGCCGGGCTCGCGCCTCCCGACGCCTGGTGCGACGAAGCGCTGGGACGCGGCTCCGGGTGCGAAGCGCTCTTGCCCATCACCACAGTCGAGATCGCGTGCTTGAAGATGAGCTGCTCCTGGTTGTTCGTCTCCAGGACGACCGAATACTTGTCGAACGAGCGAATGCGGCCGTTGAGCTTCACGCCGCTCAGCAAGTAGATGGTGATGTTGGTTTTGTCTTTGCGGGCTGTGTTGAGGAACGAATCCTGGATGTTCTGCGCCGGCTTGTTTTCCATCTGCCGATCTCCTTAACCAGACTTCCCACCGCGCGTTGCCCTCGAAGCAATCCTGGACGCATCTACAGCGGCGCCCAGCCAGGGCAACTGAGTCCCTAACGATACGCGCCCGAAGCGAGTTTGAGCAAGCGGCCCGGGGTGATACAAAAAACCGGTACGAAACGCCGCCCCTAGCGTCCTGATTTCGCCGCGTCGCTCTTCTCGTCCGGTTCGTCGCCGGCGTCATCGTCGTCATCGAGCGCGTCCAAAACGGCCGCAGCCTTGCGGATATGGTCGGCGTCGCTGGGGCTGATGAGCAGATGCGGGATCAGCGTCTTCTCCTTCTTCTCGCGCTTGCCCTGGGTCTTCTTCCACTCCAACCGTCGCGCCAGCAACGTCTGGAATGACTTGCACTTGGGGCAGATGTGCAAGTCGATGTGCAGTTGGGGTCCGACGTCCGGGAACGGATGTTTCGCCAGTTCTTCCCAGTTCTTGAACTCGAAGACATTGTCCATGGCTTGCGGATCGAGCATCGCGGTTGCGATCACGTCCTTCTCAACCTTGGTCCATGCGTCACACGTTTCGCAGAACGGGTCTTCGGAATTCATCGAGTAAGTGGCCCAGGTGCAGGTTCCGACGATGATGGCGGCTTCGATGCCCCACAGGATCCAGAGGGCAGTTCCAGCCGGATGGTAGCTGCGATACGACCACAGGCCACGCTGGTTCACCGCACCGATCAGCTGCCAGAGCACCGCCGGCGACGCGATGAAGGTGAACGAAGACACCTGCTTGCCGCCGCGAGCCATCATCATGTGCATCCAGATAGCCCAGTCGAAGTAGACGGCCAGAAGGCCCGTGAGCGCGCCGAGCACCGCGGCAAGCTTCGCATTCCGCGCCTTTGCGCCCGTCAGCACCGCGCCGACGATTGCACCAACCACGACTGCCGACATGAACGTGGCGACGACCGCGATGTCGCCCATGATGTCGGCCACATACACATAGGCCCAGCCAACCAGATAGGCGACAGCGGCGCCGATTGCCAATGCTACCGACGCGCCGCCAATGCCGAACTTCCCGGAGTGCCTGTAGAAGTCGCTGGACGGAATCATGGCGCGCGAGACTACGACGACTTCCGGCGGAGATCAACATGCAAAAACGGGACGGCAGTTTCTCCCTCCGACTCGTTCCCCTCTTATGTATTTGCCATTTGCCATCTGTCGTGCCACGATTCACGGACTTATTGCGTCCGACTTGTCGTGATTGCGCGCCGCTTCGCGGCGGCCGCCGGAGGGATCATGCATTTCGTCGCCGACTTCCTGGGCACCATTCCGTTCAACCCGCCGACGAATTTCGCCGCCAACGAACAGATCATCCTGCGCTTCATCCACTTCCTCGCCGGCATAACGTGGGTTGGGCTGCTCTACTTCTTCAACCTGGTGAACGTTCCCTTCATGAAAGAGATCGACGCGCCGACCAAGGGAAAAGTCGTGCCATCGCTGATGCCGAAGGCGCTCTGGTGGTTCCGCTGGGGCGCGGTGGTGACGGTGCTCGCCGGGATCTTTTACTGGTCGCAGATCGTCGGCAGCGACGCCCGCAACGCGGGCCTCAACCCAGGCGCGCTGTTCGGCTCGTTCTATGGAATCTGGACGATCGCGTTCATCTTCATCATGGGCCTCATCATGATGCTGAACGACGGCCGGCTGCTCGCGCTCGGCGTGTTCATCATCGTCACAGCGGCGGCGTGGATGTTCCTGTCGATGAACAGCCACGGCTGGGAGAGCAATCGCGCGCTGTCGATCGGCATCGGCGGCGGACTCGGGTGGATCATGATGTTCAACGTGTGGGGCGTTATCTGGCGCTTCCAGAAGAAGATCATTCGCTGGACGGCCGAGAACGCGGCGAACGGAACTCCGATTCCGCCGGAGGCCGCCAAGATGGCGCGGCGCGCTTTCCTCGCTTCGCGCACGAATGCGTGGCTGTCGCTGCCCATGCTGTTCTTTATGGCCGCGGCCAGCCACTACCCGATGTTCGGGAAGTAAGAGTTCACCGCAGAGACGCAGAGATCGCAAAGGGCCGCCGAGAGTTCGCAAGCTCGGCGGCCGCACCGTTTTGGGCGCCCGTGCGATCCGAACACATGCAGGCAGCGTCGCGGTGTCAACCTGAGCCCGCCGAGGGCGGCGGGCCTCCAACCTGGAGAGTTACGTGGCCGGCGAGACGCCGGCGATACAAAAAAAACGAGGGTGGCCGAAGCCACCCTCGCAATCGAACAACTGCTTAGAACTGATAACCCAGGCGGAGCCGGATGGACCGGTTGCCGCTCTGCGTCATCGCATAGTTCATGAAGGAGACGGTCTGTGCCGCCGAACCAGGGGCCACATACGGAATTCCAGACAACGTTACGTCGGGAACGCCGGTGTTGGCATGGTTGAACGGGTTGAACATCTCCATGCGGAACGTCAGCTGGTGCTGCTCGCTGTGCAGCTTGATGGCGCGAGCCAGGGCGAACGTCCAGTCCTGCCGGCCGTGAGTCAAGAACGCATTGCGGCCGTAGGAGCCGATGTTGCCGGTATCCGGAACAACCCAGTGAACTGCGTTCGCCGCAACCGGCTGGCAATCCAGTGAGGTATTCCACCACGCCGTGCCTTCGCACTGCTGCTTGCCATAGACCCACCCATAAGTCGCCATCGGCGCAGACGGGTTACCCAACGTCGGGCGATCATTGCTGATGCCGTCGCTGTTCTCGTCGTAGCCGATTTCGACGTTGGCCGGCGCGCCGGCCTGGAACGCCGTCGTGCCGCTGATGGACCAATCCCCTAACGCATAGGACAGGGCTTTTGCAAAGCCGGTGGCCTTGAATTTGGGGATGTCATACGTGTAGGAGAGCGCCAGCCGCTGCCGGCGATCCATGGCCGAATCGGCACGGTCGATGCGCTTCGAAGCGAAGCCCTGCACCAGCGGATAAGACGAGTAGTTGCCGGTGGTAAAGATTTCCGACACGTCATCGATGTTGTGCGAATACGTGTAGGAAGCGTGGAACGTCATGCCCTTGCTGAAGCGACGAGTGATTTCCGTCTCGAGAGCGTGGTAGACCGAGTCGCCGCTGTTATCGCGAGCCAGGATCGGACCGCGATTGGAGTAAACGCGGGTTCCAGCCGGAGTCAGCGGGTTCAGGTAACGCTGGCTGAACAGATGGATGCCGCGCGTGCCGATATAGCCGGCCTGCAGGGTGAAGCCCGCGCCGAGATCTCGCTGCACGTTGAAGTTCCATTGCAGCGTCTTCGGGGCGTGCAGATTGTCGGCCATCGTCGTCTGCTGAGCCGTGAGACTGACCTTGGGCGACAGCGTGGCCAGCTTCTGCGACCAGTTCGCGGTGCCGCGCGGATTCGCGCTATTCACGATGCTGGTCGTGGTGGCGCCTACCGAGTTCGGCGAGGCGGCCTGGGTGTTGTCCAGGATGTTGGTGAAGATCCCGTCATAGAACACGCCAAAGCCGGCGCGGATAACGGTCTTGTTCTGTCCGAAGAACCTCTCGCCCCACCGCGGACTGTAGGCAAAGCTGACGCGCGGACCGAAGTTGTTGGTGTCGCGCTTCTCTTTGTATACCGCCGGGTAGGCCGGATCGTTCGGGTTGGCTTCGTTCATGGCCGGATATGCCATCGAGTTCCCGGGTGTGCCCGGCAACTCATAACGAACGCCGTAGCTGACGGTGAAGTTAGGACGCATCTTCCACGTGTCCTGGAAGTAGAAAGACTGCGACGCCACGCTGGCGTGCACGATCGGGCTGCCGAACGTCTTGGTGACCTGGGCGTTGTTGCCGCCGAAGTCGTCAATGTAGTTCGCCAGCGAGGTGAAGCCGGTGCTGGAGGCGTATGCGATGTTGCCGCCCCAGTTGTAAGGCACTTCGTCGCGTACGCGCGTGTCGTTGATGTCGAATCCGAACTTGAAAGTGTGGGTTCCCTTCATCCAAGTGAGGCCGTCCTGATATTGGTAGGTGTTGTGGAACCGGCCCTGCGGAGCGCCGATGTTGCCGTTGCCGTAGGCCGAGATGCCGAAGCCGCTCCATGTGGGGCCCATGGCGAGCGGATTCGCGAACGTCTCGGGACGGAAGTCGAAGGTGAAGCCGATCCGTCCGTACGACACACGCGTTTCGTTGACCACCGACGGGCTGAAGATGTGCGTAAACGTGAAGCCCGCGTTGTGCGATGGGCCGTGCTGCAAGGTGTCAAAGCCCGGATACTGCGAGCCCCAATTGCCCAAGTCGTACGGCGTAGAGAAGTACGACTTGATGTAGCGAAGGTTGAGGGTGTTGTTGGAGTTGATCAGGTAATCGCCCTTCAGGTCGAGTTCGGGCGATTCGTATGAGGCGGGAACGCCCGTGCGCTCCGTCTGGCCAACTTCCACCGCCGGACGTCCATTCCCGAGCTGGAGCAGCTTCTTGCTCGTCTGTCCGCGCAGGGATCCGATGGCGGTCAAGAGGTTCGTAATACGCGCGTTCGATGGGAGTGACAGCAGCGTCGCTACGCCGGCGGCCGTCGGGACCGTCAGCGTACTGCCGTTCGAGGACGTGCGGTACTTGTCCCACTGTTGCGAGGCAAAGAAGAAGACCTTGTTCTTGAGCACCGGACCGCCGATGGCGAATCCGTAGGTGTTCTCGTGGTCTTTCGGTTTCTCAATCTCGCGGTAGTTGTTGTAGTGGTCGTTCGCGTTCAGCGCCGAACTCGCGAATAGTTCCCACACCGAGCCGTGGAATTTGTTGCTGCCGCTCTTGTAAATAACGTTGCTGACCGAGCCTCCGCCGGCGCCGAATTCCGGCGCGTAGGCGTTGGTCATGATGCTGACTTCCTTCACTGCCTCGGTGTTGATCGGCTGCAGGCCCTGGCCGTGAATGCCGGCGTCGTTGTTGTCCTGGCCCTCGATCAGGAAGTTGTTGGCGCGCGGACGCGTGCCATTCACGGCAAAACTCGTGCCGTTGGTGAAGCTGTTCACGATGCCGCCCGTGACGACGCCGGGAAGCAAGGTCGCCAGCGAGTACGGGTTCAGGCTGGAAATCGGCAGCTTCGAGATCTCGACGGTCGTCATGGTCTTGCTGATTTCGCCGTTCTCGGTCTGGAGGATTTCGCCGGTGGCTTCGACGTTGACGGTTTCCTTGCTGCCGCCAACTGCCAGAACGATCGTCTGCGAAGTGACAGTCGATGCGACGACTTGAAGGTTCTGGATGTTCTTGCCGGTGAAGTTCGGAGCGCTGACGGTGACGTCATAGGCTCCGGGCATTACGGACTCGAAGCGGAACGCACCGACGCTGTTGGTGGTGGCTGTGCGGGTGTCACCCGTTGCAGCCGACTTTGCCGTAACCGTCGCGTTGGTAATGACGGCTCCGGTCGGGTCGGTGACTACGCCAGCAATCGTACCGTTGCTGGTTTGCGCCAGCGCGAGAGTGGCGCCGAGTGCGATCAACAGCACCAGCGTTCCCGCCAAGCGCAGGAAATTAGAAGACGATTTCTGCATGTTAGCTCCTGAAACGTATGAAGGTTATGAACCGCGTGACTGTAGGCGGACCGGTCGACACCCGCATCTTCACGCGCTGCGAGGTCTTGCGGCCCAGTTTGTGATCGTTTGTGCCTGGAAGAGTTAAGGAAGCAACGCGCGGGGACCTGCGTGCTTACGAGCTAAGCCCCCAGAACCGATGCGGGCCGTCGCGTACTGGCTTCTATGAGTGCATTCCAAGCAAACTGAAAAAACAAACCGCTGAAAACGTTCCCGTTTCAAAAAAGGAAAATCAAATAACGATGTTGCAGATCGATTGCCAAATCACACGCGCGCGATGCAAAGCAGTTAGCGCGTTTTGTTGCGAGCTGAAATACTAGTTACGGAAGAACAGCAGCGCCGGAATATTGAATGCCATACGCCGCGCGCGATTCCCAAAATGGTATCGATTGTTAGCGTCACCATTGTCGCTTTGGAACGCGTCATCGAATGTGACGGTTGTCACGTTTGCGTTCATTTCCGCACAATGCCGAACGAGGCGATCGCGTGAACAACGAACACACGGACGGTCGGAAGTCCATGGCGCGCGGCGTTGAGCACTTCAACCGCGGAGAATTTTTCCAGGCACACGAGGAACTGGAGGACGCGTGGCGCGCGTCGAGTGGAGAGCCTCGATTGTTTCTCCAAGGACTGACACAGGCAGCGGTCGCGCTGCATCATCATTCAACGGGCAATCGAGAGGGCGCTACTTCGGTGCTGGCCCGCGCGCTGCGCAATCTCGAGAGCTATCCCGCGGAATTTGCCGGCATTGATCTGGACTCCTTGCGGAATGACCTGAGGGCCGTTCACTCTCGATTGCTCGAAGGTACAGACCCCAAGGTTCTCCCGCGCATCCGTTTTTCCGCCTCGGGTGGCGAGTTTCCCGCGGAATCGCGGTGATAGAATCGGGCCTTCTTTTGGCGTCCAAAATGGCCACCGTCCACAAAACGCCGCGCGCATCCATGCGAGTGCCCCTGCTGGATCTGTCACGCCAGTACGCGCCGCTGCGGGAAGAACTGTTGCAGGCCGTGGAGCGCGTGCTCGATTCGCAGCAGTTTGTCCTCGGCGACGAAGTGACCGCGCTGGAGCGCGAGATGGCGGCATTCCTGGGAGCGGACGCGGCCCTGGGGTGCGGTTCGGGCACGGACGCGATCTGGCTGGCGCTTGCAGCGTGCGACATCCGTCCCGGCGACGAGGTACTGACGACGCCGTTCAGTTTCTTTGCCACCGCCAGCGCCATCGTGCGGACGGGAGCGCGGCCGGTATTCGTCGACATCGATCCGGTGACCTTCAACATCGACGCGCACAAGGTAGAAGAATTTCTTCAGCAGGCGCGGTCGGTGCGTCTGAAGGCGATCCTGCCGGTGCACCTGTATGGCCAGTGCGCGGACATGGATACGCTGGTGCGCGCGTCCTCCGTGTGCAAGCTGCCGGTAATTGAAGATGCGGCGCAGGCGTTCGGCGCGACGTGGCGCGGACAGCGCGCCGGATCGCTGGGTACAGCCGCGGCGTTCAGCTTTTATCCGACGAAGAACCTGAGCGCGGCGGGCGAGGCTGGGGCGGTGACGACGTCGAGCCCGGCGCTCGCCGACGAGTTGCGCGCGCTGCGGAATCACGGGATGCGCCAGCGCTATCGCCACGACTCGCTGGGATGGAATTGCCGCATGGACGGGATCCAGGGCGCGATCCTGCGCGTCAAGCTGAAGCACGTGGAGCCGTGGAACCACGCACGGCGCGAGCGCGCTGCCTTCTACGACGATGCGCTACCGAAGGCCGGACTCACCGGAAACGCCGGGCCGCTGGTGCTGCCAAAGACGGCTCCCGAAGCGGGCCACATCTACCATCAGTACGTGGTGCGCGCGAAGCGACGCGACGAACTGCGCGAATACCTGACCTCGCGCGGAGTGGGAACCGAGGTTTACTATCCTTCGCCGCTGCCGGTGCAGCGTCCGCTGCAATATCTCGGCTACGCCGAAGAGAGCTTCCCGGAAGCGGCGCGCGCCGCTCGCGAAGTGCTCGCGCTTCCGATGTTCCCGGAACTCCGGCGCGAAGAGCAGCAGTACGTGGTCGACTGCATCGCCGAGTTCTACTCCTAGATTTGAGCCATTTGTAACTGAGCTGCTGAGCCGCTCCGCTCGAGAGGCGGCCTCATTTGCGCACGATATTCTTCCGCGGCCCGCGCCAGCCGCTCGCGCTCTTCTGCACACGACTGCGCCGCCATACGGCAGAAGCCGAGGCGAAACGCGGAATAGGCGCGGAGAAAGAACGGCAGACGGGCGCTCGCGTCGTCGCCGCTGAGCTGCGCATAACGTGCGAGGAACACCTCAATCGCATCTCGATCCATCTCCCATTCGACGATCGCGCCTGCGAGGTCCCAGGCGATATCGGTGGCGCCGGGATAGAAATGATCGTCGGCGTGGGAGCAGAGGTCGGTCTTCCAGATGCGCCCATCGACGTCGAGCAGCCACTCGTGGGGCATCATGCGCGCGTCGGCGATGACAGGGTGCGCGATCTCGCCTTCGTCGCCAGGCTCGTATTCTTCGCTGAACTCTTCTCGCATGTTCACTCGCAGCATCTCGCGCAACGGCTCGAGCGAAGGTTGCCGGCACGACATTTCTCGGCGGCGGAAGTCGCAATAACGCGCGAGGAGTTCGAGAAGAGTCGCATCGAGATCGGAGGGATGGAGCGGACGCGCGTTGAGACGCGCGTAGGCCGCAAATCCGTTGCGCGCATCTTCTACACGCGGCGACCAACGGGCGGCAGCAGCAATCTGGGCGCGCTCCATCGGAGCTGCGCCGAATGGTCCGATGCCTTCGAACTTATAGAGCCGCGTTCCGTCGCGCGAAAGGAACTTCAGGCGTTCAACCTGCGGCCACACGGCCGGCCACGAAGCCGGGTCCGGGTAGAGATGCGAGCGCCACTGTCCGCCTGACCAGTCGGTTGCGGCGTCGTGCGGCATGTCGAACTTCGGCTGAGCGGCGACGACGCGCAGCCTGGACCAGCGGTCCGCGGCGCGAGGCGCGCACAACGCAGCGACATTCGGCTGGTGAGCGCAAAGCAAGACAACGTCACTGCGCGGCACGCCGAGTTCTTCCAGCGCGTCCGCGACAGAAAGAAGAGACGACCCGCTCATGCCTGGGCCTTCGTCGACGATAACGAAGCTGGCCTGTCGAGCTGCCGCGTCCCGAATCTGCTTCGTCTGTGCGGGAGTGAACTCGGTTCGCCGGTCGAATGGATGACCGGTCGGTCGCACGGTCGTGCGCTCGACCGCACATCCGCGGTAGCGCGCCGCGGCGGAGACGACGGCGCTCAGCGTCGTACCAATCGTTCGCAGGCCAACGACGAAGACGTTCTTCCCCGCCGGTCTGAGTTCCTCGGTCGCGTCCGCGTAACGCTGCGGTTGCAGCGCGTAGTAGGCGAAGCCTTCGGGCGGCGAAACGCTCAGGGTGACAGGAAGCGCGGTGCCGGCGATGCGATTGAGATAGTTCGCCAAACGCGAAGTATCGATCCGGTCGGATCTGGAACTTAGGAGCGCATCCGCGAGGGCGTCGGTGAGTTCGGCGAAGAGGGACGCCGAGCGATCGCCGGCATCGGTGAGCGCGCATTCCAGTTCGCCCGCGCGCAGTAGCGCGTCGATCAGCGAATCCTGAAGTTGCCTGGAAGAAGCGGCGACGGCGCAGCGAAGGCTCCGGCAGAGCGCATCCAGCAGCTCTGCCGCGCGAACTTCACGCTTGCCGTCGCGATAAACGAGCACGGGCGGCGTTTATGCGGCGCTCTTGCTGCGGGAACCGCGAGGCGAGCGGGCTACGTCGCCTTCTTTGTCGATGAAGTAGAGGAACCGGTTGTCGCGCTCGACGGCGTTCTCCACGAGCACCTCCGACTCGCCCTTGCCCGACTTCGGCTTCTGGCAGACGTTTCCCTTGCCGTCGATGTAATAGAGGTAGTTCTTGTAGTCGCGCTGCAAGTTCAGTTTTTTGACTTTTTCGGCCATAGCTCTCCCCCGACCGTTGGATTCCGGAAGGACGGGGCGGCGATGCCCGGAAATCTGCGACTTGGCTGTCTTTTGAGGTTCGCGCGACGACTCGAAATGTGTGCGATCTAGCGGCGCCGCCCCTTGTGGGGGGACGGCTTTCCCTTGGCCTTCTCCGACTTGGGGAGAGCGGCCATCTTGATCTTTTCCTGTCCGGGCGCAGTCACCAGGCGGACGATGGGACCGTTCATCTTGTATTTGCGCTCAACCGTCTTGCCTTGATCGTCCTGCACGTGCAGCGTGAAGGTGGGCAACGTGCCTTCCTTGTCGAAGCTCGCACTGCCGACGACAACCGGGAGCAGGCCGAACAGGTTGTGTTCGCGATAGGCGGTCTCGTAACGATGGCGCTTGGTGTTCCAGGTGAAGACGCGCGCCTGGTTGTAGTCGTAGGGCAGGCCGTCGCGCGGCTCGGTCAACAAAACCAGGTACTGGGAACGAATGTGGTAATCGCCTGCCGGAGTGGGCGGCGGGGCAGCGGCAGCGTCGGTTCCGGCGGCTTCATCGGCCGCGGGCTGATAACCGGGATCGTTCACCGTGTTCAGGACATACGCGCCGACGATGCGCTGGCCCTCGGCATACTGGGCAACATCGATCGGCACGTCGACGTCGACCATGCGCCCCAGTACCCAGCCGACGTGCTTGTCGACGTCGCGCACCAGCCACCAGTCTTCGAGAGCGGGCGCCGGAGGCGCGGACTTTTCCACCGTGTTCTCGAGCTTCGCAACCGCCTTGCGATCCGCCTTGACGGGCTCCGCCGCGGGACGCGGCGCGTTGATCGCGCCCGGCTTCTCGCCGGTGCCGCGCTTCAACAACTCGACCTTCTGTCCCTCGGCGAGCTGGTAGAGGTGGTCGCTGTCGCGGGTGGGCGTGAGATGCATGTTGAGCGAGTTGCGGGTGATCGCGTGTCCCTGGGCGGGCGACTTCTCGTTGTCCGAAGCGAGCTTGAGGAAGCCCTGGTAGATGTCGCTGGTGACCACGTTGCGCTGCTCGATCCAGCCTTCCTGCCCGGCGGAGGTCCGCACCTTGACGAACCGCTTCTGCCGGTCGAGCACCTCGAGCTTGTCACCGTTCTTGACCGTCGCGACCTTGTTGTAGAGCGCGGCAACGCGGTCGCGCAGCATGGCGGAAGGCGCCGCCACCCAGACATATTCCTTCTGGGTCATGACGCCGCGGCTACAGCCGGCAACCATGGCAAGCGCAACAACGCAAAGCGCGGCGAGCAGCGCGGCCCGCGCGCGAAGTCCCTGGATTGAGGTGGGGTTCACAGCTCGCGACTATTCTAGCGCAATCGGCGGAAGGAATTAAATCGTGTCACGAGGGGTCCATAGCGATGACCCTGGTGTGATTCTCTGTTGGCTCCGTAGCTAAGCCTTTGCGAGATACAGACCAACCCAAGCGCCCGCAACCGCGCTAAGACTGAGCATCAGACCGCATTTCACGTCCATGCGAATCGTGCGATTGATTAAGCCCCGAACCGTGCTGAGGAACCAGAGTGCGGAAGAAACGGATGCGACTGCAAGCGCGAGAAACGGCAGGATGATGCCGGAATGCCCAAGTGCTGCCGCAGATGTGCCGAACAGCGGAGATCCATAAATCGAGGCTATGAAGACGATGCTGTACGGCGCTGACCACCACCACCAGCGAGTCATCGTCTTACTCATGGATTCGAAAGTCCCTAGTCCCCGAAGCAGATCCCTACCGCCTTGGCCGTGCGCACCAGGTCGCCGTCGGGATCGACGAGCTTGACCTGTCCGCAGGCGCTCTCGATGTCGACCGCGACGACCGATTCGCCGCGAAGCGCGACCATGTACCCGAACTGGCCCGTGGCGATCAACTCCACCGCTTTCACGCCGAAGCGCGTGCTGAGGATGCGGTCAAACGGCGATGGTGACCCGCCGCGCTGGATGTGTCCGAGCACGGTAACGCGCACTTCGCGATGGGCACAGCGGCCAATGGCATCGCCGATCAGGTTGGCGACGGAGCCTGCACGAGGCGCACCGCGCTTCTCTTTTTCGAAGAGCTGGCGAACGTCCTCGGGAATCTGGATGCCTTCGGCCACCACCACGATGGTGAACTTCTTGCCGCTGTGGTGCCGCTGATCCACGAACTCGCAGACCTTGCGGACGGTGAACGGGATCTCGGGCAGCAGAATGACGTGTGCGCCGCCGGCAATCCCGGATTCCAGCGCGATCCAGCCCGCCTCGCGGCCCATGGTTTCCACCAGCATGATTCGATGGTGCGACTCGGCGGTGGTGTGAATCTTGTCGATCGCCTCGGTGACGGTGTGGAGCGCGGTGTCGAAGCCGAAGGTGACGTCGGTGGCGTTCAGGTCGTTGTCGATCGTCTTCGGCACGCCGACGACCGGAAGCCCGCGCTTGGACATCTGCAAGCCGATGCCCTGCGTGCCGTCGCCGCCGATCACCATCATGCAGTCGATGCCGAGCTTCTTCGCGTTATCGAGCGCGCGTTGCGAGTAGTCGACTTCCTTCTCAAAGCCCAGTTCGTCGCGGACCTTGTACTTGAACGGATTGCCGCGGTTGGTGGTGCCGAGGATGGTGCCGCCGCGAGGCAGGATGCCGCTGACGTCGTCGAGCGTGAGTTCGCGCGACTTCGTCTCCGGCCAGATCAGGCCGTCGAAGCCGTCTTCGACGCCGATGACCTTCCATCCATAGTTGCCGATGGCGGCCTTGACCGCGCCGCGAATCACCGCGTTGAGTCCGGGGCAATCGCCGCCACCGGTGCTGATACCGATCGTCTTTACGCTGCTAGTTTGCGGAATCATCAGAATGCCGTCACAGTGAGAGTTGTGGAGGCCGAAAAACCGCTGAACGACGCCGAAATCGTGGTTGAGCCCGCTGTGATACCGGTTGCCAGACCGGCCGAGGTGATGCTCGCGACCGCCGGCGTGCTGGAAGCCCAGGTGGTGGAGGTGGTCACGTCCTTGGTGGTTCCGTCGGACATGGTCGCGGTAGCCGAATACTGCTGGGTCTGACCCGAACGGACCGAGGCATTCGCCGGCGCGATGGTGATCCCCGTGGCTACCGTGCTGCTGACCGTCAACGTTGTGCTCGCGGTGACGGTGGAACTCGCGGAAGACCCGGACGACGGCGTGATCTTGGCGGTGATCGTCGTAGTTCCCACCGCGACCGCCGTCGCCAGCCCCGACGAATTGATCGTCGCCACGGAAGCGGACGACGAAGTCCACGCAGCCTGGGTGGTGACGTCCTGCGTGGTGCCGTCACCGAGGGTGCCCGTGGCTTTGAACTGTTGCGTCTTGGTCGGCTGGATGGCGGGATTGGTGGGGCTGAGCACGATCGACACCACGCTGTTCCCCGAGATGAAGAACTTGCCGCACGACGCCGTGAGGGCCATCGCAACTACAACGACGAGCGATATCGCGACCTTTACACCACGCACGACTCTGCCTCTTTTTCCGCGAGATTGTAACAGGTGAGCTCCGCTGCATGACATCCGCCGAAAAGACGGCAACTGGCACGGGGCACCGGCATTCTGTATCGTGTTCACTCCATGAAGACGACGGTTCTCCTTCTTATGTTCTCAGTTTCCCTCGCCGCACAGGCGCCGAAGCCCGCGGCCGAGGCGTGCGGCCCCTGCATTCGCGCCGACGAAGAATTTCTCGCCGGCGATACGCTTCACGGCCGCGGCAGCGGGACGGAGGACGAGCATCTCGCGGCCGCCTATCTTGGGTCGGAGCTTCGCCGCTACGGCATTGAGCCCGCGGGCGACGATGGCGGCTACGTCCAGACGGTCACGATTACCACTCGCGCGGTTACCAGCGCGCCTAAGTTGACGATTGGCGCGAGTGGGCACGAGACCGAGTTCCTGCACGGCCAACAGATCATCGTCAATAACGTGGGGCGGGATCACGTGGTGGCTCCGCTGCACAAACTGACGTCCGCGAAGGGTGCGCTCGAAAAAGGCGAGGCGGTCTTTATCCCGCCTTCTATCTGCACAGGGCAGAGCTGTCTTCGCTCGGTGACATCGCTCACCAGCGCCGGCGCAGCCGTGCTTCTCATCGCCGCCGACAGCCGCACGCGCGATCAATGGCAGAGACTCGGCGCCCGCTTGCCTTCGCCGGTGGTGGACATGGGAACGACTGCGGGGAGCAGCACGCCGCGAGTGGCGGTCGTCTTGCTCAACGAGGATGCGGTGAAGGCCATCGCGGCCGCGCCGGATAACACGGAAATCAATCTTTTCGCCGAACTTGGACCTTCGCAGATTGCGCACACGTGGAATGCTATCGGGATCTTGCGCGGCCAGGATCCGGACCACGCAGTGCTGCTATCGGCTCACCTGGACCACCTCGGCGTCGGCCAGGCGGTGAACGGCGACGCCATCTACAACGGCGCCGACGACGACGCTTCGGGTTGCACTGCCGTGCTCGAACTGGCGCACGCACTCGGCGCCGGGCCGAAACCGAAACGTACCGTCCTGTTCGTGATGTTCGGCTCGGAGGAGCGCGGCGGATTCGGCGCCCGCTGGTGGCTCGATCATCCGACCGTCCCGCTCGATCATCTGGTCGCGAACCTGGAGTTCGAAATGATCGGCCGGGCGGATCCGGCCGTGAAGCCGGACGAGCTATGGCTCACCGGATGGGAGCGCAGCGATCTTGGTCCGGCGCTGGCGAAGCAAGGAGCAAAACTGGTTGGCGATCCGCATCCCGCGGAGAACTTCTTTGCGCGTTCGGACAATATCCAGCTTGCGCGGCGCGGCATCGTGGCACAAACCGTGTCCAGCTTCGGACTGCATACGGATTACCACCGCCCGAGCGACGATCTCCAGCACCTCGACTTCACGCACATGCAACGCGCGATCGGCTCGATGATCGAACCTGTGCGCTGGCTGGTGAACTCCGATTTCGTGCCGCAGTGGAATCCCGGCGGCAAACCGTAGAACGGCCCACAATGGCGACCTGCCCGAAGTGCGGATCCGAATACGCGGTTCATGAACCCACGCGCTCCGGCTATTGCCCCGCGTGCGATCAGCAGCTCGACTTGCCGCAGGCACACCAGCCGCAGCCGCGGCCTCCGGTCAAGCTCTTCATGGCCAGCGCGCCGGTCACGACGGCCATCATCGCCGTGAACTCTCTAATCCTCGGCGTGATGGCAGCGGCGGGAGTTTCTCTCTTTTCGCCGCAGACGCAAGACCTGTGGCGCTGGGGAGCCGACTTCGGTCCGATGACGATCGGCGGCCAGTGGTGGCGCGTCCTGACTTGCGTCTTCGTGCACGTCGGCCTGTGGCACCTGGCGGTAAACATGTGGGCGCTGTGGAACCTCGGGATGCTCGCCGAGCGGATTTATGGACGCTGGCTCTACCTCTACATCTACTTGTTCTGCGGCGTGAGCGGCTCGCTCGCCAGCCTGGCATGGCATCCGTGGATCACCAGCGCCGGAGCTTCGGGCGCGATCTTCGGACTCGCGGGCGCGCTGATCGTGACGTTTCGCTGGGGCAAGCTGCCGATTCCCCCGGAGATCATTCGTCCCATCCTGCGCACGCTGGTGATTTTCACCGTCATCAATATCGGATTCGGCGTGGCCGTCCAGTTCGTGGACAACGCCGCCCACCTCGGCGGGTTCGGAGGCGGCATGCTGGCGGCGGCAATCATCATCCAGCCCATGTTTCGCGGACGCGAGAACCAGGGGCGCCGCATCCTGGCGGGAATCGGCCTGATCGGGCTGCTCGCGCTGGGCGCGATGGCCGTGGAACGAAAGAACGGCTGGGTGGTTCATGTGGAGCGAGGCCAGGAAGCGCTCAAGGAGCATCGCGTAAACGAGGCGATTGCCGAATGGAAGCTGGCCGCGGCGGGCCGACCTGACGATGCCATGGTCCACACGCTGTTGGGCCGCGCGTTCCTCGAAGCGAGTCAGAACGACCAGGCGATCGCGGAGTTCTCAACCGCGACGCGTCTCGATCCGCAAAGCGAAACAGCGTGGTGGGGACTTGCGCTGGGCTATCACGCCACCGGCCGCGAAGCCGAAGCTGACGCAGCCATGCAAAAGGCTCAGACACTGAAAAGTTCGCAGCCAAAGTAAAAAGGCATGTGGTTGAACCACATGCCTTGAATTCTCGGCGAACTCTGCGCTCTCCGCGTCTCCGCGGTGAGGCCTTACTGGTTCACCGGGATCTTGATGATCTTCTTCTGAATGGCGTAGGTCACGAGTTGTGCCTTGTTGTGGATGTCGAGCTTGCGCATGAGGTTGAACTTGTGCGCCTCCACCGTCTTCACGCTCAGCCCCAGCAGCACCGCAATCTCCTTCACCGAATTGCCTTCGGCGAGCAGCTTGAGGATCTCGCGCTCACGTGGCGTCAGCGTGGAGATGCGCGGACGCATCTTGGCATCGCGCACGCGCGCGCGGAAGTCCTCCACCAGCTTGCCAAGCACCTGCGAGCTGAGATACTTCCCGCCCTTGTAGACGTCGCGAACGGCGGTGACCAGTTGCGGCGCGGGCGTGTCCTTTAGGACGTAGCCTGCGGCGCCGACCTCGAGACACTGCACCAGGTAATCCTCGTCCTCGTACATGGTGAGGAACAGGACCTTGGTTTCCGGACGGGTCTTGCGGATCTGGCGCGCCGCCTCAAACGAAGACAGGCCGGGCATGCCGATGTCCATGAGCACGATGTCGGGACGGAGCTCACGCGCTTTTTCTACCGCGTCGCCCGCGTCGGGCGATTCGCCGATGACTTCAAAATCCGACTCGCTCTCCAGCAATCGCCGGACGCCTTGACGGAACAGTGTGTGGTCGTCCACTAACAGACATTTGATCTTAGGCATTACTTCCACCTTGTGCCGACGCGCTCAGTACGAGTTGCGGGCCTTGTGCCCCTCCCGAAGCCGGCAATGCCGGCCGGGGAGCGTCCGGAGCGGATGCGGCGGGTACGCTGATTTCGATTCGCGTGCCTTGCCCTCGAACGGAGTAGACGCGTACTGCCCCGTTCATGGTGCTCACTCTTTCTTTGATGCCGGCTAGGCCGAAACTCTGCCCCCGGTTTGTGCCTTTATGTTCAGCCATGCCGACACCGTCATCGGCGACGACAAGCTTGAGTTCCCCACGGTCGAACTGGAGGCTGACGTCCACCGACTTCGCCTGGGCGTGTTTGGCGACGTTGTGCAGCGCTTCCTGCACGATCCGGTAGCACGCAGTCTCGATGGGGGTTGCGAAGCGGCCCAGGTTGTCGGGGATCGACACCCGCACTACGATCCCAGTGTTGCGCGCCAAATCCTTGGCTTCCTTGCGGATGGCGGCGACCAGGCCCAGCTCTTCCAGCACCAGCGGCGAGAGCTTGGCGATGATGCGACGCAGGCCCTCGATGGTGCGATCGACGACTTCCACGGTTTCCGTGATCTTCGACTTCGCCGTGCGCGTCTTGACCGCCTTCTCCAGCATGGAGAGATAGAGCCGAATGACCATCAACGCTTGCCCGGTTTCGTCATGCAGCTCACGGCTCATGCGTTTGCGCTCTTCTTCCTGCCCGGAAAGCAGGTGGCCGGAAAGCTGCGCGATCAGCGCCTCGCGCTCCTTCAGCGCTTCCAGCATGCGCGCGCGCTCGATGATGGCGGCGGCGCGGTCGCCCATCGCCTGCATCAGCTTGCATTCGCGCGGCAGCCATTCGTAGTACGGCTTGTCAAAACCAATGACCAGCACGCCGACGGGACGCTGATTGAGCTTGAGCGGCACGCCCCAAAGCGTCTTTGCCTTCTGCTTCAGCGTGGGGCTGACGATGCGCTCGTCGAGCGAAGTATCGACAATGATCTGGGGCTCACCCGCCTGCGCTACCGCGCCCGAAAAGCCCTGTCCGAAGGGAATGTTCAGCCCGTACTCGTCCGGATCGATTCCCACCGAGGCTTCCAGGCTGAGCACGTCCGACTCAGGAAGCTTCAGCATCAACACGCCATTGCTCGCGCCGAAGGTCGCGATCACTACTTGCAGCACGCGCTGGAGCAAGTTGGAAACATTGGCCGACGTGTGCTCTGTTTCCATCACCGAGAGCAGGGCGTCGGATTCGCCGGACTTGGAATCGAAGTACGCGCCGGCCAGCGCGTTAAACGCGGCCGAATTCAGCGAATCGAGTGCCGCCGCCGCCTCTGAGCTCCGTTCGCCGAACAGCTCCTTCAGGTGCGGCTCGCACATCGCCTGGTAGATCTCCAGCGATCGCGCCACCGCGCGGGTGTCCACGTCGAGCTTCGCCAGGCGCACGCCGAAATAGGCGACGTTCTCAAGGAAGGAGGTGAAATCCCGCTCTTTCAGGTAGGAGCAGCCGGTCCCGAGTGTCAGCCGCTTGAGAGCCGCCACGGTGCGCGGGTCAAATCCGAACTCCCGCACGACCTGGCCGCGCCACGACTCGGTGATCTCCGGCAGGCGCGGTTCGAGCGCCCGGGCAACCTCCACCACGAGATCGCGCGAACTCTCCTTCAACGGCAAAAACGAAGACATCGGACTCCTGAGGGTAGGGCGGAAAAAGAGCTGACTCTCTGAACGAAATATTACCTAAGGGTTAACACTGGACCCACATTTCTTACCTATTCTACGGGTTTTTCTGGAGTTAGTCCACTAAGGCCCGGACCGCCCGAGGGTTACTTTAGACCCATCGGGCATTTGCCTTATATACCAAATACTTACGGTCCGAACCGGGCCGGCGGATTGGGGAACAAAAAGAACAGAGAACCTGGCCGCAGATCGACGCAGATAAACGCTGCTACTTGACGTCCCTTACATCTCGCGTTCATCGGCGGCTTAGCTTTTCTTTGCCATTTGCCTTTTGCCATTTGCCATTGTTTACAATCGGTTCGCGCATGCTTCGCTTCTTCACATCCGGCGAGTCCCACGGCGAGATGCTGGTCGCCAACGTCAGCGGCTTGCCCGCCGGACTGGCAATCGACCAGGCCTTCGTCGACCGCGAGCTGTGGCGGCGGCAGCAGGGCTATGGCCGCGGCGGACGCATGAAGATCGAGCGCGACACCGCCCACATCGTCTCTGGCGTTCGGCATGGGAAGACGATCGGATCGCCGGTCGCCATGCTCCTGGCCAATCGCGACTGGAAGAACTGGGAGCAGTCGCTCCCAGTCGGCGAAGGCGATCCCGCGCAGCACAAAGCGGTGAAGTCGCCACGACCGGGACATGCCGACCTGGCCGGCGCGCTCAAATACGACTTCCGCGAAGCGCGCTACGTGCTGGAACGCGCGTCGGCGCGCGAATCCGCCGCGCGCGTCGCCTGCGGCGCCCTGGCCAAGCTGCTGCTGCGGGAACTCGGAATTGAAGTCCTGAGCCACGTGGTTTCAGTCGGCAAAGCATCGTTGCCGGAAGGCGACGTCTCCTGGGAGAAGCTGCGCGAACTGCACGCGCGGGAAGAGGTCCTGCTCAACTGCGCCGATCCCGACACCGAACAGCGCATGAAGGCCGAGGTCGACGAGGTTCTTCGCACGGGCGACACCGTTGGCGGCGTGTTTGAAGTCGTCGCCGGAAAAGTTCCCCCGGGACTCGGCACCTACGCCAATTGGGACGAGCGCCTCGACGGCATGCTCGCGGCCGCTGTCATGTCGTTGCAGGCGGTGAAAGCGGTGGAGATCGGCTCAGGCGTGACGGCCGCTGCCACTTCCGGGTCGAAGGTGCAGGACACGATTGGCTACGACAAGAATGCGAGCGGATCGGCGTCGAAGCAGGCATTTACCGGTTTCACGCGGCGCAGCAATCGCGCCGGCGGGATCGAGGGCGGCATCTCCAACGGAGAAGACGTCATTGTTCGCGGGTACTTGAAGCCGATCTCGACGCTGCGGCACCCGCTGGAATCGGTGGACTTCGCCACGCGCGAACCCGTCAAGGCGGCTTACGAGCGTTCCGATGTTTGTGTGGTTCCGGCAGCAGGCGTCGCCGCCGAGGCGATGACCGCGCTGGTGCTGGCGCGCTGCGCGCTGGAAAAATTCGGCGGAGACAGCGTCAAAGAAGTGAAGCGTAACTACGACGGTTATTTGGAGCAGTTAAAGAATTTCTAGCGAGCGGATTGAGCCATTGGCTATTGAGTCATTGAGCCCATTGGCTCGGCTGCAGTTCATTAGCTCAATGGCTCAATAACTCAATGGCTCAATAGAACCGATGCCCAAGGTCTATCCCATCGTTAAATACGGCGACCCGGTGCTGGAGAAGCCGGCCGAAACCATCACTGTCTTCGACGATGAGCTCAAACAGCTCGTCGCCGACATGTTCGAGTCGATGTACGCGGCGCACGGTGTTGGGCTGGCGGCGCCGCAGATCGGCATCAGCAAGCGTATCGCCGTCATCGACGTCACCTTCAAGGAAGATCCCAACGCCAAGCTCGTGCTCGTCAATCCCGAGATCATCAAGATGGACGGCAAGCATCGCAGCAACGAGGGCTGCCTCAGCCTGCCCGACTTCCGCGAGCCGGTGTCGCGCGCGCGGCATGCCACCATCCGCGCACAGGACGAGCACGGCAAGTGGTACGAAAAATCTTCCGGCGACAACGAACTGCTGGCCCGCGCCTTCCAGCACGAGATCGACCACCTGCACGGACGGCTCTATATCTCGCACCTCAGCGCCCTCAAGCGCGACTTGATGAAGCGCAAGATCAAGAAGCTGATGAAGGCGGGAGAGTGGATGTGACGACATTTCAGATTTGTGATTTCAGATTTCAGATTTGCGGCCTGGAGACGACGAGCGTAGTGAAATCTGAAATTTGAAATCTGAAATCTGAAATGAACCTGCTCTTCTGTGGCACTCCCCAATTCGCCGTCCCAACCCTCTCCGCGCTGGCGGCTGTCAAGCACAACATCTCGCTCGTCGTCTCGCAGCCCGACCGTCCCGCAGGGCGCGGCATGCAGGTCGCGCCGACGCCGGTCAAAGGTCGCGCCGCCGAGTTGGGCCTTCCTGTCAGACAGCCGGACAAGATCAAGACCAACGCCGACTTTCGCGCGCAGCTCGAAGCGCCGAAGCCGGACGTGATCGTCGTTGTCGCCTACGGCCGCATTCTTCCCAAGTGGATGCTCGACCTGCCGCGCTACGGCTGCATCAACGCGCACGCATCGCTGCTGCCGAGATATCGCGGCGCCGCGCCGATCCAGTGGGCCATCGCTAACGGCGAGACCGTCACCGGTGTGACCACGATGAAGATCGACGAAGGCCTCGATACAGGCGACATGCTGCTGAAGCGCGAGCTCGACATCCTGCCGGACGACACGTCAATCACGCTTTCGCCGCGCCTGGCGCAGCTCGCTGCCGAATTAACGGTGGAGACATTACGCTCTTTGGAAGCTGGCAGTGCCACACCCCAACCGCAGGACAACACCGCTGCGACGCTCGCGCCGCTCATCAAGAAGGAAGATGGTCGTGCCGACTTCAGCCGTCCCGCGCGTGAGATTCACAACCGCCTGCGCGGCTTCCAGCCGTGGCCCGGTGTCTTCACCCGCTATCGCGAAAAAACGCTGAACTTCTGGAAGACGACAGTGTCTCGCGACCGGGTTCTATCGCTCGAAAACCGTCTGCGAGAAGGGTTCTATACCGCCACCGATGCTTTGCTTGCCCCGGGAGAAATTTATTGCGATACAGACGAGTTGGTCGTCGGTTGCGGCGAAGGTACAGCGCTGGCCGTCACCGAGCTTCAGCCCGAGGGCAAGAAGCGCATGAGCGCGCGCGAATTCATCAATGGCTACCGCCCGAAAGACGGCGAGCGCCTCGGCTGAGCGACGCGTCGTCTATCATCAGGTACAACTATGAACTTTCGTCCTTTAGGCCGTACCGGTTGGAAAGTTTCCGACATCAGCTTTGGCGCGTGGGCCATTGGCGGCGGCTGGGGCAATGTGAGCGAAACCGACGCTCTCGCCGCGCTCGAGCAGGCCATCGATAGCGGCGTCAACTTCATCGACACCGCCGACGTTTACGGTGACGGCCGCAGCGAGCGCCTGATCGCGCGCCTGCGCAAGAGCCGCCGCGAACAGATCGTGGTCGCGACGAAGGCAGGCCGCCGTCTTCCGCGCCAGACCGTCGAAGGCTACTCGCGCGAGAACCTGGCAGCGTGGATCGACGACAGCCTGCACAACCTCGCCACCGATCGCATCGACCTGCTCCAGCTTCACTGTCCGCCGACCGCGCTGTACGATCACGCCGAAGTGTTTGGCATGCTCGATGACTTCGTGAAGGCGGGCAAGCTGCGATTCTACGGCGTCAGCGTGGAGAAGATCGCGGAAGCGCTCAAGGCGATCGAGTATCCGAACGTTCAGTCGATCCAGATCATCTTCAACTGCTTCCGCCAGCGTCCAGCCGACGAATTCTTCGATGCGGCAAAGAAGCGGCAGGTCGGCATTCTGGCGCGGGTGCCGCTCGCCAGCGGCATGCTGACCGGCAAACTTCGCCGCGATTCGAAGTTCGGCGCCGACGACCATCGCAACTTCAATCTCCACGGAGAGCAGTTCGACGTGGGCGAGACATTTTCCGGCGTCGATTACGAGACTGGACTCGCCGCCGTCGAGCAGATCCGAGCGCTGCTGCCCGCGGGCGTATCGATGACCCAGTTCGCGCTGCGCTGGATCCTGATGCACGACGCCGTAAGCTGTGCCATTCCTGGCGGAAAGCGTCCCGAGCAGGTCCGCGAGAACTGCGCGGCCTCTGACCTGCCGCCACTGTCGGACGAGACGATGCGCGCCGTGCGCCGCATCTACGACGAGAAGATCCGGCCGTTG